>Ga0247608_10004965_pt1 | contig 14623 bp, 22 predicted proteins | sample 176DNAGHGlowgp2_FD_193490 | JGI IMG/M metagenome (GOLD analysis project Ga0247608, IMG submission 193490) | Sheep rumen microbial communities from Palmerston North, Manawatu-Wanganui, New Zealand - 1766 DNA GHGlow gp2 | ecosystem: Host-associated > Mammals > Digestive system > Stomach > Rumen ...
CTGCTGACGGATATGGTCTTTATGTGACTGACAGTGATTCTGGTGATTTGGAAATCGGAGATGAAGATGGAAATGTACTTGTCAGGTTTGATGAGGGTCATATACAGACTAAAAATTTCAATAGTAGAAATGTATCACAGACATACAGTTCTGGAAATCCAGTATTGGGAAGTAAATCATCAGAAACAAATACTGAAGTATATAATACTGAAACTATTGTCAATCCATTGGAAGAAGCATTGAAAGCAATGGGATTCATATTAGTAAAGGCAATATTACCTCCAAGAGCAAAGAAACCAGAAACTGAAGGATATTATCTGAAAGAGAATACAGCTGGAAATATACAGAATCTTACATATTTTGACGGTATTGAATATACAGAGACTGTTAAATGTGAATCTGGAAAAATGTATTCTGTTAATGGTATGATATATGCATTTAATGGAGAAACCTGTAAATTGCTTGGTCAATAAAATTTAGAGAATTGAAAAATGGCATCTGAAAATATAAATAGTTTTTCACAAAATATGAATAGGACAGTTCAGCAGCAAGCTAACACGCTTGCTATGCTGACTGCTATGCAAAAGTCACTGACAACTAATGATACGTTTGTGACATATGACTATCAGGGTGCAGACGGTCAGACTATAAGATATCAGCTTCCGAGCTATGATTCTCTTATCAACAGACTGAAGGCAGTTGAAGAGTCTATCAATTCTCTGAACAGTGGAAGAGGAAGCGTGAATCTGGAAGACGGTTCAAGAAGACTGGTAAGTCTTTCAAGCATTCCTCATACTCCGGATTAGATTACAGGTTTAAGTGATCCATCTACTTTTACAGTAGATACAAACTGGTTCTTTGAAGAACTAATGTTCCCAGGAGCATAGGTTAATATAGACTTGACTGGACAGATTGAAGACACTGCTGATAGAGTTAGAGTTGTCAGAGTAATTCTCAATTCAGAAGATGTCAGCACACAGGCACTCTGGATGAATGACTTGTCTGCAAACAACTATGACTATGTTTCACTTAAAGCAGTTCTTGATAATAACGGAGTTCCTTATTATGAAGATGAAGAGACTCTTGATATGCCTTTAGTTTCCAACAGGACTAAAGGAACTTTCCAGATTACTGAGGATCCAGTCCAAATAGGAGATAATATGTGGTATACTCTTGATAGTCTTAACTATTCTACAATATCTTCTGATGGTACTGATTAGGGACAGAACAACATATTGTCAATAGGAGACCAGTTGTCATATTATGACTCTATATTTGAAGTAAGAGATATAAATCAGAATACACAACAGGTTCGATTAAAGAGAGTGAACGGTGTTCAGGAAGTTGGAGTGTATTCAATGCTGAATTTCTATGAAGACCCATTCAGGAGCAAGGTAGTGAATGTGCGGTTCGGTATCAATGAATATAATGTAATCTATGTAAAGGGTATTACTGAGAATTATAATTTATTGGCTAATGATTGGTCAACTCCAATTAAATTTTATTCTAATGACTTGATTCTTCATGGTTCTGATGGATTGCAACAGATGACATTCGGTGCTTTCTACAATCAGTATATCAAGGATTTCGGTCGTGATATGATTAACAGTATTTATGAGAATAAGAAAAGTGCATGGACTGGAAAGATACCAAATGCCCCAACATTGAATGGTAATGATTTCCGTGTAGTTCAGATTAATACTCAGATTAATGCTGCTATTGATACTACTGATGTAAAGAATACTGCTGCTGAAATTGAAAGCGTGAAATCACAGATTTCGTCATTGAAGAGTACTATCGCGTCACAGAAGACTGACTTACAGAGTGCTGCTAATCTTTCTACATATAACTCAATTCAACAACAGATTACTACTAATACCACCGATTTGAATAACTTGCAGACTACTTATTCAACATTGGTAGACAGTTTCCAGACAATCGTAAGAGAAAACAGTGCTATAACTACTACTCCGAAATACCATATAAGAGGATTTTTCCCGATTCCGGAATATTAGGTAAGTGGAGATAATGAAGGATATAGTGAAGAAATTATAGGATTTGATATAGCATATCGTTATATAAGAGAAGATAACACAGCAACACAGTTGAATACTTTCACTTATACTGATAATGACGGAGTAACTGAGATTACTGGAACATTCACAGACTGGAACATACTACAGGGTCCGATGAAGACTAAGATGAAGACAGAACTCGGATATGTATGGAGAAGTGAAAATGTAGCTGATGGAACAGAAACGAATATTAACCAGATTGATATTGCAATCAGTAAGGGTGAAAAAGTAGAGTTTAAAGTTCGTAGTATTAGTGAAGCTGGTTATCCTGAGAATCCTCTTAGGTCTGAGTGGTCTAATTCTGTTATTATTGAATTCCCCGATACATTGGCTACTGGAAATGAGATAGCAGATTTGATTACGAAAGTGAATGATGATGCTCTGAATATCACTATCAACAACACACTTCAGTCTATAGGTGTTATAACACACTTAGATGATACTATTCCCAACAGCAATTCTGTGAACGGAATGTACTTTAAGCATATGGCAGAGAATATAGCATATGAAGAAAGTACTGTAGATGAGAACGGAATAACTACTGTCAATTCTATTAACTTGCAGAAAAAGATTGCTGAAATGCTTGCTAACATCAAGACAAATAGCAGTAACATTGAAACACATAAGCAAGAAATAACTTCAATCAAGACTGAAATGGCTGAAAAGCATGCTCAGTATGAGAGTGATATTTCTACTTTGTATGAGAGAGCTGACTTAGCAGATGCAAGTATTGGTGCAATCACTTATAAGTTTGATACTTTCCTTGATGATCAGAACCAGTTATTCACTACAAAACTGAGATTGTTGAATGCGGCTGGTCAGGATGCTGTTTCATTGACTTCGCTTAACCAGTATGAGTTGTTTGTTGTAAATGGCGAAGGTGGCGCAGATAATATATTGTCAAATGTACATGCTAAGAATCTTTATTTACATGAAGATGGATATACTACATCTGAAAGACTTGATGTTATTCAGAAATTCAAAGATATTGATGGAAATGTTGGTGATCTTTAGGCACATTCTTAGACAACTGACTCAAGATTAAATGTTATTGAAGAAACAATTGTAGATGTAGCACATCTTGAAGATGTTTCAGCAGTATAGACCAATGTTGATGATGTCAGTACAAGACTCCGCAGAATATATGATGGAGTTGGGACTGTAAGTGCTGACAGGTTTATAGTCAATGGTAATATCACTATTGACGGTACTGGTGAGATGAATGTGAATGGAGGTCCGGTTAGGGCAGATGATTTCATATTCGGTAGTTCTGACACTCATACCAGTGATATGTTGTCTGAAATCAATAACACAAAACAGACTCTTGATGAACTTTAGAGAGACTTTGATACTCTTGAGAACAACATATCGAAAGTAATAACATTTGACTCAGTTACACAAATTGACTGTGGTAACATAAATGTTAATGGACTTACTGAAACTACAGACTTGATTACAAGTAATTTTCAGTTAAAGGGTACTCAGACATTCTCTCCGCAGATTGCAGATAGTGGTGGTAATGCAGATGGTGAATTCAGACGTTTGAATATTGAGATTGACGGTGCTTCTGCTGATGTTGGTGGTAAGATTGTAGATGTTATCAATGAAATTAGAGCATTAACAGAACAAGCAGACGAAATGTACGGTGTTCTGTTTGATGCTGAAGGTGGTGGTATCCATGTTAATGGAGTAAATTCTGAAAGTGCTGGTACATTTAAAGGTTCAGTAGTTATTACTGATGGTGCAAATTCTGATGCATTGAGTATAACTGGTGAGGGAATTATGGCTGGTTCTAAACTTATTGCTGATGATTTTGTTATTTCAAATGGTTCTGCTACACCAACTTCATTAACATAGTTGTATACAGAATTCGGAAAACTTCAGACTAACTATAAAAATGCCGTAAACTATGACGGTTATGGTAATAGCGGTGCAGTTATAACTGTAAACGGAACAGAAACCACAATTAAAGCAGATAATGCTGAATTTACTACTGATATGCAAGCACAAGTTGTTCATATCGGTGGTCCGAATGATGCAAATAAGGTAACTTGTTCAGGAGGTAACTTTACATTTGGTGCCGGTGCCGCACAGATAAATGCTCAAGAAGGTCGATTCAGTGAAATATATATCAATGGAGTACAAATAGGTAGTTATATAAACAGCGCAATCGCTGGACATACAGCAACAGCAGAAAATAATGCTAACCAAGCTTTAACAAAATGTAATACTATTGAAACAGAATATAAAGCAGCAATCAATACTGTAATTACAAAACTCAATGCAGTAATTAATGCTTTGACTACACATGATCCTGCAATAGTAATAACTCCTATGAATCCTATATCTTGATAATCAAGATATTAATGAAAATAAAGAAGAGTAATAATTTAAACTACTCTTCTTTATTTTTATTTTCTAAATAATATGTAAATTATTGTGTATCTAAGAATGAAATCCAGCATTCACCGTCCCACATATATATATCATGTTGTTGTACGTCGTTCAAATCAGCATATTGGTTTGCATTCATATTGGCATCATAAATCACGTTTCTTGAACCAGACGGCGCTCTTGGTAACAAATATGACGTGCTTACATATAACGGACCTTGCCGTCTTCCTGTATTTTCATTAAATTCAGTATGTTCAGTCATTCCGTTTATAATTTGAACTTCATAACCAATAGGAAGATTTGTACAGGAAGGTAAAAGAATCCAAGCTTCTTGCCAATCACCGTTACGATACGGTGGCTCTTTGATTATATATCTATAATAACAATCTTCTGGTTTTATTTGATAACAATATCTGGAATCATCATTTGTGTCATCACCCAATGGTTTTACAAGTATTTTTGAAGATGAAAAATTGCTGCTTTTTAACACTTTTGTCTTTTTGTAACTATTTAACTCATATTGTCTTCCGTCATACTGTCTAATAACATTAGAACCTGATAAACTATCAATAGTTACCACTATACCTTCATTTGTTGAATATCCTGGTGAAACAATCAAACCAGCAGATGTATCTTTTATATCTAATGACACTTTATCATTATCGCTGTCTATATGGAAATTTCCCCCTACAGTTAAATGTTTTTGTATTTCAAGATCACTATCATAAAATATAAGTTTATTAAATAGATTATTATATTGAAAAGAAGCATTTCCTATTTTGAACACTCCCCAGTTATCACGAGTTTTACTGCATACTTTTACAAAGTTCAAACTATCATCACCATGCCTTATGTATATATTACCAGATGCATCTGTTGTTATATTATCCATTATTCCTTCAAGTGATGAGTTTAATGCTCCAAGAGAACTGCTTATACCATTAATACTACTATTAATCATATAACCAAGACTTGCGGCTAATGCATAATTTTCAGTACTTCCAACTTTATACTTATCCCAACTTGATATTATTCTTGGATAATTTTCATCAAGTGAATCATTTCCTTCTTTCCCAGTTCGGTCATTAATTAAATCCTATAAACCGGGGTTTACATATTTTCGATTTTTGTAATTTATCAGTATTACATCTTCATGCAACATATGCATAACATCCATTTCTGATATAATACATTTCAAAGGATGTAAAACACATTTTTCTGAAAAATTTAAATATGCTGATCTGTAGTGGTCTTTATTTGCAGAAAGAAAAAGAACTTGTTCATCACCAACAATAGTATTTACTGTAAATGGCATACTTTTCTTTCCTGATGAATGTGATGCTACCAACATAGTACTATTAAACTGTATTATGTCTCCATTATTTTCAGTCGGTGTAATATGAATAGTATGTTTCATATCATCACTGTTACACATCACATATAGAGTATGTTGAAATATGTAACCATCCTATTCTCTGGTTGGATATTCTTGCATTTGTTAAGTTTCTGCTTATTTTCCTTATTTATTTGCTAAATTTGTGAAATCTGAAAATAAATAAGATATAAAAATGACTGTTAAAACTTAATGTCAAAATATTTTTGTTCTATAAGCCCAGAGAAAGATACAGTGGTTCTTGATTTGAAGAAACTTTTCCCAGATTTAATGTCTAATGTTTCTATCAAAGTTGGGAACATATCCAGTGGGAATGATGAATATGTAAATAACAACATATACATAAACAGTGTAAAATGTAGTGTTCTTAGTAATGACGGTGTAAGTGATACAAAAATTACAAATAAAGTTCAACCTTTCCTGACAACAGTTAGGGTAGACTGTACTAACGGTATCACACCTTGTTCATTTGATTTAATCATAAACAATGATGCTACTAATAAATCTATAACTGTGTATGTTTCTGACGGAGATGTTCAGATTATACAAGATTGTGAATTTGATGCTTTGCAACTTGATACAAAGCTTCAGACTTTTATGTTGCTTAGAAGCAATCCGAAACTTACCGGAAACATCAAACTAGTCGTCGGTTCTGACTATAATCTTTACCTTGATACATTCAAAGTCTCCAATAAACTCAATGAGAGAATTTTCAGAAAATATCCAATTTCATCTGACGGTAATTATCCGAGAGACGTGATGACTGTATTTTCTAAACTCCCTAAGAGTGAGTTATTCAAGCTTCCGTCTGATGCATTGAATCCGAACAAATTTTTTGATGATTATAATAATCAGTATATAACTGACTATGAATATGGGGCAGAGACTAATATGGATAACCTCTATCCAGAAAATATGAAGATTCTCGCTCCGCTTCATATAGGAAAGCATATTCCAGATTTCTTCTGTATATTCAAGTATGATGGAACATACAATACAGAGACATATATGTCATAGAATCTTAACAATAAAGAGAAATTCATAGGACTTCTTAAAGATTCAAAGACAGTGAAAATTTTTGATTTGAGGACATATACTTCTATCGGAAACTATCTGAATAAGTATAGGGATTTGATTAATGAATTCTTATACGGTTCTTGCAACCTTCAGTTTATAGAACAGGATAATGAGAAGTATGACAAAAATTATCGTCAGGGAAACAACTCTTGGAAAGGTATTGACATATCAAAAGGTCTTATCACTAATAAGATTGAGACGTCATATTTTGGTGCAAATATTCTTCAATCTGAAGATGATGGTATTCAAGAAGCATATAATAATTATATCATCAGCGGGTATGAGCGTAATAATGTCATATATCCATATATCATCAATCTTGAATTTATGTTCAATGATGATGAGTCTGAGAATTTCTCAATGCACCGTTATTTTGGATTATATCTCTCAATGAATGAGTTTATCAAGTATGACTGTATTATTAATGACACTATGCATAATAGTGAGAAACAGTACAGATATGATCTTGATGGAAATGTAATCAGTGATGATAGTGTGCTGAAAAATATATTCAGTGGTGAATTTGATGATAAGCTGTTCTTTATGACAACAAATAATGATGCTGTCAGAATATAGAATACTGATGATGTTCATGATTTCATTACTAAGTATGTGAACAATAATCCGGATGTGAATATATGTGATGTGACTGCTGACAGAGTTATATGGAATGAAAAATCATATATATCAAATCTATATCCTTCCAATGAGAATAAGGATGTAAATAGTGATGTTGTCAAACTGGAATTTCTCTCTATGTATTTCACTAAGCCTATACATTACGGTGAGCATTTCAGATTTATAGTGACAAATCAGATTACTGATGACGGACTTAATCAGAATATATGTCTTGAACTTGTTGCATCTAATGATAATAGACTTTTATAGACAGATAATTATATTTCTCCGTATATATCTACAAACAAAGTTAAGAATAGTAATATATACACTCAGATATACAGGATAAATTTCTATACATAGTCGTTAGTAGACAGCACTCAGGAAGCAACTTTGTATGAGCAGTTCCAGAGAATGAATGCTTGTCTATACAGGATGAATTCATTCATTTATCCAGAATCATTTAATGATGACTGTATTTCATTTAGCACGTCATATGCTGATGTATATTTTCAGCATATCGCTGCTATGTCTCAATATGATGAGCCGGATTATCAGTGTATGTTTATTAAGGATAAGCAGATTACATATTCAGGTTCTGTGAAATATACAGAACTCGGAGATTCTTATATAAAAGACATATATGCTGCTGTACTTGATAAGGATTCTACATATCCGAGACCAATTCTTGCTACTGATTCAGATGAAGGGGCGATACAAACGAGAACGAATATTCAGATTGATGATAATAATGATTTATATGTCAATAATCTCGGTAATTTCGAGAATGATATTGCTACATATGTAGATTATCTTGATGAGAATAATTAGAGAACAGATTATATCAGGTATTTCTCAAGAGAGAATGTAACGAATATGTATCCTCTTTCACCAGATACTATATATCCTGAACATGATATATATCAACCGTTCGGATTATTCGGATACGAAGCACTCGGATGGAGATTCAACACGATTGTCAAGTTCAAGAAGATGTCTGATTTTAATAATCCATATGTTGTATACCATGATATGGATGAGATTTTCAGAAGTACGAAATATCCTCTTGTTAAGATACAAGCTGGTTCATATGAACCTCTCAATGACATCTCTGTGAAACACGGGTTTATATCAGACAATATTATCAAGTCTCTCAATATAAATGCTCTAAGTACTGTCATCACAAAGAAGGAATATATGTTTGAAGATTATTTCAGTACCATAATATATCCTTATGATGTCAATGCATATCTTGTTGATTTTGCATAGAATCCGTATATACATAACAAGCAGATTTGTTTGTATTCTCCGGAATCTACATCAATTTGTGTGATGGGTATTTATTCTATCAAAGACATTGATATAGCAGTCAATCATATATATGATGATACAATAGAGACTTCAATAAATGCGTTAATTCCCGCTGGAACTGTAATTGCCATAAATTCTATAGAGAATTCTATAATACAGAAAGATGTCCTGTATAGAGTTGAAAACGGTTCATTCAATGAACTTAATTTATGGAAATTCTGTATCAGCGGAGACAAGATATATTACACATCTGCTGGAACAGAATCATCTGTGACTGTAGCCACATTCAATGACGGTGTGTTGACTGCATCAACTGATGTGTATCTGACTGCATTGGACAATATGGTTGTTCAAGAATATTCATACAAAGATGAAAGTACTGTTTAGGATATAGAAAATTTCTTCAACAAGAAAAACAAGAAACTGTTTATTCCCATAGTTCCATTGACAAATTGTATATGGGAATCTAATGGAAATTATTTTGACTGGAATAGTCAGTTGAATGTGAATGAACTTAACAGAATATATGAATACAACGGTTATTTCACTGAACATACACAATCTCCTGTTAGTCAGACAGAGAAAAATAAGTTTATGAAAAACAGTCTCAGTTCTTATTTCAGATATGGAGATGAACTCTATAGTTTTAGGGAAGTAATATTCAATAAGACTATCAGCAACCCTATCAGGAAAATGTTGATATAGAATATGAACATAGATACTGCTGTCGGTTATTATAACTCATATGTGCAGACACTTGAGTTCATATATTATGGAATCAAGTTCATACTGAAGTTCAACAGTGAATACTACTCACAGACAATCAGAATGAATGAGTTTAATAACTTTGAAGTCTATGTCATAAATGACTACAGCCCGCTTGAAACTAATGAAATCATTGTATCTACTGAAGAAAGAATTATATTGCTGTTGAATCATAAGTTTGACATAACTTCCGGTAAGAGAAGATATCAAAAAGTTAATAGTATATCTGGAGAATTGACGAATGATGTTGGCTATAGTGTATATCCGGCTCCATACAGTGTATATACAGACAGTATTACTGGTATGTCAGGCGCAGTTATCTGTCAGAAATCAAATAATATATCCATACCTGTAGAATACTATTATACTACAGAAGGTGAATAGACTGTTGAACATAAAATACCTACTTATTTCATACAAGACAGCAATCCGCAGAAAAACTATGTTTCTGAAATGACATTACCAGAATCAATCAGTTTCAGTTATGAAGATTCTTCTGAAGCTAAATCGAGTATATCTGTCCATGATAGCAACAAATTTGGTATTCTCAAATATTATATGAATACATATGCAGTTGATACATACGATATGAGTTCTGAGACATATGAGTATATGAATTCAAATTACAGAAAAAACAATCCGTTTATTGTCCGTGAATATGAGAATCAGAGAAATGCTGATGATATGGAATATGTAAGTATCCACGATCTTAATGACTATATCAGTTCTTGGAATGGAGATTTTACTTGTCATATCATAGGACAGAATAGCACACAGTCTATCACAAGCACGAAAACATACAGACCTATTAGTTTGCAGTTGTCTAAACCGAATAGGGTAAAGTATAATTTCGGATATTTTATGCCAAGATTCTATGATATTATTGAATTTGATACTAATGATTATAAACTTGGTAAAATAATCAATATGTCTATGCTTCTTGGAAACACTTCTGTAAAGAAGATAAATGAGTTGAAGTCATATACTGGAAACAAAGTGTTCTCTCATAATAGGAATGTCATTAGGAATTTCTTCATCAGAGACTCCAAGTCAATTTTCGAGTCAAACTGGGATAGAAACTATTACAGACACTATAATAATGACAATGATGAGAATGATTTTGACTATTTGAATGGATATGTTCCTGGTATTGAAGACAAGTCGTTCTTCGGTTCAAAATGTTTTGTGTATAAGAATGAATTCATTGAATTGGATGATTTTTCAACCACAACTACTAATAATAACCATACTATCATAAACAGTGATTATAATGTGTTCTCTAAAAACAAGAAACAGTATAAACTCACAATAAATATCACACAAAGCATATATAATATGCTTGAGAATGATTCAGTGTTCAAGAGCAACTGGAATGGCTTACAGGCAAGTCAGATAACTACTTCTATGTAGAATTACATTCACAACATCATTCTTAATATCTTCAATATACAAAGAGATGTTGAGGTAAAGATATACAAGCATAACATCATAGGAAATGAAAATCTTAGTGATGAGAATAACAAAGACGTGAATATAGAATACAAGAAAGTAGATGTTTCTGATTGGGAAGTCATGAATGACTTCAAGACTGAGTTCAGTATGCAGAATGAAGATATGATGCTCAAGATTACTTTCGTCATTGACACAAAAACACAGGTTCATCCTGTCATTAAAATATTCAGAATTTGATTAAATGGCTAATACTGTTGATATTATATACAATAATTATGACTATGCACCGGGTATAGCGACTTACGGAATTGATGGAAAACCCGGACAGTCTGGTAAAAACGGAACATCTGTGTTTGTGTGTCAGTATAACGTGACACAGGAAGATGGTATGAAGAAATTCGCTGACAGTATCAGACAGAACATAATACTTTCATCGAATTCTTCTAAAGTGATGTCTCGTCCGTATATTAACGGAGACTGTTTCCTTTTCCCTAACTGTGATATATACAGGATGGATGATATTGACGGGTTGAAGACTGCTTCTATTATGAACCAACTGACTGACATAGACTCATCAGAGAAATTTATGACTAAAGTTGGTTCTATCAACATCAGTCAGTCAACAAGCGGTTTCAGCAGCAGCCAGAATAGGCTTGTGCTTGATACTGCTAATTATGCCGGATTTATAATCAACACAGCTGATATGTCTGAAGATAGTTTGTCTGAAATAAATTCTCCGTTCACTATTGTATCAAATGATATTGACAATGACGGACAGGTTCATTTTATCAATATGAAGAGTATATATTCAGGTACCACTCAATCTGAGATGGATATATTCTATAATTCAGATAATGATGCTTTTCATATTGAGTCGGATTAGCCTATAATAATCAATGCTGACGTTAAAGTAAATCAGACAGATAGTGTTGATTATGATTAGTTTTCAAGCGTTCTTATAGAAGATAACAGTATTACTTTATGGCACGGTGTGTGTGATAATATATCTTGGTATTCTATCCCAGTGATTGTATCTGAAGAAGTAGATGAAGAAACTGGTATGAAGAAAGTTACAGTAGAGAGATCATTCAATTTCATCAATAATAATGACGCTTCATATGACAACATTATATCTACTGCCACTATCCATTTTACTGAATATTGTACAAACAGCAACATTATAAACAAAGAGGCATATTCAATAGGAAATGAACTGACTGAATTCATGATAACAACTGATTATGTTATTGATGCAACAATCAGTGATTCTTCTGAATATATTGATGATAATTTCACTTGGGAGATTTCATTGATAGGTCCAGTTGAAATATTCTTATCACAAAACGGTTGATTTGATTGAGTGATGATAAAGAAACTTACACAGAAACTTCACGGTTTACCAGGTATTCCACAGATAAAAGCGAATGACGGTGCTGACGGAACTCAGGGAAACAACATATATTTCGGAAACATAAGTGACTTCTTTGACAGCATTGAAGTCGCTATTGACAACTTTGTCAGGATGGCTCAGACAAAACAGACTGTTTCATATAATACAAGTAGTCCTTACTACACTGGCATATTTGAAAGAAACAGTTAGGGAAAACTTGTTGACAGTGAAGAAATTGTTCCGAGGACATACAATAGTATTCCAGCTCATCCAACAAAGTCGGAATCAAGTCTGTCTGCTGTATAGACTGACAAGAATATATTCCAGAACATATATGATATCGAAGGATATACTGATACTGACGGTCAATATCCATATACATATGATGATGAGGAACACGGACATCTTAATCTGAGGTATATAAAAGTAGATATCACAAGATTGACAGTAAATCCACATGACGCAGAATCTGGTACTAATGCTAAAGTCAAGTGGAGAACAGATTCTACACATACGCAACCAGATCCATTTGTAACTATATCTGGAAAGTCTCCTCTACCAAATCCAAGTCCGGCTACTTCAGAAAATGAATGGTTTGACTATATGCCCGGAAGAAACAATATAGGACGTATAGATGGCAATTCATTGTTTTCTATCTCAGATAACGGAAAGAACTATACTTATTCTACATTGAATAACAAATACAAGTCAAGACAATATGAGAGTTTTGATGAATATAACAAAACTAACAGAAACGATTTATCCAACTATGATAGCGTAAGTATATATGATTTGATTGATAATTACAATGCTGGAGTTGCAAATGAGAAAATAGACTATGTAAAATATGCACCAAAGGCAGTTCAGACAGTTTCATTTACAGATAAACTCAGAGAAGATATTAAAGCTGGTGACATCATTTATTTCTATACAGATTAGAATGTATTTGAATATGATATGAATGTTGAGTATATGGTGGTTATTGACAAGTCTCTTGAAAGATGTACTATTGATGAGCTTCTTGCAAAAACTACTATAGCAGACCCGTTTACATTCAAGTATGTAGATGAAATCAAAAACAAGGGAAATAATTATATTCAGACTACTAATAAGATAACTGCTGTATATTATGATTAGAATGCATCCGGTGATACTGAGATGCTTGGTCATAATTTCTCTAATTTTATAACATACGGAAGTGACTCTGTATTAAATATTGGTTCAATTAGTGAACAGGGTGGAGAAATTTCTGACAATGTAGTTCTGATGAGTAATGACAGTAAAATCACATTTTCTTCACAACAACTTAGAAGTGAAAATAATTCTATAAACCAAAGACATATTAATGCACTTAACGGAAACAATGAACAAGTTCCTTTGAAGATAACTAATCCGAAATTTAAAAATCACAACAAAGGTAACATTGAAGTATCGGGGTGTTTTGACACAAAACACATAGTAATGGAAGGAGATTATTGTTTTACTTTAAGAGAAGGACAGTATAATTCAGTAAATAATTCATTCATAATCAACAAATCTGATATAATCAATGATGAAGATTTTGAAGACTTCAGACTTAGTGTGTTGCAAATAACATATGACTCATCCAAAGAATATTCTATATACACTGAATCAGAAGATTGTCATATTAAGAAATATTTCTTCAGGAACCAGATGGTATATAAGATTCCTCTTACTGAAGATTTTGGTGAGAATACTGCACATATCATTACTTTGTCTATATCTGAATAGGGTGGTATGGTCAGGCAGAGCAAACATACTCTTGCTAAATTTGACAAGGATATCAACAGTTATGTAATATCTATGATTGAAGACAATGAATCAGCAGAGAATACTGATGATTATGACAACAGAGTGTTCTTTGTTCCGCATGGAATTTCAGCAGATGAGATAAAAGAAAGTTACTTTGATATATACATACCATACAATGTGTTGAATGAAGAAGAACTTATTCCGATGAATATTCAGATATTCATAAATTCAAAAGAACTTTCAAAGACAAGTTCATATCAGAACTCATGGTGTACTATCACATATGATGAAATTTCAGAGTCAGACAGAAAAGTTATGTATAATAACAAACACTGTTGGCATGAGAGGTGTAAAGTTGATATGGATGAAAATATA
>Ga0247608_10004966_pt1 | contig 14622 bp, 13 predicted proteins | sample 176DNAGHGlowgp2_FD_193490 | JGI IMG/M metagenome (GOLD analysis project Ga0247608, IMG submission 193490) | Sheep rumen microbial communities from Palmerston North, Manawatu-Wanganui, New Zealand - 1766 DNA GHGlow gp2 | ecosystem: Host-associated > Mammals > Digestive system > Stomach > Rumen ...
TGGATAATTATTCATTCCTTGTTCTACACCTGCAGCAAATGCCCCAATAGCTCCTCCTATTGCTCCACCTAACATGTATGCTGACATATCTGAACTAGTATCTCTTAAAGCAAAAAAAATATAGTTTGTATTACCTATACAATTTACACTTTGAAATAAACTATATACCCAACTAATATTTGATACATAATTTCTAAAATCATAATCCATAATTACACCTCAAGCATATTATATCATAAAAAAAGTAAAATATTTATTTTACTTTCTTAATATGTAAAGGTTATTATATCCTATTGATTTAAGTATATTATATGCTACTTTACTTCTTCTTCCTTGATCACAATATAATACTATTTTAGTTTGTCTACTAAATGGTTTAATACCATTTAATATATTTGGTAAAGGAATATTTATAAAGTTATTATAATGATTATTATTATATTCTTCTTTAGATCTAACATCAATAAGTACATAATTATTATTTATTTCATTTAATCTTATATAATTCAATATACCACCCTATTTATTAATATGCATTAAATAAAAAAAATCAATGAATAGTCATTGATTTTTAAAATATTCTAAGTATATCATTAAACGTTACATAAAGCATTAATAACATCAATAGTATAAAGAATATATTATGTATTGTATTTTCTACTTTTGGATCAACTGGTTTACCTTTAATTTTTTCTATAATTAAGAATAAAGCATGTCCTCCATCAAATGCTGGAAGTGGTAATATGTTAATAAATCCTACGTTTATATTTAATAATGCTATTAAAGATAATACTGTAGAGAATCCTAACATACGAGCTTGTCCTACTACATTATATATACCAACTGGACCTGATAACATTTTTAAACTTATCTTACCAGTTATTAAATACCATAATGTAAGAAGCATTTGTTCTACTGTACTAATCCATTTTCCAGCAGCATACCTAATACCAGCAAAGAATCCCTTTGCTTCAGTACCAGTAACTTGGAAACCATATTCATAACCAGCTAATTCATCTTTTTTATTTTCTTTTACATTAATTTTAACTGTTTTTAATTCTTCACCTTGTTTATAAGTTAATTCAAAACTATCTTTTTTACTAGATACTTCCCTTAAGAATTCTGTATATGAAAGGATTTCTACGTCATCTATTTTAACAATATCATTAACATTAATATTATTTTCTAAACCATCTACTTTAGATTCAGTAGTAACCATATTTCCTTCTTCATCAAATTTTAATTCAAAATCATAATCATATCCTTTAGGTAAATAGTCTTTTGAAACAGCATATGGTTTAATTTTTACAGTTTCATATTCACCATTTTCATGTTTAACTTTTAAATCAAATTCTTTTTCACCATTAACTTGTAATTCAAGATTTAATCTATCATAATTATTTATTTTAGCTCCATTTACTTTTACTATTCTATCTCCATCTTTTAATTCAGGATATAGATGATCGTTTATATTAGTTAATTTAGTTGAATTTAGGCTTAATGTATTAGTCCAACCAATTATAAGTAATACTACAAAAGCAAGTATGAAGTTATTCATAACTCCAGCAACCATAACCATGAATCTTTGACCCCATGTTTTTGATTGTAACCTTTTTTCTTTAGGTATTTTTTCATCGGCTTCTATTTCTTCACCAGCCATTTGTACAAATCCACCTATTGGAAATGCACGAATACAATAATCAGTTTCATCTACTACTTCTACTATTTTACCTTTTATTTTTTTCTTTTTTGGTTTTCTATTAAACTTAAATAATTTAGGTCCCATACCTATACTAAATTCATATACATAAATACCTGCTTTCTTAGCAAATATAAAATGTCCTAATTCATGTATAAATACTACAATACCTAATATTAATATAAAGTATAATAGTGTTATTAATCCACTTAACATATATCTCCTCCTATAAAACGTTTAAAAAGAAACTATAAGCTAATAAAACAAATATTAAGCTATCTAATCTATCTAATATTCCACCATGTCCTGGCATTAAATTAGAAAAATCTTTTTTATTAAAATATCTTTTAATTGCAGAGAAAAATAAATCTCCTAATTGTCCAATTACAGAAAGTGCAAAAGTTACAGGAATAAGCGCTACTAATGCTACTGATTGATCTACAATAGTTGCATAGAATAAAGCAGCAACAAAAACACCAAATAATGTACCTCCTATAAATCCTTCAATTGTTTTTTTAGGTGATATTACTTCAAGTAATTTATTTTTACCTACTAACATACCTGTAAGATATGCAAATGTATCAGTAATAACTGTAATAAGAACCAAATAAAGAAGTAAATTCTTATTCATCTCAAAATATGTAATAAATAATGACATAGCTATTCCTAAAAACATTATTCCCATAAAAACATAATTAGCATCATTAATACTATATGTTTCTCTCTTGTGATATAACACAACTGGTAATAATAGTACTATTATTAAACTAGTAATAACTCTAAAATCTACTGTCATTACCAGTTTATTAGATACATCTACTGTAAGAAGTACCATAGGAACAAATAAGTATGCCATTAACTTAATAAATATAGGTAATTCCTTTTTTGTTTCTTTTATATCTAAATATTCTTTCATACCTAACATTGCTATTAAAAATATAGCTAATTTATATAAATTACCACCTATTATAAAAATAGGTACTACGATTGCTATCATAACAATAGCACTAATTACTCTTTGTTTCATAATTAATTCCTCCAAATCTTCTATCCCTTTTTGTATATTCAATTAGTGCATTATCAAATGCATCATTGTCAAATGCCGGAAAATAAGTTTCTGGGAAATATAATTCTGCATAAGATAATTGATATAACATAAAGTTACTTAATCTTATTTCACCACTAGTTCTAATCATAAAATCAACTGGTGGTAAATCTTGAAACATATAATGATATAAACACTCTTCATTTATATCAGAAATATCTATTTTATTATCTTTTACATCTTTTGATATTCTCTTAACTGCCTCAACTATTTCTAAATGAGAACCATAATTAAAGCATATATTCATAACACCCTTAGTACAATCTTTAGTTAAGTTTTCACAATAATCAATTATATCTAAAAGTTTTTGCTTAACTGGTTTTTCTCTTCCACCAGAGAAAACCAGTTTAATATTTTCCTCTTTTAATGTTTTAGCATATTCAACAAACTTTTTTTCAAATATATTCATTAAAAAATTAACTTCTTCTTTACTTCTTTTGAAATTTTCCGTAGAAAATGCATATACACTTAAATATTTTACGCCAGTTCTAAAAACATGTTTACTTAAATTAACAAGATTATTAAAGCCAACTTTATGTCCTTCACTTCTTGATAATCCTCTTTCTTTTGCCCATCTTCCATTACCATCAAGTATAATAGCAACATGATTAGGAATTTTTAACTTAGTGTAATCCATATTACCTCCTTAAGTTCTACATTTAACATTATACCATAAATTAAACATAATATAATAATTTTACATTTTGTTTATAAAAAAAAAGAATCAAAAGATTCTATTTGCTATCTATATTAACTCTTACTCTGCCTAAATTATTTATGTACGCTGCTGCTTGAATTACATTACGTATAGAATTAGCTATTTTTCCACCACGTCCTATAACAGCACCGATATCATCTTCAGCAACGATTACATTAATAATCTTGTCTTCTCCATCAGTTAATGTTACTTCTACATTTTCAGTATTTTTTACTAAATTTGAAACAATATATTTAGTTAATTCTACTAAATCCATAATTATTTCTCTTCTTTCTTAGACTCATGGAATTTTTTCATAATTCCTTCTTTACTAAATAAGTCTCTAACAGTATCTGTTGGAATGGCACCATTTTTTAGCCAAGAAAGAGCTTTTTCTTCATCAATTTTAACAACAGCTGGTGTTTCAATTGGATTATAGTATCCGATTTCTTCTATGAATCTTCCATCTCTTGGAGCTCTAGAATCAGCTGCAACTACACGATAAAATGGTCTCTTTTTAGCACCCATTCTTCTTAATCTTAATTTTACTGCCATGATATTTTCCCTCCCATCAATTAACTCAATGTACTAATAATATCACAAACAAAAAGAAGTGTCAACCATTTTTAGTTAACACTTTTAAAAATATTCTTCATTTACATCATTATCGATATTTTTTTCATCTTCTTTTGTTAATTCATCATCAATTATATCCCATGGGTCTTCATCTTCTTCAATAGCAATCTTTACTTTTTCTTCTCCTACTAGTTCTATTCCTAACTCTTTATCAATGGTAAATTTTAATGATTTACCATTGATTTCTACATTAGAACAATTAGGTTGATACAAGCTTCTAACTATAATATCATCATTATTATTATCCTCTACATTAGGTTTTAATTTAATATTAAGTACTTCCTCATATGTAATATTTTTATTAACTACATTAGTTTTAGTATTATTATCATATGAATACCATATATTAATATCAAAATCTCCTTTTACTCCTACTTTATCATTCACTTTATATCCTTCAAATTTATGATTAATAACCCAACACCCTAATATAGTATCTGCATTATCCTCTATATCTACAGTATAATTATTTTTAAAAGACTTCTTGCCTTTACCTATAACAGCTTTAGTAACTATTTCTTTATAAAGTGCCATTTTATCACTCCCTAATCTAGTTTATGATAAATATTTTAAAATGTACCAAAAAAGTGGAATATTATTCCACTTCTCCATTATCTAATTCATTAATTTTATTTTGTGTATATTCATTAGCGTTAGTATAATCAATAGCACTTTCTTTTACATCTGAAGGTACTTCAAAATCTTTAACTCCATTAAAGTTAGATAATTCAACTGATGCTTTAGCACTTAAGTTTAATTTATCAAATTCTGCTTTAGCTTCATCTGGTAATTTAACTTTATTTAATATATTTTTAATTAAACTAGTTAAATCATATTCAAAATATGAAATGTATCCATCCTTAACATATAGATCAAGTTTGATATCTTCACTTAACATTCCGTCTTTGATACTCTTATAAGTTTCGTTTTCTTCTATTTCTTTAAGAGCTTCATCAACTTCGTTAACTTTTTCTGCATCACCAATTTGTTCTTTATTCTTGCTGTATTCTTCTAAAGCTTTTTCAAAACCTTTTTTGAATTCATCATTTAATTTATCTTTATCAAATACTACAGATAATTTAGTATAACCTTTTTTATCAGATTTTACTTCTTTAACTTCTTTAGCATATTTTAATAATTCTTTAGTAGAATCATTTTCTTTCATTGTTTTTTCTAATTCAGCTTTAATTTCTTCATATTTAGCACTATCAATAGGTTGTTCTACTTTATACCATTTTCCTGATGATTGAATATAAAGTGCTAAATTAGACTTATTAATGTCAGCATATATTTCACCCTTAATACCAAATCCGTATATAGTTAAACTATAATTATAATGTGCTTTAAATGAATCATCTTTAGCTATAACATCTCCTTCTAAAGTACCTGCATAATTAACTTGCATTCCTTCAGCAGTCATTCCTAAATCTAAATTTGCTTTTTGATGAAAACTATCTGCTTTTGATGTTTTATCTACTGCTTTTTCAAATGTACCTTTAGGATCTTTTTTACCACATCCAGTAATTACTAATAAAAAAGCAAATAAAATTGTTAAATATTTAAAACATTTTTTCATATTATCACTCCTCTATTTAATTATATCATACTTTTTTTATAAATATAATAAAAAGATGGTTATAAACCATCTTATTGTTCATTCATATTTATTTCATATTCTTCTTTTACTGTTTTAGCATTTTTTACTATTTCTTCAGGAACTTTAATATCTTCTACACTGCCAAAGTCTGTTAGGTGCATACTACCTTTTAATTCAACTTTAAAATCAGGTATATTAGTTCTACTATTTTCACTTGTTAATAATTGTTGTAAAACTGGTCCTAATGACTTAGTTAATAAATCTCCTAAATCAGTTTCTATTCCTGATACATATTTACCCTTTACATATATATTAAAACTTAGATCAGGCATTACCATTTGTTTTTCTAGTTCTTCAATTTCTTGTACATCTTCACCAGTTGCTTTAGCTATTTCTTTAAGTGCTTTTAATAAGTCAATTTTAACTTCATACTTATCTTCACCAGTTCTATCAGAATCAACTTTCTTACTTTCTTTTATGAACTCTAATACTTTTGATAAATCAAACTCTTTTAAACTATTTAAAACATCTTCATCATCAAATGAGTTTTTAATCCAATTTTCATCTTTCTTAGCATTTTCAGATTCATATGTTAAAGTATATGTAGTTTTATTTTCCATATCTATATATTCTTCAGCATATTCAATATCAGTATCATCTTCATCTTCTGTTGCTAAACCTTTTCCTAAAAAATATATATTTTGTTTTGAATCTATTTTTCCATCTACACTAATATCATATTTAATTTTATTTTTATCACCACTACCTAGTGCAAATACTAATGATGCATCAAATTTAGCATTCTTTATTTCTTTTGAATTTTTAATAGCTTCTTCTAATGTTACATTACTTTCATTATTGCTATTAGATTTTTCTTCTTTTTTATCTTTTCCACATCCTGTTAATAAAAGTGCTACTACAAGTAATAAACTAAAATATTTTTTCATATTATACCTCCTAATATATTTTGATTATATAAAACATATAAAGTATAGTCAACATAAAAATAAAAAAAGAAAAATAGTTTACACTATTTTTCCATCCATACTCCATGTTTTAATATCAGTAATTTCTACATCTACTATTTTACCTATATTACTATTATCTCCATCTACATTAACTAATTTCATAGTATCAGTATATCCAAATAAGTTACCTTTTTCACCTATTCCTTCAATAAGTACTTTTACTGTTTTACCCATATATCTTTGATTAGCTTCATTAGCATACTTATTTACTAAATCATTAAGTTCATATAATCTACTATTTTTTTCATTCTCAGATACATCATCTATCATTTTTGCTGCTGGTGTACCTTCACGAGGTGAAAATATAAATGTAAATGCTGAATCATATTTACAAGTACTTACTACATCAAGAGTTTCAAGAAAATCCTCCCTGGTTTCACCAGGAAATCCTACTATAATATCTGTAGTAATAGAAACATTAGGAATATTATCTTTTAATTTTTTATATAATTCTAAATATTTTTCCTTAGTATATCTTCTACCCATTAATTTTAGTATTCTATCTGATCCTGATTGAAGTGGTAAATGTATATATGGCATGATATTATCATATTCTTTAATAGCACTTATCATATCATCATCAAAATCCCATGGATGAGAAGTCATAAATCTAATTCTTTCTATACCAGTTTTTGCAACATCACGAAGCAAGTCTCCCATTCTATATTCCTCTTTTAAATCTTTACCATAAGCATTAACATTTTGTCCTAATAAAGTAACTTCTTTATATCCATCACGAACTAAATCTTCTACTTCTTTTATTATATATTTTGGTTCTCTACTTCTTTGTTTACCTCTAGTATAAGGTACTATACAATAAGTACAAAATTTATCACAACCAAACATTATATTAACCCAAGCTTTATATTTAGAGTCTCTTTTTACTGGAATATTTTCAAGTACATCTCCTTCAACACTAAATACTTCTATTTCTTGTTCTTTTCTTTCTAATGATTTAGCAAGTATATTAGGTAAATTATGTATATTATGAGTACCAAATACTATATCTACCCATCTATATTTATCTCTTATTTCATTAACTACATTTTCTTCTTGAGCCATACAACCACAAATACCACATATAATATGAGGTCTAGTTTGTTTTAAATGTTTTACTCTACCTAAGAATCCAAATACTTTATTATGTGCATTTTCTCTAATAGCACATGTATTTAAAAGTATTAAGTCAGCATCTTCAAATACATCAGTTTCGGTAAATGACATATCTTCAAGTATAGCTTTTATATTTTCAGAATCATGAACATTCATTTGACATCCATAGGTCTTTATATAATATTTTTTCCCTATACCTATTTCTTTTAAATTTTCTTTTACTATATATTCATTTGTTTTAATAAGTATTTCTTTTGTAGTTCTTTTTCTTGCTTTATTTAAGTCTGGTAAATTCATACAATCACTTCCATTACTAAATAATATCATATAAATTAAAAATTAACAATAAAAAATGATTTCAAAAAATATTGAAATCATCTTTTTAGTTTATGCATTTTTTCTATATTTATTAAGAATAATTATAAATGTAATTAAGAAAGATAAAGATATAACTAAAATAACTATATATGATGTTATATTATCTAATGTTTTAGGAGATTCAGGTATTTCTTTTTCAGGTTTATCATAGCTATTTGAAAATTCTATTTTTTCTACCTCATTATTTTCTAATACTTCGATTCCATTATCATCATTTACTTTATATATTTTCATTTCAACTTTTAATTTTGTATCTTCATCATATCTTATTTCTTTTCTTTCATCTGTTACATTATATACAACCTTATATTTTGCTTTACTATATCCTACACCTTCTGTTTTTCCTTCAGATTCAGTTATTTCATATGAATATTCTCCTGGTTCTGTAAATAATATAGTACCATTTAAATCTGATGTAGCGGTTGTATTAGTTGAATTAATTTTTACTTTTATATTTTTTACATCAATACTCATATTAGAAATTGTTATATGAGGTGTTGGAGCATTATCTAAAGGTGTAATCATAAATTCATATTCATCTTTAAAATCTTTATCAAAAGAATCTCCTGTAAAAGATTTTGTTATTGATGGTATATCAGCTGTTGCAGATTTTAATCCTATTGTAACAGTATTAGCAGCAGTTGTATCACTTACAAAATTATTTTCTTCTCCAACTACTTTTTCTGCATAGTATGCAGGTGCATTATACGCTAATACCTGGTTAGTATTTGTTTGTGCTTTATGAATTGTCTTTGGAGCTGTCATTTTTAAATATACATGAACTGACATAGGAAGTGATGAATCATTACTAAATACTGTATCCTCACCAAAGCTAAATGCGATTGTTTTTACATTAGCCCATGAAGTATATGTATCAGGATTAATTTTTTCCCATCCATTTTCTTCTGTTAAATCGCTTGGTGTAAGTCCTTTATAGCCAGTTGAATTATCATTTACCATTTCACTAAAAGAATAATATTTAGATGTATTAACATATACTTCAATATTATTAAATCCAGCTTCTTTAGCTTCATTTATATCTACGCCTTTTAAAGTACCCTTCCAATATGGATTATTTCCATATGCTTCTTCTATTGAATCAAATAATACAACATTTTTTACTTTTCCAGCATCTGAAAAAAATGTTAATCTATAAGTATAATCATGACCTGCATATGTTTGAGTATAATCTAGAAAGTCATCATCAAAATCATCTGCTTTTATTTTTTTCTTTAATTCAGTTCCTGCTACATATTGTTGATAATTAATTGCACAATCAGCACCAACAACTGTTTTTTTAGAAACATTAGAATCATTATTAATATCCCTAAATACGTTTAACCCAGATTTATTTTTTAACTCACTAAATATTGAACCATCATCCTTATATACTGAGTTTCCTTCAAGTTCAAATGGTTTACCATTCTTATCTAAGAATTGAGCAGCCATATTATTAACTAAAGTATATGAAGTAAATTCATATGGTTCACCCTCTGCTTCTATATCTACTACAGCACCTAATCCATATAAATTATCACCCATACTTACAATTGGAGAATCTTGGTATTTAATAGATATTTTTATCATTTGTCTATTAGTACCATCATAATTATTAGAAACAACTTTAGTTGTTACTTTAGGTGTTTCCATATTTATTGGTTTAATATCACCACTAGAATTTCCTGCAGCATTATCCCAATTAAATTGACCATCACGAAAATATCCTGTACCAACATAATCACCAGTCATTACTGTAGCTTTTTTAAATTTTAAACCAACTGGTAATAAATCATAAAAAACTATTTCTTTAGAATCATCTACTATTCCAGCAGAAATCATAGCTTTTATATTTTCTTCAGTAGTTGCACCTGCATTAGAAAGCGCACCTAATCTATAATTAGCAATAATTTTTCCTTCTGAATATTTTATTTCACCTTTTTTAGCACCACCACTAAATGTAGTCAATGTTGTTAAATTATTTTGTGCTGGTCTTCTATCTGCAATTTTTACTTCTCCATCTAAATTAGAATGACCTTCATATTCAGAAGCATCAAAATTAATTAAATCTTCTTTCATTTCAGGAGCAGATGTAGCTATATTAGTTCCATCAACAGGATTTTCCCATTTTCCTTGACCATTATATGCCATCATAGCATCCCAGTTAAATAGCTGAAAGTTAGTAATTCTTTTTTCTTCTATATTTGATATTACTTTTTGAATATTTGTACTATTTCCTTTTAATGCTCCAGTTAAATTAACTCTCATATTAACTCTACCATTAGCATTATTATATACAAATTTTATTCTATATATTCCTTTATCTTTTAATCTTAAATCATGTGTAGTATTTTCTTCACTAAAATCAACAGTTTGATCTAATTGCCACTGTCCTTTTTTATCTAATGTCATAACATAAACATCTACATTAGATTTTTCTTCATCTTCAAGTGCTCTCCACTTAGAAGGTTCTAATTTAAGATTTACTTTTGTTACTTCATCATGATCAACATAAACATAAAACTTTTGGAAATTGAAATCTTCTGGTGCTAATCTTTGAATAGATAATCCATCGTCACCTAAACCATTTACGTATAAAGCATCATCTAATAATTCTATTCTATAAGGTCCATTTGTATATTCAAAATTATCAAATGCACCATATTTGTATGTATAACCTATACCATTAATAGTATAAGTAAAATTTACATCTTTTCCTTTTTTTAACAAATTAATTGCGCCTAAAGAATCCTCAGTATCAGTTTTTTTGGTAACTCCCCAAATATCTCCAAGTCCTCCAGCATAAGCATTTTGCCAAATTGAATTGCAGTCATCTTCTGCTGTTGTTACATCTTCTTCATTACCATCTACACCAACAAAAGTAACTGTTGCTTTGTTATATAAAGAAGCATTAGTTCCATTTATATTTTCAATTTTATTTCTTGGATATTTAACTAAAACATAAAAATACTCACTTGCTCCATTATATGTTGTTTTAACTAATCTATATTTCCAATATCCTCTGTATGGTCCAGTAGTTTCTTTTTCTAGTACCTCAAAAGGCATTCTATATGTACCTTCTCTTTTAGAAACTGCTACTACCTCTCCATCATTTTCAGGTGTATCAGTAAAATATAGCATTGATTCCTGATTTACATCAGCAGAAGCACTTAATTGATAACTTACATAACCATAGTTTTCAAAATCTAAATCACTTTCTTCTAAACCATATCTTGTAGTAAGTGTATCATCCCATTTATAATAACTACCATTTGATGCATCAAAATCATCTATACTTTTTATAAGTTTAGCATCTCTTACATGAGTATTAAAAATAGCAGTTAAAGGTTCTGGTGATATATCTTTATTTGTTTCTGTATCTGTTATTTTTATTTTATATTCATATGGATATTTATCCTTTATTTTAAATGCTACAATATCATAATTAACAGATAATGATATTTGTGCTGCAGATAAATCTTTATTTGTAAATACAAGATTATCAGCAGTACTTTCATCTTCTAAGTATTCTAACATTCCATTTGAATCTATTGAATTAAGAAATTGCTGTTGTTCTTTTATAAAATGTTTTTCTCCATTACGATCTTCAAATGCTTTACCAGGTATTTCTATTCTTAATCTACCTGCTTTTATAGTTTGTTCTCCATCATATCCATCACTACTATAACTAATTTTAAGTAACATAGAGGTTGTTTGTTCAGTACCTTCAATATCATATGTTGCTTTTTTATTTTCATCGGATAATGTAATATTTTCACTTGTTTCATCCTTTGTAAAATTTAAATCAATATTGATAGGAAGGTCTTTTGAATCTTCACTTAAATGAATCTTTTCAGTTTTTTCAAATACCTCTTCACTTGTTGCATCATCCGATGCTTTAGTAATAGTTTTTTTATCTTTGGTAAATATAGTAAACAAGAAAATAAATGCTGTTACTATAATTCCTAGTGATAATATAATTTTACCTTTATTCTTTTTCATTTTTCCTCCTTACTTCTATTTTGATAATACCATATCCTACTATCATATATAATTTTACCATATAAAAAAGAAAAAAAAACATTCTTTTTAGAATGTTTTATTTTTTTTCTTTTACTTTTACATCTTTACCATTAGTAAATTGTTCCATATATATACTATCAGCATAATCATAATCAACTTCTTCATTTATACCAAGTTCAACACCGGATCCATACTGAGTAGTTTGGAATATATTAACTCCATATTCAAGTTTATTCAAGATATACATATCTTCAAATTTTTGTTCATCATCATATGCATATCCACCACAAACCCAAATTGGATAAGTACCAGCATATTCTCTTACTTTATCAAGTCTTGATTTATTAATATATATACCAGGAGTATATCCTAAGTCTTCAGCTATACTAAAGAAAGTATTAATATATTGTTCATTAACTTCTACTTCATTTTCAATATCCATATATACAGGTAAACTTATATCATGTCCTTCAATTTGTCTAAAGAATGTTTTAATTTCCTGTACTAAATCACCAATTGAACGTGCTCTAGTTAAAAAGTAAGCTCCTGTAGGTATTTTTCTTGCATTTAACTCTACTAAATTATGATTAAAATAATTATCAGAATATATTTCTCCATTATCACTTGAAGTATAAGATGCTCTTACAATTGCAAAGTCTACTTTTTCAAATTTATCAAAGTCTATATCACCTTGATAACTTGATATATCTACTCCATACCAATATGGTGCATGATATATAGAAGGTATTGTAATACTTGCTCCTTGTAATACTTCATCACTATTTATAAAGTTATATCTTTTTATATTATTAACACTTAATCCTGTTTCTTCAGATATATGTTTTAAGTTTGTATCAAATCTTGCTTTATAAACATAATCATCAAAGAATAATTCTTTATTATAATATTTTCCATTATATTCTAATTGATAATCTTTATCAGCATATACATATTGTTCATTATCAATAAATATTAAATCATACTTATCATTTACTTTTTCTTTTCTTGATTGTAATATTACACCAAAATCTATATCCTTTTTAGATAATTCAAATGCTTGTTCTGCTCTTATTTTTTCTTTTTTTAAGTTATCTATACAAAATTGATGTCCAATTACTTTTACAGGGCATGAATTTGCTTCCATTTTATCTACTAAAGCATGTATCATCATATATACTTCATCTATACTTGTATTATTTCCTGCAATCATATTATCTATATTAATACAAATAGGTCCTTCAATTTTATATGTATTAATAAGACCTTTAATATAATCACATGTAAAATATATTTCTGCAAAGTTTTTAGCTCTTGGTTCAATAACTATTGATGTAGGAATTTCAGTATCAGCAAGTATTTGAAATTTTTCATCTGATATACTCATTCCATAATCTCCACAATATACATAAGAAAATTCACTTTTATCGTTTTCTAAACCATATGTACCAACTTGATAAGAATCAGATATTTCAGCACCTGTTTTCTTTAAATCTTTAATAAATTTAGCTGGGCTTTTTGAATATGCCTTAATACCAATAGTAGCTCCAGTTATTAATGATAATGAAATCACTGCAGCACCAATTCTTCTTTTTGTCCCTTTTTTCATAGGAACTCCCCCCTTTTTTTGGCAAGATTACTATATCATCAGTTAATAGTTTAGTCAAATTTATATATTTCTAAAATTATTAGAAATATACTCATTATCACCACAATAAATAAATATTCCTAATGAGATAATAAAATCCTTTTCAATGCCTCTTAAAATAGTAACTAATAAATATTTACCATTCTTTATATTTTTATTATCTACATAGTCAAATATACCTTCAAACTTATTAGGTATTTTACATAAAACATATTCTAATTTAAACTTACCTAATTCTTTAATAGCGTTAGCTAAATTATTAGTATTTATATTTTCATAACACTTAGTAATAATACCTAATACATCTTCTTCCGTTAATTTTTTCTTATTAACTACTATATTAGGATAACTATCATCAAAGTTATATACAAAACTAACATAGATGGTATGTATACTACCATCTTTAGTTATATTTATTTTTATCATATCACTTGTATCATTCATACTATCACCATAATCAGTATATAAAAAACTGGTTGAATATTCAACCAGTTATAGTTATTTATTAGATCTGTTCATTTTGTCTTCTCCCATTTGAACTAATCTTTTTGTAATTTCACCACCTACAGTACCATTAGCACGACTAGTAGCATCTGGTCCCATAGTAACACCTAATTCTGATGCTATTTCATATTTCATTTTTTCAATAGCATTTTTAGAATTATTACTTTTGTTTTGATTTTGACTATTTGATTTTTTCATGT
>Ga0247608_10004967_pt1 | contig 14616 bp, 13 predicted proteins | sample 176DNAGHGlowgp2_FD_193490 | JGI IMG/M metagenome (GOLD analysis project Ga0247608, IMG submission 193490) | Sheep rumen microbial communities from Palmerston North, Manawatu-Wanganui, New Zealand - 1766 DNA GHGlow gp2 | ecosystem: Host-associated > Mammals > Digestive system > Stomach > Rumen ...
AGGCCTTCGTTGCCGATGGTAGCCTGCCAGCCATCGTAGCATCCCACGAGAGCCATTTCTGCCGCCTCCTGGTTGCGGTATGCCGTCAAGTCGTTGAGCTCTTTCAACGACTCCGTATCAATACTGCAAGAGCAGACACTAAACAAGCCGATGGTGAACATACCGATTTTGAATATATTTTTTGTATTCATAATTGATCTGTGTTTTTTAGTTTAGAATGCAACATTTAGTCCGATGATAAAATTGCGTGGGTGCGGATAGTAACCCATATCAACACCTGATACCCATGTGTGGTTGTTGTCACCAGTGCTTGAATAAGCGTTTGTTCCGTTATAAGATCCGATTTCCGGGTCCATACCGTCATACTTGGTAAGGGTAAAGAGGTTCTGAGCCTGTACATAGAGACGAAGCTTAGAGATACCCTTCCATGCGATGAGACGCTTGAAGTCATAACCTATGGTGAGGTTCTGCAGACGGATGTAGTCGCCAGTGTGCAGGTAGAGGTCAGAGAACTGCCAGTTGCCTACGTCACCGTATGTCACGCGTGGCATGGTGTTAGATGTGCCTTCACCTGTCCAGCGGTTGAGTATTGCACAGCTGTAGTTGCCCTGTGAAGAGTTTGCATCACGGTATGACTGCGCAATCTTGAATCCCGCTGCACCTGTGAAATTCATTGAAAGGTCGAAGCCCTTCCATTCGCAACCAAGATTGAAACCAAATGTGTACTTAGGCATACCATTGCCTAAGTCAACCTTATCATCAGCTGTTATGACGCCGTCGTGGTTTACGTCAATGTATTTAACATCACCTGGCTGCACATTAGACTGAAGAATACCATTGCCGGCAGCTATCCAGTCATTGATTTCCTGCTGGTTCTGGAAGATGCCAGCGGTCTTGAATCCCCAGAAGTAGCCCAGTGCGTGTCCGTTCTCTGCACGGTAGAATTCTTCTGCATTAGAGTATATCTGATTAGACTCTCCGTGTATAATGCCGTCTTCGGTAGGGATGTTACCCACTTTGTTGTGGTTGTATGCAAAGTTTGCACCAACATTGTAGTGGAAATCATTGCCGATATTGTCATTCCATGTTAGACTGATTTCTACGCCCTTGTTCTTGATGTCACCACCGTTTACATATTTATACTCTGCACCAGCAGTAGCAGACATAGGCTTGCTTATTAGCCAGTCTTTTGTTGTCTTTATATAATAGTCTAATGTAAGAGCAAGACGACTGTTGAGGAATCGCGCATCAATGCCAAGGTCAAGCTGCTCTGATGTCTCCCACTTTAGTTCTTCATTAGTTAAACCGTAAGGATAAGAGCCTGTATTCCATCCTGTCTGTCCACCATCTATTCCGAAGTTATAGTTTGCCTTTTCTGTTGAAACGCGTGCAATGTAAAGGAATGCCGGTATAGATGCATTACCTACCTGTCCCCAACTTGCACGGAGTTTCAGGAAGTCCATCCAGGATTTTGTCTTTGCCATGAACTTTTCTTCAGAGATAGTCCAACCACCACTGACTGATGGGAACCAGCCCGTGCGGTGTCCTTTTGCAAACATAGAAGATTTATCGGCACGCAGTGTTGCATTAATCATATAACGCTCCTTGTAGTTCCAACCAAAACGCCAGAAATATGACATGCCGCGTGTTTCATCGTATGGTTCGCCGTTCACATCCATGCTTTGCGTACCTTCCGTGCTTTTCAAATATGCATGCTCCCAGTCATCGAAACCTGCAACAATGTCGTTGTTATAACCGCCAGAACTGCTGCCGTGGTAGCGTGACCATTCTGTACCGAATAGAGCGGAGAAATTATGTGCCTCACCTACCTTGAAGTCATACTGCAGGGTATTTGTCCATGTCATTGACAGGCCATGTCCATTGCTTTGACTGACAGAAGACGTGGTATTGCCGCTCTGTGGAGTGAACCTATATATAGGAGTGTATGAACGGTATTCTGATGTGCCGTAGCTGATGCCATATACAGTTTTGAGCTTAAGTCCTTTTATTGGCTCAATAAGTGCATACACATTGGCATCGAGCGTTCCACCCTGTGAACGATTGAAACGGTTCACCATCATGTTTCCGTAAGGGTTACCGTCATTTACGTTCCAATCGCTGTTTACGGTACTGTTGTAATTTCCGTCCGCGTCATACACAGGATGCAGAGGTGACGCTGCAAATGCTGCGCGCAGGTTGTTGTTCCAGATGTTGCCTGTACCCATGCCGCGTGAATCTTTCCATGCGAAGCTGGCGTGTTCGCCTACGGTTACTATGCCGTCGTAAAGCTTGTGCTCAGAATTTGCACGGAAGTTATATCTCTTATAGTAAGCTATGTCAGAACCTCCGACTACACCATCTTGCCCCATATAACCGCCAGAAATGACATATGTGGAAGCCTTTGAACCACCAGTTATTGAGAGGTTGTGGCTTGTAGTTATTGCACCGTCTTCTATAGCCTGATATACCCAGTCTGTGTCATACACGTTTCCGTTTGCATCATGAATGGCGTCCATTGAAGCCCAGTTAAATGGAGAGAGTCCGGAGTTCAGTGCAGCTTCGTCCATGATTGTCATGTACTCCTGTGCATTTAGCATCTTGAATTTGCGTGGAACCGTTTGCCAACCCACATAGCCGTCGTAACTGATTTTACCTTTGCCTTCCTTACCACTTTTTGTTGTAACAAGGATTACGCCATTGGCACTTTGCGCACCATAGATAGCTGCAGAAGCTGCATCTTTCAATACGTCGATACGCTCAATGTCGGCAGGGTTAAGCAGTGTAATGTCACCTGCAACGCCATCAATAATATAGAGAGGTTGTGCATTACCTACCGTTCCGATACCACGGATGTTGACACTTGTTGATGCTCCTGGCTGACCAGATGTTGACACGATGTTCACACCAGGTGTCTGTCCCTGCAGGGCCTGCAGTGCAGTCGTGGTATTCATCTTCATGATGTCGTCGCCCTTTACCTGAGTGGTAGCACCGGTGACGAGTTTCTTCTTCATAGTACCATAGCCGATGACTACGAGTTCGTCGAGCGACTGAGAGTCATCCTGCATGGTGATGTTCATGGTAGAAGAAGCCTTCAGAGTCTGTGTCTGGTAACCAATGTAGCTCACTACGAGAGTCGCACCTGGTGCGGCATCGAGAGAGAAGTTACCATCCATGTCTGTCACTGCACCCTGCTGAGTGCCTTTCACCTGGATTGATACACCGATAAGCGGTTCGCCGGTCTGGTCAACGACCTTACCCTGAACCTTTCTGCCCTGTGTCTGCGTCATCGCCTCGGGTGATGTAGCAAACATCTGGACGCATGGCGTACCTGCTGCCAGCATAGCCATTGCCATACCAGCGCAAAGGGATTTTGTTATCCCCCTTTTGCCGTCTGTGCGGTAAAGATGATTTGTTAAGTCCATGTTGCTTAGTTTAGTTGTATTGTTTGTTAGTTATTTGTTTAGTAGTTTGTTCGGATAACTGTGTGCAAAGTTAGTTTTTTTTATAATATAGCATGTCCTTTTTTGTTTCTTTTTAGGTCTCGTTTTGTTTCCCGAATGTCGTAAATGATAGATGTATAGTGTTTTTCATACATTAAGACATATCTTAGAGGTGTAAGATATGTCTTAATGCTACTGCCACGCCATCGTCTTCATTTGATGTCGTGACGTGGTTGCTGACGGCTTTTATCGCGTCTTCTGCATTGCCCATGGCTATTCCTATGCCTGCCGTCTGTAGCATGGTGATGTCGTTGTAACTGTCACCGAATGCCATTGCATTTTTTGTGGTGAGATTGAGCGACGTGAGTATGTCTGCCAATGCGGTACCCTTGTCTATGTCGTTAGGAAGGCACTCGATGAAGTAGGGTGTGGAACGGCAGATGTGCATCTTCCCTTTAAGGTCTTTTGCCATGCGTTGCTCCCACTTGAGTATATCACTTGGCGGTCCGACCATCAGGCATTTGTTGAGCGGACGGGGAGTGTCTGCTATGAAATTATCGACGGCTATGATTTCCATTTTATTGTTGCGTGAAGACTGCCTGACGTATTGGTCGTCTGCATGCTCGGTGTAGATGTTACAACCGTGGTAGGTCATCAGAGTTAGTCCGGACAGCTTTTGGTAATCATATAGAATAGGTAGGCACTCCTCGTCAAGTTTCCTTTCAACGAGTACCTTGCCTGTGCTGCATTCCTCCACATGTCCGCCATTGTAGCACATAAGTATGCCGCCATGCTCTGACATGTGCAGTTGGTCTGCCAGTGGACGCATGCCATAGGGAGGTCTGCCAGAGGCCAGGCATAGCCTGATGCCTTGCTGTTGTGCTTGCATCAGGGTGTTGTATGTCAGTGGCGTTATTTCCTTGCGTTCGTTAGTTAGTGTGCCGTCAAGGTCAAGGGCGATGAGGCGTATGTCGTGCTCCATGTTCTGAAAAATGTTAGGGTAGGGAATTGGGGTGAAGGCAAAAAGCGTCCCCTGCATTATACCGATGAATTAGGTATGCAGGGGACGCTGGTATGTTTTGTATATGTTTTACATTTATATATTACTTGCCCAACAGAGCCTTCACGTTAGGATTCTCTGGGTCGATCTCTGCAACCTTTGCTGCTATCTCCTTTGCCTTTGCAAGGTCGTCCATGCAGTGAGCATAGTAAGCTATTGCAGCGTTGTATGCATTGATCAGCATCTTTGTCTCGCCTTCAGAGCGATTGCTCTTAGCTCCGAGAATCTCTGTGAATGAGATGTAGTGCGGACCAGCAAGCTTCAGCTGTTCTACCTGAGTGAGAGGCAGTGAGAATGGAAGCTGTGCACGCTTCATAGCTACGTATGCAGCGTTGTCAGGATATGTGCTTACGAGCTGAGCATAGAGTGCATCTGCCTTCTCGTATGCAGCCTTCTTAACGTCGGCAGTAGACTTCTCGTCTGCCAACTGGTCAGCATAGAGCATAACGAGCAACTCATCAAGAGAGAATGACTTCTGTGGCTGTGCCTTGAGATACTTGTCAAGGTATTCACCTGCCTTCTCATAGTCAGAGAGAGCCTTGTAGCAGTCTGAGATATTCTTGTCAGCCTCCATGCGTGATGCTTCATCACAATCCTGCTGCTTCTGCAGATTCTGGTATGCTACGATAGCATCCTGATGCTTGCCTGCAGCCTTCAGTGCCTTTGCAAAGTATGTAAGGTCATAGACAGAGGTCTTGAGAGAGTCTGATGCATTGAAAAGCTTGTCGGCTGCCTCGATAGCCTTGTCGTACTCCTTCTTGTCGGTGTAGTTGAACATCATCAAACGGTTGAATGATGCGTTGCGTGGGAACATGTTGTGTCCCTCTGTTGCAACCTTAAGGGATTTGTCATAGTTCTTAGCCAGGAAGAGGTTTGTTGCATAGTCAGAAATCTGATAGTCTTTCATCTGGCTGAGCTGCACCTTGTCATAATACTCAATAGCCTTTGCCATCTTACCTGCACCTGAGTAAATCTCTGCTGCGATAAGGTCAACAGGGTAGTCAGGACGCTGAGCGCGAAGGTTCTCAAGTGTCTGAACAGCACCATTAGGATCTGTCTTGCTCATAATCTGGGCATAGCGACGATATCCATCAGGATTCTGTGGGTCGAAATATATAGCCTGCTGGAACTGTGCTGCTGCCTCACCACCATCGTCTTCGCTGACTGCGATGTTGCCGAGCAGTACGAATGGAGTAGCTGTAGGCTGAGTCTTCTTGTTTGAAACCAGGTTGGCAGCCTGCTGCGCGTAGAGCTTTGCATTTGCATAGTCCTTGACAGCAAGGTAAGCCTTACCGATACTAACTAAGGCATTTACATCCTTCTTGTTCTGTTTTGCGATGGCAGCTACCTGCTTATTTGCATCAGGAGCACCGGTCTTGATGATTGCAGCAACCTGCTCCTGAATTGCATCCTGCTGCTGAGCCATTGCTGGAGCAGCGACAACAGTCATCAGTGCTCCAATTATCATATTACGCATTTTCATAGTCTTAATAATTTTAATTAGTGAATAATATTATTTATAGTTCGTTAAGTATATTCAGTTTGTTTATAAAGCTTTTTGTTGGTTGTCTCTATCTTCTTGACGTGGAAACTTTTTGGAAGTTTAAAGTTTTTGCATAATTTTTCATTCGACGTCAATTCAATATTCGATAACCAATAAATGTCAGTCAGTAATTAATGATTAATCCTCATCAACGTAAAAACCTTAGCGCCTACTCCTTATTAATATGGACGCTTCTGAAGGTTATATTGCCGTATGCCGGTAATAGTCCAGCCTTCAGCACTACCATCTGTCCTTCGTTCTGAGAGATGATAAAGTTCTTGAATCCAGTTGGCAGGCCATGGGCATTAGTATCATTGAGCAGTATGTACAATGTACGTGTAAATGGATAGCTGCCGTTATAGAAGTAGTATTGGTAAGGCTTATATGAATTCTTATTGTTAGCTACATCTACAGATGAAACCGCCATAGGTCTGATGCCACGTCTGAAGGTGAGGTTCGTAGTGTCGCGTCGGTCATTGAGCCAGTTACTTCCTATCAGTCCGATAGCCTCCTTGTGCTTTTCTACGTAATCTACTACTTCTGAGGTAGAATCTACGGCGAATGCACCAGGAGCAGTAATAGGCTTACCGCCGAGAATACTGTCCTCCACGTAGTGAACTGTTGATGATTTCTTGTTATCAAAAACGATAGAGATTTCTCCAAGTTTTGAACCAGGGTATATCTCATCCCATCTTTTTACTTCGCCTTTAAGTATGCGGCGTATATCTTTTACACTGATACAAGAGTCAGTGTTTTGAGAGTTCTGTACAAATGCTAAGCCGTCGTATGCCATGCGAATGCTTAGTGGAAACTGCTTTTGAGCTTTGAGATATTCAAGCTCGTTTGCTTTATAGTCACGTGTGGTAATGACAAGCCACAAAGAATCCTTCATGAGAAGGTCTATTGCTTCTGATTCATTTGTATATATAGGAGTCAGTTTGGCTTGTGGATATTTGAACTCGAAGAGCTCACGTATCTCTTCTATAATAGGACTGAAACTTGCATCAGCGGCAAACTGTATAGAGCCGGATGTGAAAGTGTCCGTACGTCCGCTTTTGTTTTCACTTGCACATGATGTGATAAAAGCGGCAATTGCTATTGTTAAGAATAAGTTAGTTAATGCTCTTTTCATTTTTTTATTTCAAATAATTAAGGAGTTAAGTGGTAAAGTTGCCTATACCACCTTAACTCCTTAATTGTATAATTATGATACTATCATCTTATGACAGGCGGAATGTTACAGGCAGTGTATAACGTACTGTAACGGACTGACCATTCTGCTTACCAGGAATCCACCTAGGCATGTTCTTAACCACGCGAACGGCTTCCTTGTCGAGTGATGGGTCAACCGACTTAACCACATGTACATTAGAGATGCTGCCATCCTTGCCTACCACGAACTGTACAACTACACGTCCCTGAATACCGTTTTCCTCGGCAATTACAGGATACTTGATGTTGCTGTTCAGGTAATTCATAAGTGCACCCTGACCACCTGGGAAAGAAGGCATCTGCTCAACAACGTCGAACACTTTGTTTTCTTCCTCCTTTGGCTTAACAGGCTCAGTAGCGATGACCTCCTTGGCTTTCAATACCTCTCCGGCTTCATCGTTACCCTTTACGTCGAATGCACCGATAGCAGTGTTAGTGCTCAGAATTTCATCCTGAGACTTCATCATATCCTCAGGGCGTACCTCATTGTCTTTCTTGATGACAGGAGCGGTGAACTTGATAGAGCTCTTAACCTTCTCTACCACTTTCTCCACGTTCTCTTGCTTGACAATATCCTTACGTTTTACCTCAGGCTCTTTCTTCTGCTGCTGCTCGAGTTTTGTCATCTCCATGGCTTCCTGCAAAGCAATTCTCTGCTTTTCTCGCTCATCCGCAATATTCTTGAGGGTGAGACCTATCTGACATGCGATGGCAAGCAAGATAACAGCAATGATAGCAATGAGATTACGCTTGCCAGTACCCTTACGCAAGGCGTAGGCACCGTAAGCCTGGTTGCGGTTCTCAAATACGAGATCGGTCCACGAACCAGATATAAGATCTATTTTTGCCATTTTTGTTAATCTTTTTTAGTTGTTAATAACTTGTCATTGAATAGAAGGACATCAGGATTACTTCACCCCCTTCTTGTCAAGGAGCTTCTTATCCTGATCGTTAATCTTATCAATGACGTACTTACCAATGCTGCACAATTGCATTTCGTCGAGAGCATCAACCACGTTCTTGTAGCTAGAAGAATCTGTAGCCTTGATAATGATAGTCATGGTCTCAATCTTCTTACCATCTGGCAAATTACCGGCCTTCAACTTAGAAAGTTCCTTAGAATAGACAGAGTCTGCCATATTCTCTTTCACTTTTTTGTCGTCAAGTGCTACCTTAGCCTTCATTATCTGCAACACAGGCTGTGTGCCATCTTCAGTTACGTGGGTCTGAAGGACTTTACGTATACCGTCTTTACCCCATGTGGTCTCTTTCAGACATGTTGGATCGTCGTACTTTGGAATACCAGCTACGTAGTAGATCTTGTCGTTTGCAGCCACATAGATTGTGATGGTGTAAGATTCTTTCGTCACTGTCTTTTCAGAATCATCAATCTTTTCATCGTTTGATGGCATAGAGAGCTCCATTGACTGAGGCTTTGCCAACGATGTACAGAGCATGAAGAAGGTGATAAGAAGCATCATCATATCAACCATAGGTGTGAAGTCCACACGGGTATTCGCTTTCTTTTGCTTACTTGTTGATTTCTTTGCCATTCTTTATTCCTCCCCTGTCTTTAATGATGTGATAAGGTAGTAACGGTTCTGATCCATATCCTGAAGCTCAGACATAACCTTCTTTACACTGCTGTAAGGAGTGTCAGCATCGGCCTTGATGGCGATTTTGACATCGTCAACTGCGTTAACAGCAGACTCAACCCACTCCTGGAACTCACTCTTACCACCATTGATAGAGTCGAGAGGTACACCAGCTTCAGGGCCGGTAATCATCTCTGTCATCTTCTCAGAAGGCATGCGGAGATAGTTCTGCAGCTTACTCAGGCTCATACCCCACATAGGGTCGGTCTGGAACTTCTTCATATCCTGGGCAGTCAGGTTCAGCGTAAACTTGTCGTTCATGCTAGTGATGACATCCATCACGCTGTTCTGATTGTCCATGCTCATAAACACCTTGCCGTCTTTGCCGACAACGATGTTCAAGACGTCTTTCTCTGGAATCTTAACCTCTGATACAGACTGTGGCTGGTTTACCTTCACTGGCTCATTCTTCACGAACGTTGACGTCAACATGAAGAAGGTCAGCAAAAGCACCATCACGTCCGACATAGGGGTCATGTCAATCCAGACGTCGCTTTTCTTAACTTTTAACTTACCCATATTCTGAATAAAATTTTAAAGGGTTAGTAAAAGATTAAGCTTCTGGGTGCTTGTCTTCGTAGGTGTGTGCGATGGTGTAACCAATCTCGTCCATTGCGAATGTGAGCTTATCGATCTTGTTGGTGAAGTAGTTATAAGCAACTACTGATACCCAAGATGTAGCGATACCAGAGGCAGTGTTCACAAGGGCCTCAGAGATACCAGTTGACAGTGCCATAGAGTCAGCACCACCACCAGCAGCAAGAGCGGCGAATGAACGTATCATACCAAGCACGGTTCCGAACAGAGCGGTAAGAGTACCCAGTGTTACGATAGTAGCGATGATTGGGAGGTTCATTGTCATTGTAGGCATCTCAAGTGCTGTAGCCTCCTCGTGTGCGTTCTGGATGGTAGCAACCTTCTCCTTGAGCTTGATAGGAGCAGACTCCATCTCCTTGTAAGACTTCAGGTCAGCGAGAACTACGTTAGCAACAGAACCGCGCTGCTTGTTGCAGAGCTCCTCTGCCTTAGCGATATCGCCATCCTTCAGAGCCTTCTTTACATTCTCAGTGAACTTTGTAACGTTACCCTTACCTGAGCAAGCAGAGATAGCGATGATACGCTCTACTGACATTGCGATGACGGTGCAGAGAAGACCGAGGATGATAGGCACAACCCATCCACCTTTGTACACTGTACCGAGCATGTTCAGTGGGTGGCCGTTTGCTGCGTCGCCGTTAGCGAAGTTAGCTGGATTACCCAGGAAGAACAGGTAGAAGCAGATACCAACTGCGAATGCAAAAATAATGATAATAATTGCATGTCTAACGCCCTGGAAGCCTGCTGACTTCTTAGGGCTGGCTGAATTTTTAGTTGCCATAGTTTGTTTAGAATTTTAAATTAATTAATTAATTAGTGAATAAATTGTTTTGTCATTTTTCAAAGTTTCAAGTAAAAACAAAGTTTTTTCTGTTTTTTCTTGTACGCTTTTCATTGTTAGGGGTGGTTTAAGGCGATTGCTACAATCTGTAGGTTTGGTTTTCAAAGACAAAGGTAACAATTTTCATTGAATTACCGAATGAATTTAAAACTTTTAACAAAAAAAAGTCGCTTTTGCACCCTAAATACGGCACAAAAGGAGACTTTTACGTCTCCTTTTGCACTTTTGTGGGTTATGTGTTATGTTTTTCTGTCTTTTTATCAGAAATTCGCACTTACATTACTTTAACTTTGCGCAGCACTCTTTGATGCGACGCATTGCCTCGCGGATGTTGTCATCGCTGGTAGCATAGCTCATGCGGAAGCACTCTGGATCGCCGAATGCGTCGCCGCCCACTGTTGCCACATGGCCTACCTCGAGCAGGTACATGGCGAAGTCGTTGGTGTCCTTAATCACACGCTCACCGTCGGTCTTGCCAAGGTAACTCTTGCACTTAGGGAATACGTAGAATGCTCCGTCAGGTACGTTGACCTCGAGTCCTGGTATCTCTCTTACGAGTGAAACGATGAGGTCGCGACGACGCTCAAAAGCCTTGCGCATTTCCTCCACGCACTCCTGTGAATCTGTGTAGGCGATTGTTGCAGCCTTCTGTGATACAGAGCATGGACCAGAGGTGTACTGTCCCTGCAGTTTGTTACATCCCTTGACAATCCATTCAGGTGCAGCCATATAGCCAATACGCCATCCTGTCATGGCATAAGCCTTGCTGACGCCGTTGATGATGATAGACTGTTCCTTCATGCCAGGGAACTGGGCTATAGACTCGTGCTTGCCCACGTAGTTGATGTGCTCGTATATCTCATCAGCCAGCACATACATGTCTGGGTGCTTCTTTATTACGTTAGCCAGTCCCTCGAGCTCAGCCTTAGAATATACAGAACCTGTAGGGTTGCTTGGTGAGCAGAGAATCAGCATGCGTGTCTTTGGAGTGATTGCTGCCTCGAGCTGCTCAGGAGTAATCTTGAAGTTCTGGTCGAATCCTGCAGGGATGTGCACTGGTGTACCGCCTGCGAGGAGTACCATCTGTGGGTAAGACACCCAGTAAGGTGTAGGTACGATTACTTCCTCACCGTCATCTACCAATGCCATGATAGCGTTGCAGACAGCCTGCTTCGCACCATTGCTCACGAGAATCTCGCTGGTTTTGTAGTCAAGTCCGTTTTCGTTCTTAAGTTTTGCTACGACCGCCTCACGGAGATCTGCATAGCCAGGCACTGGTGAATAGCGTGACCAGTTGTCGTCAATAGCTTTCTTCGCAGAGTCTTTGATGTGGTCAGGTGTGTTGAAATCTGGTTCACCTACGCTAAGGTTAATCACGTCAATGCCCTGCGCCTTCATCTCGCTACTCTTCTGTGACATGGCGAGAGTTGCTGAAGGTGCTAATCTGTTTAATCTACTGGATAATCTTCCCATTTTTTATCTTCTTTTATGGTTTTTGGGTGCAAAATTACTAAAAATCTTTCGAATATCAAAACTTTTGCTATGTTTTTTGAAGTTTTCCTGACAATTTGTAATTTTAAGTTCCTTGATACTTACGTCTGATGCATTTTTGCTTTGACAAGTAACTATGTAAATGTCATCAGCTACTTGCAAGGAATCCTTAAATTCTTCAATCCTTCAATCCTTCTCAGCAATCACTTCAATCTCTATAAGCACTCCCTTAGGCAGGCTCTTTACGGCTACGGCAGAGCGGGCAGGGTAGGGTTCTGTGAAATACTCCGCATAGATAGAGTTGACGGTGGCGAAGTCAGCCATGTCAGCCATGAACACCGTGGTTTTCACTACCTTGCTGATTGACGTGTCTGCAGCTTCAAGAAGGTTTGTTATGTTTGTCAGCACCTGGCGTGTCTGAGCCTCTATGCCGCCCTCAGCCACTTCGTTGGTTTCAGGGTTGATGGCTATCTGTCCGGAGGCAAACACGAGGTTGCCCATTACTATGGCCTGGCTGTAAGGACCTATTGCCAGAGGTGCTTTGTTGGTTGAAATCTTTTCCATACTCAATTACTCCTTATTTATATTTATGTTTGTATATGTCGTTGCTTATGCTACGGCTTCATTTCGGCTATGCGCCCTATCATATTGTCGTTGATGCTGCGCACCTGTTTAAGGTCACGGTACAGACGTAGTCGGAAGCGACACATCCTTATATATAATATAATGCCGAGCGGCAGCACTATGGCAGAAGCCACGTTGAGCCATTGGCGGTTGAAGAGGCGAGTATGCGCCTTTTCTGATATCACCGGATATTGGTTGAGGTACGACAGCACGTAACGGTCGCGTGTGTTTCCGAGGTCTTCTATTACACTTTCCAGTTCCGCTACGATCTGCTCTATCACGTTGTCAGGCTGATAGCGGAAGAATACGTTGATAGGGTTCGGCAACCTTACGAGATGATGCTCCTCGGAATATTGACGAGCCATGTCGCTGATGGCAGCCAGTCGCTCTGCGTCGCGCTGATAGTCCGGGTCGGTAATGATAACCTCCTTTGATACAATGCTGCGCTTCTGTCGCAGGCCGAACAGTCGTATGAAGAACAAGCGGTATGCGTCCATGTTGAATACCACGGAGTCTTTGTTCGCCTTGTATGTCACGAATGTCGCGAGTGGCACGAGCACGGCAAGTGCAAGTCCCTTTCCGAAGGCTATTGTCCATGATCCCTGTCGTGCCATGCGGTAGCCGGTGTTGTCGAGTATATAGAAAACGATGAACACCAGCACCGATATTATTACCGGAACGCCGAGTCCGCCCTTTCGTATAATGGCTCCGAGTGATGCTCCGATGAAGAAGAATATAATACACGTGAGTGAGAGCACGAACTTGTTGAGTATCTCTATCTTGTATTCTCGTTCCCTTTGATTGTAGTCTTGCGCAGCCATGCTCCTGAACTCTGTGTCCATCTTCTCCATTTCTATGCGGCTGTTCACGCGCTGTAATATGTCGCGCTGCCTCTCCACGGAGAGTTTTGCAAACAAGGAGTCGTAGTTTACCTTGCCACGCTTTGCAAGGTCAAGGGCTCGCAGAGAGTCTGCACGTGATATCTTCGGGGTCTGGAATACAGCCGTCCTGATGTCGGCAGCCACGCGTTGTCCTACGCTGTCACCTACGGCATGTATGGAGTCTATGCGCTGTATCAGCTGTGGCAGACTCTGTGCGGCAGCCATCTGTGATATGCCTGATGCCTCAGCGAGATTGAATCCGTTGTCGAAATCGAGTATTATGACCTTGCTCATGAACGACTCACGACGGTATGGCACGCTGGCATTGCCCTGCAGTTCCTGCGAGCGCATGTTTTCGAACCACTCACCGCTGTAGAGCGAAAGCTTAAGGTGCTGCTTGTCGGCTGTTGACTGTAACCTGCCGGAGTCAGCAAGTATAATGGCAGCATCTTCGAAACTGCCTGTCATACGGTATATCATGACACCGTATAGCATGCCTTTGTCAAGGTCTTTATGTTGTACGTAGAGGTTACAGTTAGGTATGCCTCCGTAGAATATTTCTTCTGGAATCTCCAGTTCCGGACTTTTCTGCTTCATTGACAGCAGCAGCTGGCGCAACTGTACGTTAGCCATTGGTCCTACGTTATTCTGGAATATAAAAGAGCATACCGCTATGAGGCATGAAACTATGATAAGTCCTCGCAGACTCTTTAGCAACGATATGCCGGATGCCTTTATGGCTGTCAGTTCGGAACTCTCACCGAGGTTGCCGAGTGTGATGAGCGACGCCAGCAATATGGCCAGAGGGAAAGCCTGCGGTACGAGCATCAGTCCCATGTACCAGAAGAACTGTGCCAGCACTTCTATAGACAGTCCCTTGCCTATGAGCTCGTCAACGTAACGCCACAAGAATTGCATCATCAGCACAAAAAGGCTGATGAAGAACGTGCCTGCGAACAGCATCATAAACTGTCGCAGCATGAAAATGTCAAGTTTCTTGAATATCCTCACTTGTGTCTGTTGGCTCTCTGTTCGCGGTACTTTGCCTTCTGCTTGGCAGAGCCGGAGCCATGTGCACCTGTTATATACTTCTTTTTCTTTGCCTTGGTCTTAACCTTATCGTCCTGCTTTGGCTTGTTGCCTCCGCGTCCGAAGTTAATACCATTCTGCAATATCAAATCAAAATCATCCATAGTCTTATAGGAAATTGAAAATTGAGAGTTGAGAATTGAAAATTATGATTACGTTGTATCCGTTTTACTTGTGAAATCA
>Ga0247608_10004968_pt1 | contig 14615 bp, 9 predicted proteins | sample 176DNAGHGlowgp2_FD_193490 | JGI IMG/M metagenome (GOLD analysis project Ga0247608, IMG submission 193490) | Sheep rumen microbial communities from Palmerston North, Manawatu-Wanganui, New Zealand - 1766 DNA GHGlow gp2 | ecosystem: Host-associated > Mammals > Digestive system > Stomach > Rumen ...
AATTCAGTCCTTTCTTCTCAACAACAACTTATGATTCAAATGTACAGAACCTCACAACAGTAGGTCTTATTATGACAGACCGTCTCGGCGAAGTTATCATGAACGGCATCGAGGGTGAGACTAAGGAATATGAAGGTAATTCCTATGATTATAAGGGACTTTCCGACATCACTGTAACAGAGAACGAGGATGGAACAGTTGATTATGCATTCCAGCTTCGTGACGATGTTAAGTTCTCTGATGGCGAGCCTCTTACAGCAGATGACGCTATTTTCTCTATGTACGTATTTGCTGATCCTTCTTATGATGGAAGCTCATCATTTAATGCACTTCCCATCACAGGTATGGAAGCATACAGAAGTGGTTCTGAGACACTCTTCAACCTCCTTATTAAGGCCGGAGAAGATAACACAGACTTCACATACTTTACAGAAGATGAACAGAAGAAGTTCTGGGAAACAGATTTCCCTGCAGCTAAGGAACAGTTCATCAATGACATCGCAGATTACTGCACAGCAAACGGTGCTGTATCAGATGATGAAGCAGTTGCAGCTGATCCTATTGCAAATGCTATGGCAAACTGGGGCTATGGTCAGGTAGCAGATGGCGTACTTACTGCTCCTTCAGGTGCTACATTCGATGTTAAGGGTGGCACAGCTCCTACAGTTGATGATTTCTGGAATGAAATCGTTGCAGCTTACGACGGAGACGTTGTTGCAGCTACAGATGCAGAGAAAGCTGGAGACAGCATCCTTGATATGCTTGGCGACGAGTACAAGAATGCAGTAGAAACCGGTGATTCTGTTACAACAATCGAAGGTATCGAGAAGACTGGTGATTATTCATTCACAGTTCATATGGATAAGCTTGATGCAACAGCTATCTATAGCTTAGCATTACCTGTATGTCCTCTTCACTACTATGGCGATCCTTCCAAGTATGATTACGAGGCTGGACACTTTGGTTTCGATAAGGGTGATCTTTCAACAGTTCGTGCAAAGACAACACAGCCTCTTGGTGCTGGCCCTTACATCTTTGATAAGTTTGAGAACAAGATTGTTTACTTCAAGGCAAATGAGAACTATTACCTTGGTGCTCCTATAGTTAAGGAAATCCAGATGAAGGTTACACAGCAGGCTGATGCTGAGCCCGCTATCGTACAGGGAACACTCGATATTGCTCAGCCTTCTGCAAACAAGTCAACACTTGAGCAGATCAAGGGTGACAACTCAAACGGCGAATTACAGGGTGAGACAGTTTATACAGCTCTTACAGACTTTAACGGATATGGTTACATCGGAATGAACTCTGAAAACGTTAAGGTTGGCGATGATCCTTCAAGCGAAGAGTCAAAGGCACTTCGTAAGGCTATTGCAACAGTACTTGCTGTACACCGTGACGTTGTAATTGATTCTTACTATGGCGAAGCAGCTAACGTAATCAACTATCCTATCTCAAATACATCATGGGCAGCACCTCAGGCTTCAGAACCTGATTACAAGGTTGCTTTCTCAGTAGATGCTGAGGGTAATGATATTTATACAGACGGCATGTCAGAAGATGAGAAGTATGATGCAGCTCTTCAGGCAGCACTTGGCTTCTTCGAGAAGGCTGGTTACACAGTAGAAGATGGTAAGCTTACAGCAGCTCCTGAAGGTGCTAAGCTTTCATACGAAGCAATGATTCCTGCAGATGGTTCAGGTGATCATCCTTCATTTGGTATCCTTACAGCAGCTAAGGAAGACCTTGCAAAGATCGGCTTTGATCTTATCATCAATGACCTTTCAGATTCTTCTGTTCTTTGGACAGCAACTGAGGGTGGCACAGCTGAGATTTGGTGTGCTGCTTGGGGCGCAACAATTGACCCTGATATGTTCCAGGTATATCATTCAGAAGGTGGTTCTGCTTATATGTACAGAATCAACCAGCCTGAACTTGATGACCTCATTATCGAAGCTCGTTCAACAACAGATCAGGCAGTACGTAAGGCTATCTATAAAGAGTGCCTTGACTATATTGTTGACTATGCAGTAGAGATTCCGATCTATCAGAGACAGGAATGTTCAGTATATTCACCTGAGCGTGTAAATGTAGATGAGTCTGTAATGCTTCAGGATCAGACAACTTTCTACAACTTCTACAGCACAACAAGTGGATTTGATCAGATCAACACACTTCAGACTAAGTAATTCGTATTTATAAAATAATACGTATAACTTTGTCCGTGGGGGCTAATTTAGCTCCCGCGGACATATTATGTAAAAAAATACTTTATAGCTTTAAAACGACAGAGAATTATTATTTGGAACTTTTATTTTAGAAAATAATTTTCGCTTTGCGAAATTATATATAGATTACACAAACTCCCCGGGAAATTTCTTAATTTTATTCAGGTGGAAGACATTTTATTTAGAAGGAGTATAGACAACAATGAAGAAATTCATATTAAAGCGTCTACTCATATCAGTAGTTTTGCTGTTTTTTGTATCTATGATTATTTATACGATCATGAGATGTATGCCTACATCATATGTTGAGCAGCAGGCTATGGCTTTGTCTACAAAGCCGGGTGCAAAAAGCTACTCTGAGTGGGTTGAACAGTTAAACGCTCAGTATGGTCTGGACACGGGGGTAATCCAGGGCTACTTTAAGTGGGCATCAAAGGCTATTAAACTTGATTTCGGTGATTCATGGTTTTGGAATCAGCCGGTACTTCAGAAGTTCAGTGGTGTTATATGGTATTCATTTGCACTCGGACTTGTGACATTTATTTTGGAAATTATAATCGCAATACCTGCAGGTGTTGCTGCTGCAAGAAGACAGTATTCTGCAACAGATTACACTGTTACGGTAATCGCACTTATCGGAATTTCACTTCCGAGTTTCTTCTTTGCGACGATTTTGAAATATATATTCTCAGTTAAGCTTGGCTGGCTTGACCTTTACGGAATAGTAGGAAGATACCACGAGTCTTATTCATCATTTGGTAAGATCCTTGATATGGCAAGACATATGATCATGCCTGTTATAACACTTACTGTTGTTAGCGTTGGTTCTCTTATGCGTTATACAAGAACCAATATGCTCGAAGTGCTTAATGCGGATTATATCCGTACTGCAAGAGCTAAGGGACTTTCAGAAGACAGAGTAGTTAATTACCATGCCTTCAGAAACACACTTATACCGATCGTAACTCTTCTTGGCGGATCACTTCCCGGACTTTTCTCCGGTGCTATGATCACTGAGACATTGTTCCAGATTCCCGGTATAGGTTATACATCATATCAGTGCGTAGTACAGGGAGATATACCTTTTGTTATGTTCTATATGGTATTTATGGCAGTACTTATACTACTTGGTAACCTTATTGCTGATATTCTTTATGCTGTGGTTGATCCCAGAGTCAGAGTAAACTAAGGAAGGAGGATAAAGAAATGGCAGAAGAAAAAAAGAACGTAAATGATAACAGTCAGGAAGAAATGCACCTTGATGATGCAGCCAGAGTAAAAGTCCTCTCTCCGGGAATGATGGTTCTTAAAAGATTCCTTAGAAACAGGCTTGCTATCGTAGGAATGGTAATCATTGTATGCATGTTCCTTTTTGCATTTGCAGGTGGAGCACTTTATCCCTATTCAGAGAGTAAGGTGTTCTATAAGACTGAAGAAGTATTGAAGGATTTCGCAGGTGCAACTGAAATAGATCAGTTCCAGTTCCAGGTTGCTGATGGAGTAACTCTTCCTTCAGATATCAATTCCAAGGCTCTTATAGCTGTATCAAAGAAGGAATATGTATTTGAAACACGTGACGGACAGATGATAGGTATGGCTCCTGTAGCAGATGACAGTGATGTTTATCTTGTATATGCACTTGAGCCTGCACAGCTTTTCCTTAAGGGTAATAAAGAATTTGATGCTGCTGTAGAAGCAGGAAGAAATGATTTTGTTAAGGACGGAACCGTTTATATGTTTAACGGTACCGATTTCAAGGCAGATGTTTACACTGCAACAGAACTTGCTGTAGCAAGTAAGAGATCATTTACCGGTTACAGCAAAGATACACAATTTTCATATGAGTTTTACAGAAATGCTCTTGTAGCTGTTGCTACCGGTGAGAGCACTTTTGAAGCTGATGGCACGACATACAGTGCTGACAGCGAAGGAATGATCGAGGCAGGCGGCGAAGGATATGCCGTTGTATCAAACATGAACTTCAATGCTATCGATCCGGGCACATTCCTTGATCCTGCATACAAGGCAGCTGCGCTTGAAGCTTTTGAAGCTCAGGGTGGTGAAGGCTCATTTGAGTATCCAGATGCAGATGGCAATATGATTGAGTACAGATTTGAGAAAAAAACAGGTCAGTACACAATTAAGAAATTCCAGGAGACCAGACTTATCGATACATATGCAGCTCCTTCCAAGGCTCATCTTGTAGGAACTGATGCAAATGGTATGGATCTTCTTGCAAGACTTATGTACGGTGGCAGAATTTCACTTATGATTGGCTTCGTTGTAATATTCATTGAGGTATTCATCGGTATGATTATCGGTGGTGTTGCCGGATTCTTTGGTGGATGGGTAGATAACCTTCTTATGAGACTTGTAGACGTTGTATATTGTATCCCTGCAATGCCTCTTTACCTTATCCTTGGTTCTATCATGGACTACTATCAGGCAAGCCCCAGAGCAAGAATTTATCTTCTCTGCGTAGTTATGGCTGTTATTGGCTGGGTTGGTATTGCGCGTATCGTAAGAGGTCAGATCCTCTCACTTCGTGAACAGGAATTCATGGTTGCTGCTGAAGCACTTGGTATCAGCACATATCGTAGAATTTTTAAGCACCTTATACCTAATGTAATTCCTCAGCTTATCGTATTTGCAAGTATGGGTCTTGGTGAAGTTATTCTTTCAGAGGCTTCGCTTTCATTCCTCGGACTTGGTATTAAATACCCTGCGGCTTCATGGGGAAGTATTATCAATGCGGTTAATGATTCATACGTTATGACCAATTACCTTTTCGTATGGTTACCGGCAGGAACATTCATCCTTCTTACAGTTCTTGCATTTAACTTTATCGGTGATGGTTTAAGAGACGCATTCGATCCAAAGATGAAAAGATAATTAGGAGAGCAAAATGGCTAAGAATTCAAATTATATCTCTGCTAAAGAATCAAGACGAATCTCCAGAGAGAATCGTAAGATCACTTCAGAGATAGAGAAAAAGAGAAATAGAAAACATATTCCTGAGAGTGAATATGTAACACAGATGAAAAATCCCGATAACTGTGTTGAATTTGACAATGTACATACATATTTCTTTACAGATATAGGAACAGTTAAAGCTGTTGATGGCGTATCATTCGAGGTACCCCAGGGTAAGACAGTTGGTATCGTTGGTGAGTCAGGCTGTGGTAAATCAGTAACCAGCCTTTCACTCATGCAGCTTGTACAGCGTCCTTCAGGTCAGACAGTTGAAGGTGAGATCAGATTTAACGACGGTGAGAGAACAATAAATGTAGTAAATGCTCCTGCATCAGCAATGCAGAAGCTTCGCGGAAATAAGATGTCCATGATCTTCCAGGAGCCCATGACATCTCTTAATCCCGTTTTCCGTATCGGAAATCAGGTTGATGAAGTTATAGCACTTCATAATCCTGATATGACTCCTGAACAGGTTAAGGCAAGAACTATTGAGATGCTTCAGATGGTTGGTATCGCCAACAAAGAAGGCGTTTATCAGATGTATCCTCATGAACTCTCAGGTGGTATGAGACAGCGTATAATGATCGCTATGGCACTTGCCTGCGATCCTAAGCTTATTATCGCAGATGAGCCTACAACAGCACTTGATGTTACTATACAGGCTCAGATACTTGACCTTCTTAGAAACTTAAAGGACAAGATCAATTCTTCAATCATGCTTATCACTCACGATCTCGGCGTTGTTGCTGAGATGGCAGATTATGTTGTAGTTATGTATGCAGGCCGTGTAATTGAGAAAGGTACTGCAAGGGAAATCTTCAAAGATCCCAGACATCCTTACACAATCGGTCTTATGAAATCAAAGCCCGTTGTAGGTAAGCATGTGGATAAGCTTTATAATATTCCCGGAAACGTACCTAATCCCATCAACATGCCTGATTATTGCTACTTCAAGGATCGTTGTGAGATGTGCGTAGAAAAATGTAATGGTAAATATCCCGGAGTATATAAGGTATCTCCTACTCATGAAGTAAGCTGCTACCGTTGTGAAGAATTTGCTAATAAAGAAGAAGGAGGTGCAAACTAATGAGCGACAATATTATTGAAGTTAAGCACCTTAAGAAGTATTTCCCGATAAAAGGCGGATTTTTCGGCGGTGTTACAGGTAATGTGAAGGCTGTTGATGATGTATCATTCTCTATTCCGAGAGGAACAACCATGGGTCTTGTTGGTGAGTCAGGATGTGGTAAGTCAACAACAGGTAGAACCATATTAAGACTTCTTGAGAAGACTGAGGGTGAGATTATCTTTAACGGTGAAGATATAAGCACATTTGATAAAAAGAAGCTTCGTGAACTTCGCACAAAGATGCAGATAATCTTCCAGGATCCTTATTCTTCTCTTTCACCCAGACTCCCTATCGCAGAGATAATAGGAGAGGCTGTTCGTGAACATGGCCTTGTACCGAAGGACGAATTTGATGATTATATTACGCATGTAATGAAGGAGTGCGGTCTTCAGCCTTATCATAAGGATCGTTATCCTCATGAATTTTCAGGTGGACAGAGACAGCGTATCTGTATTGCAAGAGCACTTGCAGTTAAGCCTGAGTTTGTAGTATGTGACGAGCCTGTATCAGCGCTTGACGTTTCTATCCAGGCACAGATCATCAACCTTTTAAAGGATCTTCAGGAGAAGAACAACCTTACATATTTGTTCATCTCACATGATCTTTCAGTCGTTGAACATATTTCTGATGCAGTCGGAGTTATGTACCTTGGAAACCTTGTTGAGACAGGTAAGACAGAGGATATCTTTGCAGAACCTCTTCACCCTTATACAAAGGCACTCTTTAGTGCTATTCCGATGCCTGATCCGGATATCAAGAAGGAAAGAGTACTTCTTGAAGGTGATATTCCTTCACCTGCTAATCCGCCTAAGGGCTGTAAGTTCCACACCAGATGTCCTCACTGCATGGAGTGCTGCAAAGAAGTAGAGCCTGTAGCTAAGGATATGGGCAATGGTCATGTAGTTAGATGTCATCTTTATGATGAGAAATAATAGCTTAATTTATTTAGGAGGGAATTGGTATGAAATTTTGTGCAAAATGTGGTCAGTCTATAGAGGATAATGTTCAGATCTGTCCTAATTGCGGAACAGCTGTAGCTGCTAATGGGGAAAACGCAGCTAACCCTGTAAACAATGGTCAGGAAGGTGAGAATAAACCTGTAAATGATAATGCAGCTCAGAATCCTGCACCGCAGGCGCCTGTTTATAATGCGGCTCCTAATCAGCAGGGATATCAGCAGTATCAGAATCAGGGTATGCCTCAGGGAGGATATCAGAATCCTCAGATGGGCCAGCCTGTTTATATGGGAGTTGATCCTACAGATCACACTAAGGAAATGGATGCAAATGATATTGCAGAAAACAAGATTTATGCTATTACAGTATATGTTCTTGGATGGGTTGGAATCGTAATTGCAGCTCTTATTGCAAAAGACTCCAAGTTTGTAAGATTCCATATTGCTGAAATGACCAGACTTTTGATCCTTCAGGTAATTGTTGGAATTATCACATTGGTTCTTTTCTTCACACTTATAGTACCTGCAGCAGGCGGTGTATTTTCACTTGTACTGCTTGTAGTACGTGTTGTGGGATTTGTAAATACTTGCAGCGGCAAGGCAAAAGAGATACCTCTTATGCATTCATTTAAATTTTTAGTTTAATATTTGTTAAACAAGAATAAAAAAAATCTGAAAAATCAGAGAGCGATAAGTTCTCTGATTTTTTTTGTTATTTTTCGTGTATAATTGATTTGTAACTTGTTCTTTATGAGATATTGAAGAGAATTTGCTTATGATTACACTGCTAAGTCTTGGAATAATGTTCATAGGAATAATTGCAGTGCGTGCAAGAAAGATCAGCCGCAGCATAGGTAAAATATGGATTGACCTCGAAATATATGTGTCGATCGCATATATATTAATCATGTGGGGACTTCGGATCTATGACAGATACTTTGAGATAAGCAGTGAGTATTTATATGTTACTAAGGTAACACTTTTCATACTTGCGCTGGCTACATATATGCTGTGTGCAGTCAAAATAACAATTGGCCTTTCAAGAGTAAGGGAAAAAGTATCTTCTTTTATCGTATTTCCATTTATTGTACAGGCGATTTTTCTGCTTGTAATAAATCCAATTAATCATGTGGCATATTTTGATTCGGTTAAAGGGGTAGTATCAATAGAAAAACTGATATTCATATCCCTTTCTGCGATAATCCATTTTACTTATTATGTAATGACAGTTTATCTGGCTGTAAGACACAGACGCAGGATAGGAACAACTGCTGTGGGTTGTATAGTGCTTATAGTGACCTTGGACTTTATTTTTATGATCTGTCACCACATGGTTAAGGACTTTGATTTTATGGGGGCTGTGTTTGCGGCCTGCGTTACGTTTAACCTTATCATGTTATATCTTGTTGATAATCCGATGGATTACAAGACCGGAATATACAAGAAGTCAGCTTTCTTTAGAGCAGTTGAGGAAGAGCTTGCGCTTAATCCAAATACGAGTTTTAAGCTCTGTATTCTTGATATCAGAGATTTTCAGGATGTAAATGAAAGATTCGGATTTGAGAGAGGCGATGATATTTTAATGCGTGTAGCTCAGGCTATGCGAAAGAGCTTCTCGTGGGATGTTGAGCTGGGATATATGGGTGAAGATAACTTTGTAGGTCTCTTCCCGGATGGTGATTATTGGATGCTTCAGAGCAGTCTGTCACTGGATGATATGTATCCCGGAGAAAATATGGACTATACACTTTCTCTGTATGCCGGCATATATAACGTAACTGACAGAAAAATGAATCCCATCCTAATGTGCGACAGGGCAAGATTCGCAATGGACTCTATCAGACATGATTATGATAAGCATGAGTGTATATATGATGAGGAGCAAGATAGAAAATTTGAAATGCAGGCTTATATGCTCCACAACTGTGACAGAGCTATACACGAGAGAGATTTTGTTACCTATTTTCAGCCTATATATGACATAAAGAGTAGGACGATATGTAGCGCAGAAGCACTTGTCAGATGGAAAGACAAGCAATATGGTTTGATCAGTCCCGGAGATTTTGTCCCTCTTTTTGAAAATAACGGGTTTATAAATAAGCTGGATATATATGTTTGGGAATCAGTATGTAAACAGATCCATGACTGGAGAAATGAAGGAATACTGGTGCCGCCGATTTCTGTAAATATATCAAGAAAAGATCTCCAGATGGAAAATCTGTATGAGATAATTCTTGACCTGGTAAAAAAATATAATCTGTCTCCGCAGGATCTGAAGCTCGAGATAACAGAGAGCGCATTCGTATCTGAAAACAGTGGCTATTTCGAGACTGTGAATCTATTAAAAGAGGTTGGATTCAGAATCCTAATGGATGATTTCGGAAGCGGCTATTCCAGCCTTAATACCTTCAAAGATGCCCATGTTGATATATTAAAGGCAGACATGGGATTTATGGATGGAATAGAAAGCTCGGAAAAAGGCAAGATTGTTATTGATTCAATAGTAGATATGGCTAAAAAGCTTGATATTCCAATAGTAGTAGAAGGCGTTGAGACTCCCGGACAGTTTGAATTCTTAAAAGAAAAAGGATGCGAGATGGCTCAGGGTTACCTGTTATCAAGACCGGTTCCATCAACAGAATTTAAAGAAATGCTTAAAAAAAGACAATAAAAAAGGATGTCGGTGCGACATCCTTTTAAAATTATTCGATTACAAGTGTATCCCATGTATCAGCAGGAATAAGAGCTATATAGGTCTTACCTGTGTTGATCTCAAGTTCGTTAGCCTGTGAATCAAAGAACTGAGTCATGTTAAGCTCACCTGTCTTTGTCCATACGATATCGGTTGCTTTACCGTTAGTGCAGTAGTAACCGGGCTGATTGATATCGATACAGTTGTAGATAAGGTATCCGTTGTCATCAAGCTGGTTGAAAGTGCACTTCTGAAGAATTACATTCTTAAATGAAGCTGCCTCGCTATCCTCTGCATCGGTGTGCTTATCGCCATATTCATAATATTCATATTCTTTGGTCTCAGAGTTGTAAACAAGCTTTGAGCTGTTGTGTGCAAATGACTGAATATCGATTGTGTTTGCATCGATGCACTTAGCATAACCCTTATCTTCAAGGTTTATCTCATTACCCCATGTAGTGAAGTTGAAGTGCTTATCCTTAGCACCTTCGGGTGTGTATTCATTATATGTGGTTGAAAAACCGCTGTTTGCAAAGTTGCTGTCAAGGTCACCTGAAAGGATGTACTCTGTGTACTCACGGCTCTTACCGTTATCTACACGAGAGAATGTTCCGGAGAAGTGATTGTCTCCCCATTCCTTTGAAAGGTAAGGATTGATATGTACTGCAGGACCGCCATCATGACACAGAACTGCATTCCATTCAGCTGATAAAATAATATTTGTAGGACGGGTACTTCTGATTGAACCCATCTGTGTGATAGCTTCCCAATCCTTAACGATGCACATAAGACGTGTGATCCTGTTGTTTGCTGTACTGTTCATCATTTCGTAAACAACATCGGACTCAGCAATTCCATAGTGGGGAAGAGCGATTGATTCATTATCAACCATAGCAGCGATAGGACGCTGGTCTTTAAGTGCCTCATCTATAGGCTCACCTGTAAGTTCGCTAAGATACATGCCTTCAGGAATCTCTGCAGTAACGATTTCTGTAGCAGACTCATCCTCAGTTGTCTCTTCGCTGGCTTCTTCAGTAGAATTATCTTCGATACTTTCCCATGAAAGACCTTCTGTGGCTTCATCACCTGATTCAGATGATTTACCGCATCCTATAGCGGATGAGAGCATCATACCAACAAGGGCTATGCTCATTACCTTCTTATTCATTTTCATAAATAACCTCCTTGAATGTGATTTTTACACACATTTATAATATTTTAACAGAAAAGCACTGATGTAAAAAGTGCTAATTAAAAATATTCTCTTCGTTTTCTGTCGGCTGCCTCAATAAGAAGTCTCATTTCATCCTCGTCTCGAGGTGTGCCGTGGGAATAACCGCTTGTGTAGTGGATTTTTTCATTGAGACCGGGAACGGTTAATGTAGCCATACTTCTTTCCCAGATCGAAAGCTTCTGAAGTGCATCTCCAAGCTCAATATCCTGGAGGATAATAAGGAAAGAATCTGAACCATAGCGGTATGAATGGCTATATGTAAGATGCTTTTTGATAAGATTTCCGATTTCTTTAAGAATTGCATCGCCTATGTTTGCACCATGAGTCTCGTTTATTTTGGTAAATTCATCAATATCAAGCATAAGAACGATGATATGGTGGTTCTGATAGGAATTAAAATCGTCACGAAGGGCATAGCGGTTTTTCAGGTCTGTGAGATTATCGTGAACAGGGACATTCTGGAGCATTTCATTCATTGTCTCGATTCGATGTATTCTTTCAAGCTCAGCAGCTTGTCTGCGGAATTTGTGAACAGAGCCAATAGCTGTAATAATAGCCAGAACGCAGTAGTTGATCAGTTTGATGTGAGAAGCTTTATCATAACCGTACAGGAGAATATAAAAAAGCAGGAATGATGACAAAGTTGTTATGATACCTGCAAGAGGCGGCATTACGATAAAATTGACAAGACAAAAAACAATCGCAAAAAAGATGAGCATTTGATTGCCTCTAACGTAATGATAATAGGATATAAACATCCCGAAGAGAAGCATAAGTCCATAATAGATAATGGGGAGAGACCTGTAGGCACTATATGGGCGAGTAGTGCTTTTGAGCGCATGCCTTGATAATAAAAGAGCGATCAGGCTGACTATAATACCATATATAGTAACTGACATAGGGCCTTTTTTAGATAAAACATCCCTGTTAAAAAAGAGAAAATTAAGCACAACAAAAAATTCAGTAAATACGAATGATTTTGAAAGCTTGTTCAGTGATAAAATATTCAAGTGGTATATGCCTTCGAGGATTGAGGGATTGATAAAAGGATTGAGAGTATCTTTTACTCTGTTTTTTATTTCAGAAAAAGTTGCCATTTTTTATTTCCTTGGTTATGATAATTTGTTGTAGTCAATGAATGTGAATCAATTTTTGACACACAATAAAATGATTATACCACAACAGAACAATTACATGTATCTTATGGTAAAAGGGGATTTTTTCAATGTTATACGATGTTATTTTAAAGAGCCTGTCACACAATCAGGTGGCTGCAATAGGCATGATCTGCAGCTTTGTTTTGACTTTCATTACTTTAAATATGAGATTTGCTTTTCTGCCTCATGATAAGGGCAGGGAGTTTGCTGTAAACGGTGCACTTTCCAAGGGAAAGCTTCGCGGTGTCGGGATAGTTTTTGTGATAGACTTCATAGCCTGTGCGCTTTTGTTTGTTCCGCTTTCGCTTGAAATGGTCATCTACCTTCTCTTGATATTCCTTATAATGATGAGCGGATATTTGGATGATGCTTCTGAAAAACCGTGGAATGAATACAAAAAAGGACTTATAGACCTTGCAATATCAATTGCAACAATGGTGAATTTCCTTTATCACAATGGTTCGGGAATAATGCTTTTTGGAATGGAGCTTACCATACCGGTGCCACTTTATTTTATTCTGGGTGTTGCACTGATATGGGTTGCGATAAATGTTACCAACTGTTCTGACGGAGTAGACGGACTTAGTGCCAGCCTTGTGATAGTCACTATAATGTCATTTGCATATCTGTTTCCTGAAACACTTGGGATCATGGGACTATCCTGTAGATTATTTGTGGCAACACTTCTTGCTTATCTGTGCTTTAATGCTTCCCCCAGCTCAATGCTTATGGGAGATGCTGGATCAAGATCAATGGGATTTTTTATCGCCATCATTGCAATGAAGTCGGGACATCCGTTTGCATACCTTATCCTGTCACTTGTGCTTATCCTTGATGGAGGACTTGGACTTCTTAAGGTTTCGCTTATCAGATTCTGCAAGATATACATTTTCAAGGACATACGATTCCCTGTTCATGATCAGGTAAGAAAAAACATGGGATGGTCTGATACACAGGTTGTTATCAGATTCGTGATAGCTCAGATAGTGTTATCCGTCCTGTATGCCATCATGTAAAACTATTCAGACTGATCTATCGCTGCATATTTTCCGACTTTGAGGCGCTCTTCAAAGTCAGACATGGTAAGGGGCTTATCGTAGAAAAAGCCCTGAACGATGTTGCAGCCAACGCTTTGAAGAAACTCGATCTGATCGCGGCGCTCTACACCTTCAGCGATGACCTCTATGCCAAGCTCGTTTGCCATGTGGATAATGTTTCTGAGGACAACTTCGTCGCGGTGAGACAAAATATCGTTATCAATAAATGATTTGTCGATCTTGATCGTATTAACCGGAAGATCGCGCAAAATACCAAGGGATGAATAACCGGTTCCGAAATCATCGATGGAACTTGCGATATTCATTCCTTTTAATTTGTTCAGGAAATTGGTTATCATGCCTTTTTCCCTGGAAGTGGCTGTTTCTGTAACTTCAATCTGAATATAATCAAGGTCCAGATCATATTTGGTTATGATATCAAGGATCTGGTCAGCAAGCTTATCGTCGGTAAGGTCACTTCTTGAAAAGTTGACGGATACAGGGACTACTTCTATTCCCTGATTGATCCAGCTCTTTATGGCTTTGCAGACTTCTTCCATGACATAAATATCCAGACCTATCGAGTAGCTGTTTCTCTCAAGTATGGGCACAAATTCGGTAGGATATACGTATTCGCCCTTGCAGTACCATCTGGAAAGAGCCTCAGCTCCAACGATCTTACCTGTTTTGGTATCGACCTTTGGCTGATAATAGATAACGAATTCATTGTTGTTTAGACCATCTTCAAAATGATCCTCGATCTGCTTTTCCCTGTAGACTCTGGTGCTCATTTCCTTAGTGACAAAAAGGAAAGGCTCGTTTGACATGGACCTTGCAACGCTGCATGCAATAGAACTTCTGCTTATAACCTGACCGGGACTTTTTATTGAGTCATCAATATCAAAAACACCTGCGACGGCACAAAGAGTAACATCATGCTTAAGACCGTCTTTTATGCCGTATACTGTAGTTTTTTTAAGGAGATTAAGAAAATCCTCAGTTTTTTCCTTTCTGATAAGAGCAACGAAATTGTCTCCTCCGAGATGACCTATTATTTCATCCTCATTTGCAAACTCAACAAGCACCCTTGCGTATCTTAGGATGATATTATCAGTCTCTTCTGTTCCGAATCTTCTGTTTACAAGACCGAAGCCTCTTAGATTAAAATAATAAGAATTGTATTTTTTGATCTCTCCTGAGAGCATTTTCT
>Ga0247608_10004969_pt1 | contig 14614 bp, 6 predicted proteins | sample 176DNAGHGlowgp2_FD_193490 | JGI IMG/M metagenome (GOLD analysis project Ga0247608, IMG submission 193490) | Sheep rumen microbial communities from Palmerston North, Manawatu-Wanganui, New Zealand - 1766 DNA GHGlow gp2 | ecosystem: Host-associated > Mammals > Digestive system > Stomach > Rumen ...
TTTATGGACATATTCGCGTTGCTGGATGGTGGAAATGGTTGGAGCGTAGGTCGAAGGACGACCAATGCCCAGTTCCTCCAGCTTATGAACGAGCGAAGCTTCCGTATAGCGTAACGGACCTTGACTGAAACGCTCTGTAGCCTGGATTTCGCGACGAGTCAGTTCCAGACCTTTTTTTAAAGGAGGCAGCACGTGGCTTTCTTCTTCCTGTTCGTCGTCATCCACTGACTCACGATAGACCTTGATGAAACCGTCGAATTTAACCACTTCGCCTTGAGCCACAAAGAATTCTTCGGCACCGCTGACAGTGATGTTTACGGTGGTTTTCTCCATTTCTGCATCAGCCATCTGACTGGCAATAGTACGCTTCCAAATCAGTTCGTAGAGTTTCTTTTCCTGCGAAGTGCCTTCAATGGTGGCGTTTTCCATATAGGTAGGACGGATGGCTTCGTGAGCCTCCTGAGCACCTTTCGCGCTAGTATGATACTGACGTACCTTGCTATATTCTGCGCCATAGAGTTTCGTAATCTCCTCCTTGCTGGCATTGATACACAAGCCAGAGAGGTTGACGGAGTCTGTACGCATATAGGTAATCTGTCCGTGTTCGTACAGGTGTTGGGCGATGATCATCGTCTGGCTGACGGTAAAACCCAGTTTGCGGGCTGCTTCCTGTTGAAGCGTCGACGTGGTGAAGGGGGGAGCGGGAGTGCGCTTCATAGGTTTCTTGACCACAGACTCGATAGTGAATGTAGCATCCTTGCACTTTTCCAGGAACTGTTCCACTTCCTCGTGGGTTTTCAGACGCTGGGCAAGTGTGGCCTTGACCTCTGTCTGCGAACCATCGGCGTTGGTAAGGGCAAAGATACCATTGATGCTATAGAAGGGCTCGCTGTTGAAACTCTGGATTTCACGCTCGCGTTCAACGATCAGACGTACAGCGACACTCTGCACACGACCAGCTGACAAGGCAGGTTTTACCTTTCGCCACAATACTGGTGAGAGTTTGAAACCCACTAAACGGTCGAGTACACGACGAGCCTGCTGGGCATTCACCAGATTCATGTCCAAATGACGCGGAGTCTCAATGGCCTTCAGGATAGCCGGCTTTGTAATCTCGTGGAAAACGATACGGTTGGTTTTCTTTTCATCCAACCCCAGCACTTCACACAGGTGCCATGAGATGGCTTCTCCCTCGCGGTCTTCATCGGATGCCAACCAAATCTTCTCGGCTTTCTCAGCATTCGTTTTCAGTTCCTTGACGAGTTTAGCCTTTTCCTCAGGAATCTCGTATTCAGGTTCGAGGGTATCTGTATCGATACTCATCTCTTTCTTCTTCAGGTCGCGGATGTGACCATAGCTCGACATTACCTTATACTCCTTTCCCAGGAACTTTTCAATGGTCTTAGCCTTTGCAGGCGACTCTACGATTACCAAATTCTTTTGCATATACTTGTCTTTTATTTATTTCCACATCGAAAAGTTGACTTGCGTCGACTTTCTTTGATTGAAAAGTTGACTTGCGTCGACTTTTTTTGATCGAAAAGTTGACTGACGTCGACTTTCGGGCTGCAAAAGTAGAGAAAAGTTTTGGTTACACCTTATTTATATAGAAGATTTTTAGATTTCTTAACATTTTCGCTTACTTAATATTTTCTCCCATCCTTAAGGATGACGACAAAAACGGCCTTTGTCAGTCTTTTAAATAAAGAACAAAAAACGTATGAAAAGAATACTGATGATGCTTTGCCTGATGTTGTCGATACTTTCGGCACAGGCAGCAAACAAGCCATGGGACAATGGCAAGTTAAAGGTATCGGATAACCAGCGTTATCTGCAGTTTGAAAACGGGCAGCCTTTCTTCTGGTTAGGAGAAACGGGTTGGCTATTACCAGAACGACTCGACAGGGCCGAGGCGGAATGGTATCTGCAATCGTGTGCCAAGGCAGGATATAACGTTGTGCAAGTACAAACGATTGATGGCGTTCCTGCTTACAATATCTATGGTCAGATGTCGAATATCGATGGCTGGAACTTCAAGGATATCAACCAGAAAGGCGTCTATGGCTATTGGGACCACATGGACTATATCGTTGATATGGCCGCCCAGCACGGCATCTATATCGGAATGGTGTGCATCTGGGGTGGACTGGTGAAGGATGGCAAACTAAGTGTGGAGGATGCTAAAAAGTATGGCACCTTCCTCGCCAACCGTTATAAGAACAAGAAGAACATCATTTGGTTTATGGGTGGCGATATTCAAGGCGACATCAAGCCTGAGGTTTGGGAAGCATTGGCAACAACCATCAAGTCAATAGATAAGAACCACCTCATGACTTATCATCCCCGTGGACGCTATACTTCTGCCAAATGGTGGTCAAAAGCCTCATGGATTGACTTCCATACTTTCCAAAGCGGACATCGCCGCTACGGACAGCGTATGGGTAATGCAGACTATCCTATTCCTGACAATACGGAGGAGGACAATTGGATGTATGTCGACTCCACGTGGAAGTATAACCCCATCAAGCCAGTGCTGGATGCTGAGCCTTCATACGAGGACATCCCGATGGGTCTGCATGACGCTAACGAGCCGCGTTGGAAGGATTACGATGTGCGCCGCTATGCTTATTGGAGCGTGTTTGCCGGTAGCTGTGGACATACTTACGGTCATAATGCCATCATGCAGATGCTGAAGCCCGGCTATCCCACGAGTTATGGTGATGCTGGTGACGTGAAGGCGTGGTATCAGGGGCTGAAAGATCCTGGGTACAACCAGATGCAATATCTGAAGCGTCTCATTCTGTCGTTCTCTGACCCGAAGTCAGAGTGTGGCGGTGCGAATCCCTATTTTGAGCGTGTGCCAGATCAAAGTGTTATTTTGGAGAATGGTGAGAAATACAATCGCCTGATTGCAACGCGTGGCAACGATTATCTGCTCGTCTATAATTACAATAATAACAACATGAAACTCGACCTGACGAAGATCTCGGGCGAGAAGAAAAATGTGTGGTGGATGACGGCTGCCACAGGCAAGCTGAAGTATCTTGGTGAATTTGACAACAAGGTGCTCACCTTTCGCTATCACCCACAGTCAGCTCGCGTAGAGGATGGTGTGCTTATCGCCATTGACAGCAGCAAGGACTATTTGAAGAAAGGCCAGACGGAACTGTCGCCAGACGGTTATAAGGCGAAGGAACGCGACTTGAATGAATGAACCACGGATTATACGGATGAAGAAACTTCTCATTATATTGTTTGCCCTGCTGCCCTTGTTGACTTTTGCTAAAGTGGAGGTGACGAACCTGCGCGTTGAGAACTTGGACAAACCGCTAGGCATTGACACCAGTGAGCCTCGTTTCTCGTGGCAGATTACCAGCGATAAAAGAAATGTGCGCCAAACGGCTTATCAGATAGTTGTCAGCGGCGACCAAGGCGAGTTGTGGAACTCCGGGCGTGTGGAGAATGACCAACAGTTGTGGGTGCGTTATAGTGGCTCTAAGTTAAAGAGCAGCACACACTGTACGTGGAAGGTAAAGGTTTGGACCACAGTTGGTGAGTCCGATTGGAGTAGCGACGAGTGTTTCAGTATTGGATTGCTCGACGAAGGTAAATGGACGGGCTATTGGATAGGCTTGGAACAATTGTTGCCTGGTGAAGAAAGAGGAATGCACACACGTATGGCTGCACGCTACCTGCGTAAGGAGTTTCAGTTGAAGGACAAAGCAATAAAGCGAGCAACAGCATACGTTGCCGGCATTGGATTGCACGAATTCTACGTCAATGGTCAGCGCATGGGCGACAGAGTACTGACGCCTGTACCCAGCGACTATCGGAAGACCATCTATTACAATACGTATGACGTGACGGAAAGCATAGAGAAATATCCCCTAATGTGTGAGGGAACGGGTAAATGTCTCTGTCTCGGTATCGTCCTGGGCAACGGGCGTTACTTCCCCATGCAACAGCATAAGCCGTATAAGATTCATACCTTTGGCTACCCCAAGTGTCGCATCAATGTCATTGTGGAATATACTGACGGAACTATCCAGCGTTTGCAGACGGACGACAAGGGTTGGAAGATTACCGCTGACGGCCCTATTCGCGCCAACAACGAATACGACGGAGAGGAATATGACGCTCGCATGGAGATGCTGGGTTGGAGTGAGGTAGGCTATGACGATTCGAAATGGCTGAAGGCTGAACGAACGGACATTCCTCAGGCTTATCTTCGTGCACAGATGACGCCAGGCATGAAGGTGCTGCAACAAATACGACCCGCATCCATAAAAGGAAATCTCGTTGAAATCGGCCAAAATATTGCAGGATGGCTGAAAATTCGCGTGCGTGGGCAGAAGGGTGACACCATCCGTATCGTCTATGCTGAGAAACTGAATAACGATGGAACTTTATATCGTGACAATTTCCGCAATGCCCGTTCGACAGACATTTACGTCTGCAGTGGCGAGGAAGGAGCAGAAGGCCGTTGGTGGACGCCGACATTCGTCTATCATGGTTTCAAGTATGCGGAGATAATTGGACTGGAAAATGCAAAAAATGACGATTTCATCGCAGAAGTGGTAGCTGACGAAATGGCGACCACGGGTCATTTCGAGTGTTCTGATACCATCCTGAACAAAGTGATGAGGAATGCCTGGTGGGGTGTTTTGGACAACTACAAAGGAATGCCTGTCGACTGTCCGCAACGTGACGAACGCCAGCCGTGGCTGGGCGATAGGACGATGGGTTCGTTGGGCGAGTCGTTCTTGTTCGACAACGAGCGTCTTTATACTAAATGGATGCGTGATATCTGTGAAGCCCAGCGCACGGATGGCTGCATCCCTGACGTAGCACCAGCCTTCTGGAACTATTATAGCGACGATGTGTCGTGGGCAGCAGCCTTGCCTTTTGGATGCGATATGCTGTGGCGACAATACGGCAACCGCGAGGCCATTGACAAGAGCTATCCTGCCATCAAGAAATGGGTACAGCACATCATTGAGGAATACTCCAAGGACGGTATTATCCATTGTGGGAAGTATGCCGACTGGTGTGTGCCTCCTGAAAAATTGGAACTCATCCACTCGCAAGATCCTGCACGACAGACGGATGTGACGCTCATCTCCACAGCATATATCATTCGTACGTTGCAACTGATGGAGCAGTGGGGTTATGAGAAGGAACTGTGGCGCCCCATCCGTGAACAGATGACAGAGGCTTTCAACAGGCAGTTCCTGACCATCAGGCGAGGTACCAGTCCTCGTCCTGGTCACGTGCTCTATCCTGACTCAATATATTATGGTAATAATACGGTGACGTCGAATGTGCTGCCGCTGGCGCTGGGTATTGTGCCTGACGACTGCAAGGAAGATGTAGTAAAGCATATCGTAGAAAACATCTGTGTTCAAAATAAAGGCCACGTGTCGTGTGGCGTTATTGGTATCTCTTGGCTCTTCAGAGGTCTGAGCGATAATGGTTTCAGCGATGTAGCCTACCTCTTGGCCACACAGCGCACCTACCCCTCGTGGGGTTATATGACGGAGCAGGGGTCGACGACCATTTGGGAATTGTGGAATGGCGATAAAGCCAATCCTAAAATGAACAGCGGCAATCACGTGATGTTATTGGGCGACCTGCTCACGTGGTGCTATCAATACCTCGGCGGCATTCGTTCATTCATGGACAACGGTTCCGCCGTTGCCTACAAGCACATCGTGCTGAAGCCAGCTTTCGATATTCAAGACTGCGAATGGGCCAATGTCAGCTACGATTCGCCCTACGGTAAGATTGTCAGCAACTGGAAGAAGAACTTGCAATACGTAGAATGGGACGTTGAAGTGCCTTGCAATACAACGGCAACCATCTGCCTGCCTGATGGCTCGACGAAGGAAGTAGGCTCTGGAAAGTATCATTTTTCCTGCGATATTCCGACGCGTAGCAACGCTATTCTGAAGGATCAGTTCCTCTATGAGCACACCTACTTCCCTGAGGCACACGCTTCGACCATTGTTGAATTGAAAAACGGCGATTTGGTGGCAGGATACTTTGGTGGTACCCACGAGAAAGACCCTGATGTATGCATTTGGGTAAATATCAAGAAGAAGGGTTCCGACACGTGGAGCACTCCAATATTGGCTGCTGATGGTGTGTTAGATCTCAACGACCCTCGCGCCAAACTGGCAGGTCTTTCTGGTATGAAGGACGACACGACACCGGCAACTGCGGGACCAATTCGTCGTGTGTTTTGCGGTTTGTCCGCAAAGAAAGGCACACGCGACGAGGATACCTACGATTACATTACCAAGACCACCCGCCTACAGAATGTTCCCACGACGCTGAAGCGCAAATCGTGCTGGAATCCTGTCCTTTATGAGATGCCCAATGGTGAACTATGGCTCTTCTTCAAGATTGGCAGTAGCGTAGGTGACTGGACGGGTTGGCTGGCAAAGTCGAAAGACGGAGGCAAAACATGGAGTGATAAAGAGCCCCTGCCTTTCGATAGCGAAGGAAGAGCTTTCCTCGGCCCCATCAAGAACAAACCCGAACTGATTGGTAATCGTCTGCTCTGTGGCTCAAGCACTGAGGGTGATGGTTGGCGTTTCCACATGGAGATTTATAATCTAGATACCAAACAATGGAAATATGTACCGGTGGAAAGTACGGAAGCCATTAAAACGGATGACAACGAACGTCACCCCATTGACTGCATCCAGCCATCTATCCTGAAACTGAAGGATGGTCGCCTGCAGGTGCTGATGCGTACACATAATGCCCGTCTGGCAACGTCGTTCTCGTCGGACAATGGCGATACTTGGACGCCTGTGACACTCACAGAAGTGGTGAACAACCAGAGTGGAACAGATGCTGTGACGCTGAGGGACGGTCGCCACGCACTCATCTATAATAATTTCGAGACGTTACCGCTGACCAAGAAAGGTGTGCGCACCCCTTGCTCTATTGCACTCAGTGACGATGGCCTGCATTGGCGCCACGTACTGACGTTGGAGGACTCACCCATCGACCAATACAGCTATCCTGCCATCATCCAAGGTCGTGACGGCACACTACACTGTCTTTACACATGGCGACGACAGCGTATTGCTTACAAGCAAATAGACTTGCAGCAACTGCATTAAGATAAAAGCTGTTAGAATATCCAGACTTGACTTTCATCGGGGTAGAAGTACCAGTCAAGGGCAGCCTTGTGGTTTTCCACCCATGCGCCAAACGCGTGGCCTGAGGTTTTATAAGCTCCATCACTGAATACCACACCCGTATCCGTGCGTTTGTAGAAACCAATCTGCACACCTTCCAGCGGATATTTGAAGTCGTTAGAAGGAACCAGCAATGCCCAGGGCAGGTCCTTGATTTTGAACTCTACCTGATAGTTATACAGCACTTGGGAAGCTTTCAGCTCGTCGAGGTGGATTTCATATACGCCACCGTTGTAGTTTTTGACAATAAACGGGTCGATTTCTTCGAGCGTTATATTATCAGCTATTCCAGATTCCTTGAAATGGATGATATAGCTCTGGGTGACAGGAGTTCTCGATTCAGGCACATACTTTTCATTGTAAGCGTCCAGAGACGTATTATAATACTTACGTAAGGATATTGCTCCCGTGTTTTCCATGGTGGATTGATAGGGGTCCATTGCCCAGTGAGCATCGGCACACACGGTGATGACGGGTTGATTCTTCGTACTACAAATCAACAGGTCGTAGTTGTGTACCAGATTCTTCGAACCCGCTGGCAAATTGTCGTTAAACGTCTTGCCGTTGGCAGTCGTGACGCTATCAATATCGTCATATTTGCAACCCATCACTCTGAAATATCCGGCAAGCTGTTCATTACAGCCCACAGCCGACAGCGTAACGTGAACCACCACTTGCTTGGGCGTTGTATGCTCCACACTGATACGGTACACGAGATCGTTATAGTCATAATCGCCGCACAACGGAAAGTCCTTTTCATAAATATAAGAATAGGTCTGCGGTTTCAAGGTACCAATCGGAGTTCCTGTATTGATACCGCCCGAGAAGTTAACCTCCGTCTGTGTTACAGGGAATGATTTTACGTAGTATTCGCCATTTGTATCGACGAGTGCTGCATAGAGCGTAGTCTGTGTCATGGGCACACTGACCATCATCTGCTTCGACTCCCCTTTGGCAATCACACCTTCGTTCATTATTTCGGCTTTCTTGCTGGACAGCGGGTTGGCAGTCAGCAACATCACCTTCTCGACATCCAGATTGACATTGGCAGTAATCTTATACGAGCGTTCTTCCGTCAGTCTCCACTGGTGATATTGGTCCACGCTGTCTACTGGAGAATTGTATTTGATGTATTCCTCATATTTCTCCTCGTCATAATAGTTTGTTGTACAAGCTATCGTGCTCAGAAGCGCCATCGCTCCCAAAGCCGTCTTTATCAGTGAATGGGTCATTTTCATCTTGCTTTATTCAATAAAGTGTTTTAATTTGGTTCCAAAATTACTATTTTGGCCTCAAAATTACAAAATAATATAGACAAATGACCATTATTTTCTGCATTTTTATAGATTTTAACACTAAAATGCATTTACTTAGCAAAATTCTTTGTATTTTTGCACCATCAATTGATAATTAAGTTACGTAACAAGACAAAATTAAAATCTTATGAGCGGAATGAAAAAGTTTTTTGGAATAGGATTATTGGCTCTGCTCACGACAGCCTATTTTACATCCAGTTGTTCGCGCGATGAATTCTCGGGTTCTATGATTGAGGCCAAGAAGGAGGCTTTTAACAGTGTTTTCATAGAAACATACGGTGAGCCAGACCCCCAGCATAACTGGGGCTTCGGAGTTGACAGTTATTCTCGTGCTTTTACACGTAGTATCTATGCTAATGGTAACGAGTGGGCAAACACGTATAAAGTACCGCCTCAGCTGACAGCAGATCAGAAGGATTTGGTTCGTCGCTATTTCCAGCAGAACAAAATTAAAAGGTATGAAGATCCTCAATTGACAGACTTCTTTATCCAGCAGGTATATAAGGGTGGCACAAATGTGCCTGCGGGCTGTCCTACTCCTGAGCAATATACTTCAGCAAATAATGGCGTAGTAATAGGCTCTAACCACATGGATCATCTGGCTGCTTGCAACGAAGACGGCTCTATTAAGGACCATATTTACAATTTCAACTATGGTACTTGCAGCACCTATCCTGATATCTTGAATTCAGAAGGTGTGACTTATACCAATCCTAATGGTAACTATCATTCCGACGAGATTCAGCTGGCAGTTGGTTCTACTACAAAGAAGTTTGGTTATTTCAACTCTGAAGGTTCGTTAGGTCATACCGATTTCACCAGTTTGGTAAGTTGGAGAACAATTGCTCAATGGGCTGTAAAACAGGGGGATTGCGCTTCTATTGAAGCATGTTGCCTGAATGATAACTGGAATCGTTCGTTCATGGGCTTCGATTACGAATCTATTATAGGTGAGGACATCTTTGCCAGAACAAATGATAACATGTTAGATGCTGAAGGTAAAGTTGTATATGAATACGACGGCAAGACTCCTAAGAAGGCGATTAAATATCTTACCTATGGTATGTTGATTGATGGACCTAACTATGTATGGGATGGTGGTAATTATGCTGTAGAGCGTCCTTCTGCAGATGAACGTATCCTGTATAATGGCAATCCAATTCCCCTGCTTGACAATAGAACCAATATGTATTGCGGTATAGATCATAATTTGGGACAGAATCAAGGTATCTATCGTGTAAATAAGGAATTTAAGAGAAGCGAAACTCAAATAGAAAATGTAGAGGCTATTGACCTTACAATTATTTTTAACCAGCTTCAAGCAACTCAGACTAAAGCAGCATATTATCCCGTTGATGAGAAGGGTGTCATGAAGTGGGTAGAAGTAACTGGTGGACATGACGACTATTATAGCGACTGGATTGTTACCCTGACCAAGGCAGAGCGCAACGACGGTGGTGGCGATGACCCGTCTGGAAACTTCGATACCTTTGACGTGCAGGAAATCACCGACGGACGTATCTTCTGCGAGGACTTGGGTTCGGCAGAGGCTACCGATATCGACTACAACGATGTGGTGTTCGATGCCTTTACGTACGTGACGAAGACCTACAGGGTGCCATATACCCTCGATAGCAATAATAAGAAGGTTTACGACATGACTAATATTTCGAGCAAGCTGCAGAGCACTACCTACAACAAGACCGACATTAATCTGTTGGCTGCCGGTGGAACGATTACCATTAAAGTTGCAGGAAAGGATGTCAATCAGCTGTTGGGTATCGACAAAACCATCATGGCTAACACCTATGTGGAAGGCGTGAGCCCTAACAGATCTAGATATTCCAACTTCAGTAACGGAGTTAGTCCTGTTAAATTTACTGTCGACAATTCCAGTTACACCGACCTGAGCAACATACCCGTTGCTGTGCGTTATGATAATGAAGTGAGGGAACTGACGGCCTATATCGGCGACGTGCCTCAGAAGTTCTCGGCTCCCGTCGGAACACCTTGGCCAGCTGAGCGCGTAGAATTTAACAGCGGGTTTGAAGGCTTCCAAACGTGGGTGAATAACCGATATGCCACACCTTGGTACACCTATGTTCCTGATAAACTCTACAACCTTAAGTTCGCATCGAGCTCTATTAGAACAGTTGGTGGAAGGATTACTGATGCACCCACTGGTAATGATGCTATAACTGTAGAAGGTAAGGGTAATAACCCTGGTGAAGAAAAATTCATCACTGTCAGTCTCGAAAGCACTCTGGCTGTAGGCGACCAAATAGCTATCACGGGTTATCGCAACAGAGACGACAATGCGATTGGCTCGCTCTACTTGAAGTTTGGTGATTATATTATCAAAGACGAGCAAGTTTACAACAACAAAAAATATGGTAGTGAGCCTAACACCTTCGTGTGGACGGTTACTTCTGACATGGCAGGCTGTACCAGTTTCCAAATATCAAGAAACAAAACCGGTACAAACGTATATATCACTGACATTACCATCATCGGCGGATTCGGTGCTCAAGATGTTGATAACAATGGCGGCGGTAATAGCAACGGCAATGGTGGCAACAACAATGGAAACACCAATGGCGGCGGCAGTGGTGACGACGATGCACCGGATTTTGGCACTCTGACGGGTACCGAGGTTGCCGTTAATACAACAACACTCAGCAGCAATAGTAACCTGACCGTTAGCGCTTCCGACATCTCCAACACTCCAGCTGCCACTGTATATGTATATGGTACGGGCGACGGTAGTGTTTCTGTCAATGGTGTTGAGGCAACGACCGTTGCTACTCGTGCTGCAACGGGTGTCGTCAAGTCGTGTACCCTCACTCCTGCGCAGATGGGACTCAACGGGCTGAGCATCACTGGTGGCAATTTTACAGTTTATAGGTTAAGCTATCAAGCCACAACATTACCTTCCGTTTCGCAGCCTGCGGGAACGCTTCTGTTTGGTGGAAATGGTCAGAGCAAGAATATGGCAAATTGGGGTGACAACCAACTGAAAGTTGCTGGCAGCAATCTTTCAGGGCTTACTAAAAATAGTAAGATTCGTGTTGCTGGTATTGGTTTTGGACAAGGAAATGTACAGATTGACGTAGAATATCCTTGGCAAGTCATCCAAAACCAAACCTATACAACTAATAGTGCTGTAGGAGAAGTTTCGGTTGAATTTGAACTGACGACAGAACAACAGGCAAAAGACCTGTTGGCGGGCGGCCTCGTTGTACAGGGTAACAACTTCATTCTGAAGTATGTCACGGTCGAGAATCCCAGTAGTACTGGTGGCGGTGGAACAACTATAAATATATGGTCAGGTTCTAATGATGGAGAAAACAACTGGTTTGTTATTTATACTGATAATGGCGGCAAATTCGATAATGCCAAGGAAGGGGATATATTAAGAGTTACCGCTCATCCAATAAGGAATAATGATTGGTGGCAATTTAACATTGCCAATGGAAATTACAAGGAAGTAAACGGATATATCAAGAACGACACAAACGGACAGACGTTGTCCACATTAGGTTATCAAGAGATTACGCTGACTCAAACAGGTATTAATTATTTGAAGAAGGGTGGGTTAATGTCATATAAGACAAACTTGGTATTTACCGCAGTTGATTTGATTCAGAAATAACGTTACAATAATAAGATTTTAATTTTAGTTCGAAAGAGGGCACCTGCGTGAGACAGGTGCCCTCTTTTTAGTTCGCTCAAGAAGCGGATGCTGAACCCAAAGGAACTAAACAGACAATCCAAAGGAACTAAACGGGCGGTCGTTGGGAAGTAAACTGGCCTTCTACCGGTTGAGGGTTAAAATCGGCATGTCTTACAGATGACAGATGACAGTTTTGTTGGGAGCCGCACTATGTCACAGATCACAGATCACAGTTTCCTCAGGAGCCCGCCCCCTAAATCAATAAATCAAAAATCAGTTTGTTCTATGAGCGAGTATTTTTGTGTGTAATAAATTTATTACTATATATATAATATATATATTATATATATAGTAATATAGATATTTTCAACAAATCTTGCCATTTCAAGGTTTTGAGCCCCAACAAAACTGATATCTGATTTACTGATTTTGCTCGCTCAGAAAACTGTGATCTGTGACATCCACACAAAACTGTCATCTGTCATCTGTAAGATAGTGTCATTTGTAGATGAAGTACGAGCCGCCGTCGCTTTGGCAATATTTGCACAATAGTTGTTGGATGTATTCGGCATTCTCGCGCACACGTTGCTCGTTGCCGTCGTATCCGTTGATGAGCACTACCAGGTGGCGTGTGTCTAACGTCATCTTTGTTCGCTCGTTGTCGCTGGTCGGGGTGCCGACGCCACCCTCTGCGTCGCGATAGACAGGCAAGCCACAGATGTTCAGGAGCCCACGTCCGATACCTTCGTAGGGCTCACCCTCGCGCCCGATGCCCAGTGTCAGCGTATTGCCTACGAACTTGTCAGCATCGAACCCACCGATGCTGTAACCATATGCAATAGATGCCAGGTTGACGAGGTCCACCAGCGTGTCACGTTGGTATAATTCCTTGCCTTGCAACATACGGCGTATGAGGGCCTCCGACGCAGGGCGATAGCGTGAGGGGTCTTTGCCACAGGCCTTATAAACCCGTCGTGTGGCCGCTATGCTCGTCATATCCTTCAGCGACTCGGTGGTCAGTTCATTGCGAAACCTTTCGCCTAACGCCTTTATTTCCTGCCATAGTTCTTCGCAGTATGGCGTATTCACCACCTGCGCCTCAACACACGCCCCCACAAACTCAGGGCATACACTTTCTATCTCTTGCGATACGTTGATAATCATGGAGCCGGGAAATTTCTAATGTGTTTATTTTAAAAGATTTCAACCCCAAAACGATGAGGTTGAAATCTTTTGTTGTTATGTTTGCCAGCGTCTTACTCGGCCAAGGGGTCGAAGGTGCCGTTGGAACCACCTTTATTGTAGTCAGCCCAACCAATGGTTTGAGGCAGGTCGGGGTTGTGGGTCATTGCACCCTGAGAGAGTCCGAGGAAGTAGTACTTTGGACGGAAAGCTATGTAGAGGGCATTCTTCTGTGAGTCGCGGCCGTCACCAACCTTGTATTGTGTGACGAGGTTGGTGTTATACCATGTCTTCAGCGTAGTGAGCTGTGACTCGATGTCTGCCACACTGAAGTTGACTCCGGCAGGACGCTCAACACCAGCCTTTACCAGCGGGTCGCTGTCGGCGGTGGTGCCTCCGACTCCGAACTGATTACCGGTGCGGAACTCGACGCGCTCACGACGCTGGCCGTTCCAAGGTTTGAAGCCTAACCACTCGCAGGTGTTGCCACCCCAGCCAGTAACCTTCCAGGAAGCAGGCAGTGGCTGAGCCTCTGAATCGGGATCGGCCGCCGGTTCTGTCAGTGTGCCACCGTCGAAGAGCATCCATCGGCGCATATCGTCGAAGCGCTTGCCCTCGTAGGCAAACTCAATCTGACGCTCATAGAGGATAGCCGACATACAAGTAGCTTGGTCGGTAGCCAGATTGCTCTGGAGGCCATAATTATTTTCAGCGGTATATCCGGCACGAGCACGAATCTGCTGCAGGTAACCTACAGCCTCGCCCATCTGTCCTGCACCGCAGGCAGCCTCAGCCAGATTGAGCAGCACCTCAGCATAGCGCAGCTCGATGAGAGGCGCACCAGAATAAAAGTGCTGGCTGGCAATGGGGTCGTAGTTGTAGAGCGGTGAGGCGTTGACGTCGAGGTCGTCGCTCTTCTTGCGGACATAGATACCAGCCTTGCTGGTGAGCAGGTTGTCGGCACCGTATGAGTTACCACTCTCGGGGTTACCCTGGTCGTTGAGGTCGACATACCACACGTAGTTCCATAGTACGTAGTTCTTACCACCGTCGTAAGAGGGATTATTGGCATCAGCGGGAACAGGGTCTCCACTATAGGCCCAGCGGAAGCCGGGGAAGGCGAATGTGCGATAGAAACGCGGGTCGCGGTTCATGTAGGGCGCCGATTCGTCGTAGGTGTACTGGCTGCGCTCGAGCTTGGTATAGGTATTCGTATAGGTACGCTTGCCAAC
>Ga0247608_10004972_pt1 | contig 14608 bp, 12 predicted proteins | sample 176DNAGHGlowgp2_FD_193490 | JGI IMG/M metagenome (GOLD analysis project Ga0247608, IMG submission 193490) | Sheep rumen microbial communities from Palmerston North, Manawatu-Wanganui, New Zealand - 1766 DNA GHGlow gp2 | ecosystem: Host-associated > Mammals > Digestive system > Stomach > Rumen ...
ATGGCAGGGTTCCGCAGGGGCATCCAGTAATAGTGGATTATTTCTACCACGAAGAGATCAGAGGGTCGGATAATACTGGAAAACGAAATAAATAAGAAATATAACGTGGAAACGCCTCCGAGCCGATGTGGTTCAGAGGCGTTGCTGCGTCTATGGGGTTATGCTTTGATCTCGGTGCCGTCCTTGAAGGTAACCCGGATGTCCTTTTTGCTGTGAACGGCGATGTAAGGCTGTAATCAACCTCGCCACTGACTGAACCTTTTAATTATTCCACACATTTTAATTATTCCTTAGGCTGTCGGTTTTGAGGGGTAAGTTCCACAGACCCCAGAACCAGTCAGCAACAATCGAATAAACAAAAAAAGGTTTCCGAAGCTCTGCTGTAAATCACAGCGGAACCTCGAAAGCCCTTTATTTCAAGCCTTTTTCAGCACTTATGTGCCGGAGGAGGCTTTTTCTGTTTGTATCAAATACAGCGTCTTTATAGACCCAGCCTGCGGAAGCGGAAACTTCCTTACAGAAAGCTATATTGAGCTTCGCCGTTTAGAGAACAGTGCTTTATATACTCTGTCAGGCGGAACTATGATGTTTGACGGTGAGGGCGAATTTGACCCGATAAGCGTTAAGATTTCGCAGTTTTACGGCATCGAGATAAATGACTTTGCCGTTAAGGTTGCGCAGACAGCTCTCTGGATCGCAGAAGCAAAGATGCTTCACGAAACAGAAAACCTTCTCGGCAAGCGAATCGCTTTCCTGCCGCTTAAAACTTCGGCAAATATACACGAAAGAAACGCTTTGAGAACTGATTGGGAAAGTATTGTTCCCAAGAACGAGCTTTCTTATATTCTCGGAAATCCGCCGTTTGTCGGTGCAAGATTGATGAATGATGCACAGAAATCTGATGTATTCAACATCTTTGATGGTGTGAAAAACAACGGCAATCTGGACTATGTAGCTTGTTGGTACAAGAAAGCAGCCGATCTTATGAAAGGTACATATATCAGAACGGCTCTTGTTTCCACCAACAGTATAACTCAGGGTGAGCAGGTAGCTATACTTTGGAAAACGTTGTTTGAACAAGGCGTTCATATTGACTTTGCACACAGAACGTTCCGCTGGGACAGCGAAGCAAACATCAAAGCTCACGTTCATTGTGTTATCGTTGGATTTAGTGTTGCACCTAATACTGCACCTAAAAGGCTCTTTGATAACGGTGCAGAAAAGATTGTCCGCAATATCAATGGTTATCTTGTTGAGGCTGATGATATAGTTATAGATAGCAGAACAAAACCAATTTGCAATGTTCCTGAGATTGAAATAGGAAACAAGCCTATTGACGATGGCAACTATCTGTTCACAAAAGAAGAGATGGACGAGTTTATTAAAGCTGAACCAAAATCAAAAGAGTATTTCAGACCCTGGTTAGGGTCAAGAGAGTTCATCAACGGATTTAGTCGTTATTGCTTATGGCTTGGAGAGTGTTCGCCGAAAGAACTTCGCAGTATGCCTAAGTGCCTTGAAAGAGTAGAGAATGTTAAACAATTCAGATTGAAAAGCAAAAGTGCTGGAACAGTAAAGCTGGCAGAAAAACCAACAAGATTTCACGTTGAGAATATGCCGCAAAGCTATTATTTGCTCATTCCAAGAGTATCATCAGAGAATCGCAAATACATACCAATAGGCTTTATAAATCCGATATGCCTTTCATCAGACTCTGTTCACCTTATTCCAAATGCAACAATATATCATTTTGGTATTCTTACCTCAAACGTCCACATGGCTTGGATGCGTGCTGTTGCAGGCAGACTTGAAATGCGTTATCGTTATTCAAAGGATATTGTGTATAATAACTTCCCGTGGTGTTCACCCACCGCCGAGCAGAAAGCCAAGATAGAACAGACCGCACAGGCTATCCTCGACGCAAGGGCAAAATACCCCGACTGTTCCCTCGCCGATCTCTACGATGAACTCACGATGCCGCCAGAGCTTCGTAAAGCTCACCAGCTCAACGATAAGGCGGTAATGCAAGCGTATGGCTTTGACTATAAGACCATGACCGAAAGCGAGTGCGTCGCCGAGCTGATGAAGATGTACCAGAGGTTGACGGAGGGGTAGATTGCACGGTAATTGCACGGAAATTGCACGAAAAGTTCCTTGTCAGGCTGAGCAGTCTAAGGTATACTTATGGAAACGAAAGGAGACAGCTTTATGAACAACAATTATTTCTACGATCAGTTTTTCAATCCACAGTATGTAAACCCACTATATTATCAGCAAAATCAAGCTGAGATCATCAGATATCAACAGGATCAAAATAATGAGGTTGCAAAAGTTGTAAAAGCAGTCCACGACCTCTGTGAGGCTTACAATAAGCTAGATCCCCAGCATCAGCAGCAGGCATTCTTCCTCGCTCTTGCCGAAATGGCGAGAGAGTCGGGGTGGAATAACACAATATGATTTGTGGGATTTATCCAAAACTCATTGTCGATATAATATAAAGAGTATTTAAGAGACATACGAAGGTGGAACAATGACCAAAAATCATTATGGTAAATGCCATATTTGTGGTAAGGAAGGGAAACTGACTTTTGAACATATACCTCCAAGAAAAGCATTTAATTGGCATGGCGCCAAGGTTTACAATGGTTTTGGAGCATTGAGTAGAAGTCAAGGAGAAGCAGCTAAATATTTTAATTCTCAACAAGGGATGGGTAAATACACGTTATGCCAGAGTTGCAATAATAACACCGGAACATGGTATGCACAAGCATACTGTGACTTTGCAATGGATGTTATCAGGAGTCTTCATGCCATCAAATCTCTTGAACATGGAAGTGTTGTTAATTTTAAATTTCATGATTGTCCTAAACTTCAAATAGTAAAACAAGTTTTAGCAATGTTTTGCAGTCTACTTCCCATTAGTATAGTTCAAAGACTTGGTTTTGATAAGTTATTACTTGAACGTGATAGTAATACAATTAATAAAGAGTTGTTCGATTTGAGAATGTATCTTACTCCTTTTCAGAATGGACAGATAATGTGTGGACCAACTGCATTTAAATATAAAAATGGTGATTCTTTTGAGACTTTATGGGTTGCTGATATTGGAGTATATCCATTTGGATTTATATTAAACCTTACCCCTAAAGAACCAGCAGATTGGGGAATTTCAATTATGGATATGTTCGATGCAGGATATGATGAGAAATATAATTTTGAACTATCCTTGATGTATTTAGAACGAACAAACAACGCTTTTCCACTTCCACTAATGTTTAAAGAATTACCTGATCAACAACAGTGACCTAAGCTATGTTAAAAGAAAATGATAACTAGTTTGCATCAGTTGTTGTTACAGAAAACTCCGCCGAACAAGCAAACAGGTGCGAGTAAACACCGCAGCTGAGGTGAAATCTCTGTTTGCCGGTTGTTTGCTGGTGTTTGCTTGTTTGCTCAAATTGTCGATGTGTGCTATACCAAACAAAAATGTCCTTGCAAATGGTTTTTTAATGTCCTGCAAAACTATACACTTTGAAAATTATTACCCATAATAGAATCAGAGAGCATCCGAAAGGGTGCTCTTTTTCGTTGGAGCACATTACTATCTGTATAGTAACTCAGACCACACACATTTTTGAATGTGGCGAGTTTACAGAGTTTGTGCGACACAGCTGCGGTCAAAAGCTGTTCAAAGTGACACGGGTGACGGTAACCTACCCTGTGCAGTTTTACCGTCACTACCGTCACCCACGCTTTGAAAAGCCTTTGCCTGCGTGATTTTCAGGGTGACAGTAACGGTGGCGGGTGACGGTAGGGGTGACGCTAACTCTCGCACTGTGAGCCGATTTGTGAGCGCCTTGTTTGCGCCGACAAGTTACCCGAGCTTCTGCCCGAAAACGCCGCACAGGGCAGCGTGACGCAAGTGTGAGCATAAGTACAGGGGTGTATCACAATCCTCGCCGAACAACCGAACAAAGTAATTCAAGCCCCGTAGATATGCTGATTGCGCTGTTCGTTTTCTGTTCGTTTTTGTTTGGCAATGTTCGTTCTGTGTTCGTTTTAAAAATCTCTTTAAAAGCCTGCAAAAGCGCTGAACCCGTAGCGCTTGATCGTTTCGTCTCTCCACCCGAACGCTTTATCGATGTGCTGTTATTATACTCTCGCAATTTATTTACGCTATATTCATAGTTAACGCCTAATTTGTACATACATTTATGCTATATTCGTTTACAACCTGAGCAACACTTAATCAAAATCAGGTTTTTGATTTGATCTGAAGATCAGGGAGGGGTAAACAATGAAGAAAATACTATCAGCGTGTATTTGTATCATTATGGCAGTTTCAATGGTCGCTTGCGGAAGCTCATCAAGCAGCAGTGACTCAAAGAGCACAAGCAGCAAAAGCTCTGCTTCAAGCAGTGCCGACAGCAAGTCGGACGGGGGCAATTCGGGCGACAGCAGCGGTCAGGATCTGAGCAAGTACAAATTCAACAAAGGCGAGCTTGTAAGGATAACCGATGACAACAACGAGCCTGCTGTGGCAGACCTTGAGATCAAGGGGCTTATCGTTGCAGGAAACCAAACAGAAGGAGCAGGCTTTGATGCACAGAAAAGCGGCGGCTACAAGACAAGCGGACTCAAAGCGGATTTTATGCTGAACGAGCATATCACGCTTCACGCAGAGGGAATAACGGGAAACACAGAGGATCTGAAGATAATCTGCTTGCCCCACAGAGAAATGGCTGACTATATCCTTAAAAGCGCAGATGAGCTGACCCAGATCGCCGAGACCGAGGGCGCTTATGTGAACGCTTCGGGACCTGATGCTGAAAGGGACAACGAGATAGTTGATTTCTATGTAGGACCTATTGAGGAGAGAAAAGCAGGCAGCTACGATATACTTTTCGTTTATAAGGGTAAGCTGGCATACTATCTGCCTATCGAGCTGAGTAAGCCTGCGGAATAACTGAATGACTCCAGCAAAAAACACACCGGCTTTTGTCGGTGTGTTTTTTTTCATCTGCTTTAGTATCAAGCAAAAAAGAAGTGCACTTGAGCCGATTTGTGAGCGCCTTGTTTTCGGCGACAAGTTCCCCGAGCTGTTTCCCGAAAACGCCCCACAGGGCAGCGTGGCGCAGGTGTGAGCACAAGTACAGGGGTGTATCACAATCCTCGCCGAACAACCGAACAAAGCATTTTATGCCCCGCAGATATGCTGCTTGCGTTGTTCGTTTTCTGTTTGTTTTTGTTCGGCAATGTTCGTTGTGTGTTCGTTTTGGTAATTTCTTTGAAACCTCGCAGTTGTGCTGAAAGCAGTAGTTGTTCGTTCTGTTCGGCGAAAAAATGAGATACCCTTTGACCTGCAAAATCAAGCAGAAAAATGTGGCCGGAGGAGTTTTTAAATGTGGTCAAAAACTATACACTTGGCATTTTACTTCCCATAATATATATAGGAGCATCCGAAAGGGTGCTCTTTTTTCATCAGTGCGCCGCACAGGATCCCTGTGATCGACGCGTACGAGCGCTACTATCATCTGTTGTAAATCTCAACAAGTCAATGTTCGGTTTGTTGTGCAAGGCTACAAGAAATATTACAATTTTCAAATTTACCCCCTCAAAACACCTTGCTCACTGCCTCTATATTAGAGGCACAAATTAAAAACTCATCGTGTTTTTCACTAAAAGAAAGTTCAGTTTTCCGTGCAGATCTACAAAACGAATTGCAAATATTATTTTTGGGTGTGCAAAATCATGTTCTCTGTCTCTCTATTATAGAGGGCAAAATCTCACAGCAGCTTGACAAATCAAAGTTCGGTTTGTTGTGCAAGGCTACAAAAACAATTGCTGTTTTCAAATTTACCCCTCTCAAAACGTCTATCTCAAAGCCTTTATATATAGAGGGCAAAATCTCACAGCAGCTTGACAAATCAAAGTTCGGTTTATTGTGCAAGGCTACAAGAAATATTACAATTTTCAAATTTACCCCCCTCAAAACACCTTGCTCACTGCCTCTATATTAGAGGCACAAATTAAAAACTCATCGTGTTTTTCACTAAAAGAAAGTTCAGTTTTCCGTGCAGGTCTACAAAACAAATTGCAAACATTATTTTTGGGTGTGCAAAATCATGTTCCCTGTCTCTTTATTATAGAGGGCAAAATCACAGCATCTTGAAAAATGAATAACGAAGGAGTGAGTCTAATGTGAAATTCAAATGCAGAACGAGAGTGCAATTCTCTCTTTTCTGCCAATGATAGCGGAAGAAGAAAAGGTCAATTTGAGGGGTGCAAACGGCAGTCCAAAAACCGCAGGTATTCTGTCAATGCCAGCATCGCAGGCGGCAGTCCGCCACCGCCCGCTTCACTGGCTCGGGGAGGACCCCGGACCCCCTCATAGCGAAAAGAAAGGAGTGATGAAATTGAGAACAAGAGATGTAACTATCACAGTCAGATGTACCGAGGACGAGCGGAGAAAGATCAGAGAACGAGCCGCAAGCAGAGGGCTGAAGCTTTCAGACTTCGTTCTGCGGTCGGCGCTGGGCAAGAAGATAATTGTGCTTGACGGCTTCTGGGAGCTGAGCAAACAGCTCAAGGCTGTGGGCAACAATCTCAATCAGCTGACCAGGCTTTGCAACGAGGGCAGGGTGAAAGTTGCCGAGCTGAAAGAGTGCAGAGGTCTGCTTATGGACATCTACGGTCGGCTGGGCGAGATGCTAAAGGAGGTGAAATGATGCCGATAATCCACTTTGCAAACAGCAAGAATCAGACAACGGGCGGCTTAAAAAAGCTGCTTGGCTACGTCAGCAGAGAGAAGAAAACGAAGCTGGAGGACAGGCGGTTGGTGTCGGGTGTGAACTGTTCGATCGAGAATGCCTACAACGAAATGATGCTCACCAAGCAGATGCACAAAAAGACAAGCGGCAGACTGTACTATCATCTTGTGCAGAGCTTCCCCAAGGGATATGACATCAAGCCAGAGCTTGCTCACAAGATCGCTTTGGAGCTGACTGAGAAAGCGTTGAGCAATTACGAATGTGTGGTGGCAACTCACATCGACAGAGAGCATATCCACAGCCACATAGTATTCAACTCGGTCAGCTTTCAGACGGGGAACAAGTATCATTCAAACCTTAATGATGTCAGAGAGTTGATGAAACTGTCCGATGAGATTTGCAAGCAGCACGGCGTAGCTGTTCTGGACAAGCCTGACTTTAAAAAGGACGGACAGAAAGAAATACTCGGTGACAACGAGTACCGCAGCGCTGTTCGTGGTGAGAGCTTCAAGTTCGCTTTGATGAACGCAATCACAGACTGTATGAAGCAAGCAAAGTCCAAAAAGCAGTTCATAGCTTTGATGAATCGCAAAGGTTACGATGTGCGGTGGGAACAGCAGCGAAAGTACATCACCTACACCACGCCCAAAGGAAAGAAGTGCAGGTGCAATAAACTGCACGACAGGAGATTTACAAAGGAGATGATGGATTATGAATTCAAAATACGATATGCAATCTTTAATGGAGAAGAACAAGGAGAGCTTTCGGGAGGCTTCGGAAACCGCTCCGATGGTGGTCGTTCAGGAGCAGAACTGGACGGCGGTGCTGAAAGTATTGAGTTCGATATGTCAGTCACAGGACGAGGTCAGAGAAGAGTTAAAAGAGCTGCCGACCGGCAAACAGATGACGAGGTACGAGCAGAATCAGTCGGTGCTGCTGGGCAGATACCAGCAGGAGAGCGAACAGAACCGTCAGCAGATACATCAGGAGATGAAAGAGATGAGCAGCGAACTGCTCAAACAGGTTGGGAGCATGAGCGCAGAGTACTCATCTCGGCTGAAAGAGCAAGAGAACTGGCGGCAGAAAGTAAGCTTAAGGTTGTTCAAAATTCTGATAGCATCACAAGTGCTGCAATTGATACTGTGGGCGATATTGCTGCGCTGGCTACGCTGATAGAGGACAGCGATGAGGACGAGGACAAGCACTACGCTCACCTTGACCGCAAGCAGCTCAAAGAGGAATGGGAGAAGAAAGAGTCGCTGGGAATGCATATGGGGTAACGAACCGTGACTCGATACTAAAACGGTACCGAGTTCCCGAAACGGGTTTTCGGTTCACGGAGTCCCAAAAAGGGACTGCATCTCTCACCGTGACGTGACAGAACATCCCGTCATCATGGAGTGGCAAACCACCACCTCATCAAAGGTGTTGCCAAAACTGCAACACCTTAAAGTGAACAAAACATTTTGACCGCGGCTACACTTTGAAAACTAACAACAATGAATTATGAAAGGAAAGATGCAAATGAAAAACACTGTAATGACAAACACAGACAGACCTGTGATGCTGACGATAAAAGAAGCGTCGGAATACGTCATCGGGCTGTCGGAATATCAGATAAGAAAGCTGTGCAAATCTGGCAAACTGCCCTGCATAACTGCCGGCAAGCGGTATCTCATCAACAGAGATGTGCTGCTGAAATTTCTCGGGATAGAGCTTGACTACGAATGATAACTTTCTGTGTTGTGAACGCAAAAGTTTTCACAACTGCTGGATATTCAAAAGCAGCTGTGGTATGTTTGGTTGATAAGAAAAAGAAAAGGAGGAATGCTGATGGCAAGTATTCGCAAACGGGGAAACTCGTATCTCATAACCGTGTCCTGCGGTTATGATGCACTGGGAAAACAGGTGCGGCAGCAGATGACCTGGACACCGCCCGAGGAACTCAACAGCCGTGAGATAAAAAGAGAGCTTGACAAACAGGCTGTGCTGTTTGAGCAGGAGGTCAGGTGCGGCAGAGTGTCAACGGCGATCAAGTTCAGGGACTTTGCCGAGCAATGGTTTGAGGAGTACGCTGTGGTCAGGCTCAAGCGGCGGACATACGAAAGGTACAAGGGAATGATCGGCAGGGTGTATGATGCGATAGGGCATCTCAAGGTTTCGCAGATGACTACACGGCACATTCAGCAGTTCATCACTTCCCTTTCAAAGGAAGGTGCGAACAAGACAACGGGCGGTGCGCTGTCGCCCAAGACGGTCAAGAACTATCTGTCGATGATATCAACGATAATGACATACGCCCAGCGCAATCAGATAATCATGATGAACCCATGCAAAAACGTTGTGATACCAAGGCTGGAACGCAAGGAGATCGAGTGCTACACACTCGAACAGGCGCAGAAGATGCTGGAGCTGTTCGAGCAGGAGCCGCAGGAAGATCTGAAATTCACTGTGTTCTTCACACTTGCGATGTACAGCGGAATGCGCCGAGGTGAGCTGCTCGGGCTGGAATGGCAGGACTTCGACTTTGACACGGGGCGTGTGGAGATCGTCCGCACTTCCCTGTTCAGCAAGGAGATCGGCAACTACACGGGAACGCCCAAGACCGAGTCCAGCCGCCGTGTTCTTATTCTGCCGATGGAGGTGATAAAGTCGGTGAAAAAGCTGATGCAGTATCAGCAAAACGAGGCACAGCGCATCGGCTCAAAGTGGGAGGAACACAACCGCCTGTTCACACAATGGAACGGCAAGCCCATGGACGGCACGGCACCGTACAAGTATCTGAAAAGGTTCTGCACAAAGTACGGATTCCCTTTTCACAACATACATTCGTTCAGACATCTGAACGCAACGCTGCTGATTGCGAGTGGTGTCGATCCGAGGACTGTGTCAGCCTGCCTTGGTCACTCCCAGACAAGCACCACGCTGAACATCTACACCCATGTTTTTCAGGAACAGCGCATGAAAGCAATGGGCGCAGTTGCGGAGATGATAGGGTTCAAGCGAAAGGCAGTATAGGATAACAACACAAACGCCCGGGAGTTTATGCTCTCGGGCGGTGTTCGTTATTAAAACTGTGCGACGATATCAGATATTGTCACAAGCTCTGCAAATTGACTTTCAGGCTGTGTTGTGGTAAAATGAACGTGGTGATGATTATGAAAGAAAATGAGATCATATTATATGAGACCGCCGATCACGAGGTCAAGCTGAATGTCAACACTGACGGCGACACTGTGTGGCTCAACCGTGCTCAACTTGCTGAACTGTTCAACAAAGATGTCAGCGTTATAGGCAGACACATAAACAATGTCTTCACAGAAAACGAGGTCGACAAGGAAAGCAATGTGCAAAAAATGCACATTCCAAATTCTGACAAGCCAACAGTGTTTTACTCGCTCGATGTTATCATATCTGTCGGCTACCGTGTAAAGTCACAGCGTGGTGTTGAGTTTCGCAAATGGGCCAACAGCGTTCTTCGGGATTACATAATCAAGGGCTATGCCGTTAATAATAAGCGTATAGAACAGATAGGTGAGGTCATACGCATTATGAAACGAGCAGAGAGTCAGCTTGATGCAAAGCAGGTGCTGTCGGTCATTGAGAAATACAATTGTGCGCTGGATATGCTTGACGAATACGACCACCAGACGATGCGCAAGCCAAAGGGCAGCAAGGCAAGCTATGTGCTGACGTATGATGAATGCCGAAAGGTAATTGACGAGATGAAGTTCTCGGCTGAAAGCGAACTGTTCGGCAACGAAAAAGACGACTCGTTCAAGGGCAGCATTGCGAATATCTATCAGGAATTCGGCGGTGTGGAGATTTACCCTTCTCTTGAAGAAAAGGCGGCAAATCTTCTGTACTTCGTCACCAAGAACCATAGCTTTTCTGACGGAAACAAGCGTATCGCTGCAGCGATGTTTTTGTACTTTCTTGATATGAACGGCGCACTTTTCCACGATGACGCAAAGACCGAAAAGGCTATCGCCGACCAGACGCTCGCCGCACTGACGATAATGATAGCGGAGTCAAACCCCGACGAAAAAGAAATGATGATAAAGGTCATTATGAACTGTATGGTGTGAAATTGGCAGGATATGAATAACAGCCTCCGTGGGTAATAACCTTGCGGAGGCTGTTTTATAAGCTACAAATCCGGGCTGTATCCTGCGCCGATGCCGACGGCGGCAGGGGACTGCTGTTTTTTACTTTGTTCCTGTGAGCTCCTTGCCGTTCACATACAGCTTGAAGCCGTTTGAGATAACGTTTGAGGCGTCGCCGTCAAAGCTGGTCACATAGCTGTCGGCGGTGAGCGTCCACTTGCTCGTGCTGTCCAGCTTTACGCTTACCTTACCGACCTCTGTTGAAACGGTGTCGCCGTTTGCATTGGTTATCTTTCCGTTGATATAGCCGTTAAAGGTCGAGCCTTCGGTGAGATTGAATGTCAGCGTGGAGTTGTCGCCAACAAGCACACCGCCCTCAAGCTTCTGATTCTGAGCGTTGAGTGTTGCGGTGTTGTTTCCGCCGTTCCAGCCGTCGTCGCATACGGAGATGAGCACCTTGTTGCTGTCCTCATTTGTGATATTCACGCCATTTAGATTTATGACCGCATTGGTGTTGGTAACGTGGAAAACGTGACCGTTCTTGCTTGTCAGCGAGCCGCCTTTCATCGTGAATGATGACGTACCGCTTGCAGCATCGCCCGACATCGACTGGTATATCATTATCGTGTCAAGAAATTTGGCGTTGCCGTTTTGCTTGGTGTTGTTGGCAGTAAGATTACAGTTGTTGAGGGTAATGCTGTTGAGTCCCTCGATGCACACGCCCTCGGAGAGATTGGAAACGAGCGTGGCATTTTCGCAGGTGATGTCGGCGGTCGAGTAGATAGCAGGTGAGCCGAGACCGTTTGACGTATACGTTCCGCCGCTGACCGTGACCGTTCCGCCGCCTCTGTCCGTTCTTATCGCCGCAGATGATCTGCCGCTTGTGGTGACTGTGAGGTTTTCAGCTTTGGTTATACCGCCGCCTGTGGTCATTATTCCGCCCGAGCCGTCGCCGGTAGTGGTTATGGTCGTGTTCTTGATAACAAGCGTAGTTCCGTCACCGTCTGAGCCGTTCTTTCCGCCGTTTCCGCCGTAGCAGAAAACTCCGTTTGCGCCTGATGCGTCAGAGGTTACCGTTCCGCCCGAGATAGTCGTGGTCGAGCCGCCTTTGACGAGCACAGCTGCATTCTGTCCGTAGAAATTGCAGTTGTCGCCGCCGTCGGAATCACCCGATTTCTTGACAGTCGGGTCGGTTATAGCGACCTCGTCCGAGGTGTTTATCATAAGCGCTATCTTGTCGGAATCGCTGCTCTCATATGACTTGTTGTCGTCACGCTGCGACTTGGTTATCTCGGTCGCCGCATCGTAAACGACCTCGCTTTGCGTTCCGCCCGGCTTTCCGTCCGGCTTATCGCCGCCCTTGCCGTCAGGCGGTGCATCAGGTCTGCTGCCGTCGGGCTTATCGGGCGGTGCGTTCTTGTCCTTACCCTGCTCGCTGCTGTCCGAAGCCGAAGAGCTTGAATTGCCTGATGTATCCGCTGTGCTTGACGAATTGCTGCAAGCGACCATAGAGATCGTAAGTATTATAGCTACTGCCATTGAAAGTATTTTCTTCATATTATAGACCTCCTTGTGTGGATATTTTTTATTGTGACCTTATTATACACAGGTTATCTTAAATATACTTTAAACAATACCGCTTATTGACGAAATCTGAAAGATGTGATATACTCAAGGTGCTGAAACTGTGATGAAAGGAGAGACAGGTATGATAAATTGCAGTGCAAAAGCTCCATGCAAGGTTTGAGGACACTGCATGGAGGGACGTGAGTATGTCCTCGGGCTTTGCATTTCCGATATATTATATATAAAGGAGCAAAGTCAGAATGAAAGATCAACAAAAAAGTTTAAAACAATATCTTCTGTTATGGAGCACACAGTCGCTTTCGACACTCGGAAGCGGTATGACAAGCTACGCACTGACGCTGTGGCTTTATCAGAAAACGGGGCTTGCGCTTGAAACGGCAATGCTTCAGATATGCACCTACGCACCGTATGTGCTGATGAGTATTTTTGCGGGGGCACTGAGCGACCGCTGGAACAAAAAGCTGACAATGCTGGGCTGTGATCTTTTTGCGGCTCTGAGTACGGTGGCGGTGCTTTTGCTTGCAATGACAGGAGAGCTTTCGGGGTGGCATCTTTACCTGATAAACGCATTCAACGGACTGATGAACACGATCCAGCGTCCTGCGGGAGATGTCGCTGCCACGATGCTGATACCAAAAGAAAAATATCAGAAAACAAGCGGTCTGCGTTCGCTTTCGGATTCGCTGACCAATATTCTTACACCGGTCATTGCGACTGCGTTGTTTGCATTCGGCGGACTTGAAGCGGTGATAGCGTTTGATCTGTCAACATTTGCTGCTGCATTTATTACGCTGAGTTTGTTCATAAAGATCCCTGAACCGGATCACGCTCAGAAGGAAAAGACCTCGCTGCTGAGATTGGCAGGAGAGGGTCTTTCGTGGCTCAGGAGCAAGCCGATGATCCTATATCTGATACTGTTTTTAGCAGGCATAAACCTTGTAGCATCTGCATACAACGCAGTGCTTCCTGCGATGGTACTGTCAATGCCAAATGGCGGAAAGACAGTGCTTGGACTGGTGAACACAACGGTCGGTGCGGCGACGCTTGCGGGCAGCATCATCGTTATGGCAATACCTAAGCCCAAAGACCGCATACGAATGATATGGCTCTCGCTGTTTCTTTCGATGAGCACTGAGAACTTTATGCTGGCGTTCGGAAAAGGTCCGATCATCTGGTGTATCGGGGCAGTCTGCGGGTGGATAGCGATACCGTACATGGGTGCGAACCTTGATGTTATCCTGCGAACGGAGATACCAAAGGATATGCAGGGACGGGTGTTTTCCTGCCGCAACACGCTTCAGTTTTTTACGATACCCGTGGGGTATTATCTCGGCGGAATGCTCACAGACAAGGTGTTTGAACCGTTTATGCAGGACAAAAGCGGTACACTGCTGAACACGCTGTTCGGAAGTTCAAAAGGCTCGGGTGCGGCAATGCTTTTTGCGGTGCTGGGCTTTGCGGGCATGGCGGTATGCGTTGTGTTCGGAGTGCTGCTGCGAAAATACAAATGGAGCGAAGATAAATAACGATACTGACAAACAGGAGCTGTCTGCGGCGCGCAAACAGCGCAGGGATAGGCTTTGCCGCAGCATAAGCGTCAATAAGCGTCAAAATAAGCGGCAAACCCGATTTTTGGGCAAAAAAAGGACTCGCAAACGGCGTGTTTGCGAGCTTTTCATTTATGCGGCAAACGAAACTTGCCGCAAAGCACGCAGCAGCGGTACTTTTCTGCCCGCTGCTGCGGCGATTCTGTCATAAGGGGCTATGTCGTAATATGGTGTAATATCGAGCAGTGTCGTGCCGAAATAAAGACCAATCAAAGACCAAGGCGACAAAACACAGTGTATTATTGCGTTATGTTATTTTCCTATAATGATCATTCCATGCCTTTGAGTACGCCGACCATATCTATCCGCTTGATGCGCTTTGAGAACATAAAGCCGACAAGCACTGACACGCCCATAACGAACGCTGCTGCGAGCAGATATGTGTACCAGTGTATCCTGCACGGCCAGTCAATCGCATCGCCGTTTGAATCCATCATTGCCTGCAATGCCACGCTGCCCAGCGGGGTGCCGAGGATAACGCCGATGACAGACAGCCACAGATTCTGCGCAGAGATGAGCCTGCGTATCGCACGGCTTT
>Ga0247608_10004974_pt1 | contig 14607 bp, 27 predicted proteins | sample 176DNAGHGlowgp2_FD_193490 | JGI IMG/M metagenome (GOLD analysis project Ga0247608, IMG submission 193490) | Sheep rumen microbial communities from Palmerston North, Manawatu-Wanganui, New Zealand - 1766 DNA GHGlow gp2 | ecosystem: Host-associated > Mammals > Digestive system > Stomach > Rumen ...
TGTTGGTTCTAGCCCTGCTGCTATTGCTGCTACTGGTGGTAGTGCTGTTGTAACTTGGGAATTCACTGGTTCTTGTGCTAGTGTTTTAGTAACACCTTCTGTTCCTACGGAAGCAACTTGGTGTCATGTTACAACTGGAAATGGCGTGTTTAACATAACAGTTGACAATTATTCATATTCAAGTGATGTTACAGATAGAAGTGCAACAATAACACCTCTTCTAGGAGAAAGTAGAGTTCCTTGTCTGTCAGGAGAATTTACTGTAACACAATCTGCTCCAGAGCCTCCAACACCTACTGTAGCTTATTACCTATATGGAAACTTTGAAGTATCTTGTGACGGATATAATCCAAATGTTCAAGAAATGGAGCAACGTTTACCTTATTCTGCATTTACATCAAATGGCACTTTTATATCAGCAAGCACAACAGAGGATACTGTTGATATGGGATACCCTTATATTATTGGGTGCTATGATGGAGTTGATGCAAGAATTATAAGGAATAGCGTGACTGGGGCCACATTGGATGATGCTGTTCCTGGAATTGTGCAGTTAACAGGTAGCTGTGATTGTTCATATGCCATCACATATAGGCTTAATTATACATCAACATCTATAACTGCTACTATTGTTAGCATAGCTGGAAACGCTAATTTTGACCAATCAGAAATGAGTAGAACCATACGAATTACTCCAACTAGTGATGATATTGGAGAGGCTTGTGCTAATTGTAACATATTAGATATTCCATTAGTGGATATATTAAATTGGAAAGTTAATGATGTAATATATGAATGTAGAGAATCTTCAATGTGTCTATATACTGGCCTTACAATAACCAATGATATTGACCATCTAAGCATAATACAGGAAGCTCCAACACCAACTTGCGAAATGAGTAGTAGAACATACATATATAAAGTTGATGGCTTTAAAAACCTTAATGATTTCGAAATAACTTGTTCTGATGCAGGTTTCAGACTTGATGAAATATGCTGTGAGAGAGGAGCATATACCCCTCTAGAACCTTTTAGAGGTGGTTTCCAGTTTAGTGTTAATGATGACCAAGACGTTAGTTCTGATAAATTTAGAGCTTGGTTTAATATTAATGATGATACGTTTGACACAGACAACACAATTCCAAAAAGTAGTGGAGGCTTTGAAAGTGGAGTAACATACAATTTCGTTAGGTCGGAAGATTGTGAGGATAATATTTTCAAAACGATACTTTTCCCAAGTAGCATTGACTTTTTCAAGGGAGGTAATAAAATACAACTTGTTAAAGACTCTCAAGAGGGAGAAGACACCAATGTGGCTGAAATTGTATATAAAGGTGGTGGATATACCCTAACAATAACTGTTTCAATGTCAACTATGTATTTGTTCTCTGTGGACTTAAAACAACCATAGTATGGTTTTCAATAATATAAAAAGAAGGGGATGCAAAAATGCATCCTCTTTTATTATGCACTAACCTTTTTGTTGTCGTTTCTTGCTCGTTATTTATTTCGAGCGAATAAAGGACATAATAATACAACCCATTTTATTGTCCTCTAATAATTGGTCTTGTGATAGGCGGTTCTTCTTTTTTCTTATTACCACCATACTTCTTATTATACCACTTGGCAACCTTCATCATTGCCTGGTATGTTGTTACCACAGTCCCACCCACAGCAATTGCGGTGTTGACATATTTAATAATCTTCAATGGATTCATATTGTATTAATTTATATTTATTATCTTCCAGTAGCTTTTCTCTTTTCTGAATGCATCTTTCTAATGCCATTGAACTTATCTTTAAATGCATTGAAGCCATTTATCTCCTCTCCATCAAAGGTAATTCCTACTATGATTTTATCTCCATCAAGTCTCAATGTTTCCACTTCAATATCAATGGTATACCACTTTATGCTTACAAACTTATACTTCAGTCTAGTGCCGTGTTTTCCTATACGTTTGACTGTAAGCCCATAGTAGTCATTATCTTCCAGTAGTTTGACCACATCTGCATATTTGATGAAACCTTCCTTATCCATGACAATTACAAATTTGGCGCAAAGTTACACATTTTCCTGTAATTATCCAAGAATTATTAGTTAATAATAGTTAAAGGTTATTCAGGTTTCTATCAACGTTACTCTTTGCGAATCTCATCACAAGATTGAAATCCCTGGTATTTGGCAGCGACTCATTCATATTGTGCCAATATCTGGTAATCTGTGCTGGTCTTGCGAATAGTACAGTTACAATCTTACCAGTTCTTTCATTCTGAATTATAATCTCTGCCCTTTCCGTTATTGTATGTATCTCATTGCCATTGGGGTGTCCTGTATCAACCACAAAGCTATACAGTGGCGTTGTATCATCGAGAGAGACAATTGCGTTTCTACTACCCCTGTCATTACTGTAATGCGAGGTAAGTGACTCCTCGTTTAGTTTTACTGGCTCATTGAATTTTTCTATAACATAGAAATGTCCTCTTTCCCTTTGAAATCCTCTCATAGTATTACTTTTTGTGGGTTATGTCTTCTACCATAAGTGTAACTGCAATCATCCTGTCAGGAATTGAATTGCCCTTGGAATCAAATGAATAAGAGCCAATCATAGTTGAAATGATTTTGTTTAAGTTGGAAGGTGTTCCCTCAATATACGTTTTGGCAAGCACCTTCCTTGGTTCTTGCTCTATAGTCTTTGCAAGTTCATTCTTTTCCTCAATTATCTTTTTTAGTTCAGCTAGCATCTTTTGTGTATCCTCTTGCTGTTTTTCAGCAACTTTTGAACCGTCTTCGCTCATTAGCATATGCGTTTAGTTTTATTATTTCATTCTAGATACGAGAACCTGTTTTACAAGGTTACCATTTATGTTTGGATACTTCTCTTTTGCCTTGGGCATAATTGCTCCCATGTTATTCATAGAAAGCTTGTAGTCAGAATCCATTTTGGCAAGAAGGTCATCAATGAGTGTATTTACATATGCTGTCATTTCCTCGTCTGTTGGCTGTGCTGGTGTGAACTCCTTGATTATCTTCAGTTCACCAAGTTCAATATTCATGAGGTCTTCACGTCCAGCATCCTTTCTCTCTTTTGCTGTGTCCTCTCTCAGTGTAGCCATCTTCAGGAGAACGCCAACTTCCTCATCGTCTGACAAGTGATATTTTGGTGAATCGTTTACCTTGGTCAGTTCAGCCTTTATGAGTCTGATGACTTTAATTCTCTCCTTACTGTCTTCAAGCTCTTTCCTAGTAAATGCCAGCTCTACCTCTTCTGAAGCATTGCTACCCATTTCCTCAAGTTTCTTAATTTTCTCTACTATACCATACTGCTCTTTCATTGCGTCGTGCAATGCAGCCTCTACTTTTCTCAATATCTCCATAATATCTAAGTTTTATAAGTGTTTTAGTTTATAGCCTCTTTAGTTGACCAGACATAACCTCTATACTGTTCAACCTTTCCACTACAGCATTTTGACACTCCTGATGGGGAGAATCCACCTTCTGTAGTTGCCAGTATGCTTTCCCATGTATTTATAAGGTTTCCTTCCGTGTCATATTGGTATACCTTTTTCTTCTCTCTACCACCCTTCGTTCTTGGGTAGATGTCCTGGCTGCGTTTGAAGTGTTCAATTGTAAGTGGTTTATTAAAGTTCTCCTTCTGTGTCATCACAGTAAGGTTATCAAGTGCATTGTTTCCTCTGTTTGTGTCTTTATGGCATATGATTAATCCGTCTGGGACTTTGCCATTGAATGTAACCCAAACGATATGGTGTATATACATGTGCTTTCTTTTCACCGTATCGTTGGAAAGTGACACATGCATATACCCATTTGATAATTTTCCTGGCTTTAAGGTCTTACCGAATTTGTTCTTTACCTCGCCTTCTCTGTTCACCCTATAGTCTTCAAATCCTGGGATTGGCTTCCATTCATCTTCTGACAAAGAGGCTAGAGCTTCCTCCATTCTCTTCTTGGTGACAGTTTCGTGGTATTTTCGTTTGGCATTCTCTTGTACCTTCTCCTTATTCTTCTTGTACCATACCTTGCGATAATCACGGTGTGCCTCACGCCATTTTCTTGCCTGTTCTGGACTCGCCATATTATACTGAGTTAATACTATTGAGAGCAAGAATCGTCTTCACAGTCATTGTGATAAGTGATTCAAGGTCTCTGTAATCGCAGACCTCAGCCTGTGTGTGCATATTCCTGTTTGGAATTGACAGAAGCTGTGTCATACAGTCTGATGATGACTGCTTGATATATACTGTGTCAGTACATCCGCTAGGAACTGAAAACTCCTGGAAAGGAATCTTATTATCAACACAGATTGACTTGATAAGTTTTGTTAGATAGATGTTGTTGTCAACGCCATGTGCAATAGCGCCACCACCACCAAGCTTTATATCACCCCATTCATTTGCACTTACATATTCGTCATCAGTAGCAAATGTTACATCAAAATCGATTGAATAGTCTGGGTCAATACCTGCTGCTGAAATGACAGCTCCACTGGCTGATGTTTCCTCTTGTGTACAAGCCACAACATATACACAAAGGTCTGACAGGTTTTCCTTTGACAACATGGCTGCTGCCTCAGCAATCACGAATATTCCAGCCTTGTCATCAAGACCACGACCAGATATTCTGTTAGCACCCATTTCTATTGGCTCGCACTTAACCAGGATAAGGTCTCCTATACCTACAATAGCCTTTGCCTCTTCCTTGGTTTCAGCGCCAATATCAATCTTCATGTCCTTGATTTCAATAGGCTTGTTCTTATCCTCTGAGTGGTGCTCAATATGTATTGGGGCTTTACCAATAACGCCATTTACCACGCCATTTGCAGTAAGAATCTGAACCTGAGAGCCTGGTAGCACCTTTTTGTCGATGCCACCATCAGCAATGAAGTGAATGAAACCCTTGTCATCAATATTCTGAACCTGCATGGCAATCTCGTCTATGTGCGCTGACAGCATTACCTTAGTCTTAGCCTCAGGATTACCGATAGCAAACACTGTATTTCCTACATTGTCACGTTTCACGAGGGTTGCGAACTGACCCATGTAATCAGCAAACACGTTAGAGGAACTTCCCTCATAACCACTTGGGCTTACAGATGTAAGCAAAGCTTTTAAAAAATCCTTATTCATATGTTTTTTATGTATATTTTATTTTCAAATCGTATTTTCTAAATCCTTCTTCAACCTCTTTACTGCCTCTAGTACCATTCTTGCTAAGTTCTGATAATATGAATGCATGCACTTTTCGTTTATGGGTTGCATCAGTAAATTTCACTTTATCGAAATTGTCTAATATGAACAATCTCCATAGTTGTGAGTATTGAAGTAATTTATGCCTTATCTTCTCATTCTCCTCATTATAAAAGCATAGCTTATAATACGATATGCCAGTCATAAGTTTGCAAGTATAGGTCAATGAGAAGTCTGATATTGGGAACACATTAATTCCCCTTGGCTTATCCCCAAGTCTAGGTATAAATTTACCATGTTCCCCATAGAGTTCACGAAATAGTCCTATTTTTCTCAAAAACCTATAATAAAGTCTAAGAACACTATTGTTGTATTCACTGTTACTATCCTGCGAATTCATCTGCAAATGGTTTAAAATTACCCTCTGGATTATGAGTTCCATTAGTTGATGGAACGTTCATAATAGCAAACCAAATAGCCTTGAAAGCGTTTTTATATCTATCAGAAGACATCACCTCATGGAATAATCTAGCCATTTCCTTTGGAGGTGTACCATATGCCCCGCATCCGAACGCACTAAGCACCAATGAATCATTGCCATTCTCAAGTGCTATGTCAAACATCTGGCATATCTTAACTTTAAGTATGTCAACAACCCAAGGCTTTAATTTGCCGTCTACAAGCTCTGGTTTTCTCACTGCTGGAATAGTTATCACATCAATGAAGAAAGGCTCGTCCAAGAGCTTGCAACCGTCCTTCTCAGCGCTTTTAAACGCCATTACATTAGGTGTGTATATTGCCCCGTAGTGTAACTCCAATGGGTATCTCTCTTCCAACTGCTCAATATTGTACAATTCACCTACGCTATGGAACTGATACAATGAACGGAATATATCAGTTCGTCTGAAGATACTCTCTTCCTGTGCAGCAGAGCCACGTTCAACTCCACCTCCAGGAGTATGGAATGAAGCCATATTGAGAACAGCAGGTCTGAATCCTAGACTCGTCATACTTTTGGCAACGTAAAGGCAATCGTCATCAATAACCTTGATGTCGGTATTCTCATATTTTGTCAAAGAGTCATAATTGACATTAGCTTTCTTAGCATAGAACTTAGTGCCTTTCAGCATTTCCTCTTCCCTATAGAATGTAATGTCAGCTCCATTTCTTGCTTTATATCCACCATTCAGCACTGTATTAGTAGTGTGGTGAAACATCACTGTTCTCTCTTCCTTAGTCATATTATGTTTCGTGCTTTAATCTGAAATTGAAATCGAGAATCATTGCCTCGTTCCTCGAAATCTTATTTAGTATATCTTCTTTATCTTTGTTGTGCGCAGTACCCAATCGAAAGCGTAAAGTGCGATTTGCATGTTCAAGCTTTCGAATTGCTGCTATTAATACCCCTTTTGTTGCCATATTATCTCAATGAGGTTATAAGTTGATTCACCTGACTCACTTCTCCAGAGATACTTTGCATTTTTGCAGCAATGCTGTTAACCCTGGATTCAATTATGGTCTTCAATTCCATGTTTTCATTCAATAGTTTCCTATTCTCGTTGAATAACTGAACATTGTCATTGATAAGACCTTGCATGTCAAGATGTCTACCCCTTTGCTGGTCTGAGTTCATTTGTTCAATGGCAATGACGTTATCAAGCTCTTTCTTCAAGACATATCCTATCTCTACTGCTGTTTGTCTAACACCATATGAAGCACCGTCACTCATCTGTGCAAGAAGTTTTATGCACCTTTGTAAATCTTGTGATGAAATCATATTCGTTATTTATATAATCCTTTACTAATCATTCTTCTCATTTCCTGTTCGAAATAGAAGAGTTGTGATGGAACTAGGTTATTAATCCACTCATCACGATATTGCTGATATTTCCAGAAAGTATTAACTCTCCAGCGCCACTCAAGGTATGTTCTTAATTCCTTATCCATAGTTTAATCGTACCAATCTTCATCCCAGCCACCGTAACATCCATAGCCACCAGAGTATCTGTAGTTAGTGTTCTCATAGGAGTATTTAGCCTTATTAGCATCAAAGCAAATCTTTCTCAGGAGGTCTTTGTATTCCTGTGATATTGGTCTGATAAGCTCTCCATGATACTCTAATTTTGGGGTAATGATAGTCCTTACTATCTCTCCAGTCTCCTCATTAATCAGCGCTTTTAGTTCTTCATTCCAGTAATAACCGTAGTTATGCAATACTGAAATAGCAGTCTCTTTCTCTCTTTCAGTACAAGGTCTCCACCAGTATGATGTCTCATCACCCTCTACAGTCTGTTGACACCTCGTGGTGTTTGTAGCCACTTCCATGAAAGGTGTAGAACCCCAAGTACCATTTGGTAACTCACGATATTTACTAGGCTCATAATTAGCTATTACTGAATATCTCTTCGTAACAGTGGTACTATCACGCTCAATACCCTCGAATATCACAAATGAACCTGGCTTATTTGAGTTTGTAAGGAATTGACCCTTCTCGAACTTTTTATTTTCGTCCATCACTTATATAAGTTATTATCGTTTATAATCTTTAATACTTCTTTCGTTACGTATGGGGTAGGATTCATACCCTCTTTTATCATATTCCTCACAACTGTTGATGAAGCTATCATTGTGAGTGGAACAATCTCTTTAACTTGACCAAGCATACAGCCAAATTCAGTTACCCTAAAAGCTTTCCCTTGCTCTGGTAAATTGTGTCCTGGGTCTATATATCTTCCTATTGCAATGAACTTGAAATATGGTTTGATATCTGTCTCAAAGTTTTTCCACCCTGGTAATCTTTCAAAGGTATCTGTACCTGAGACAATGAACAGCTCATCGTCTGGATGTTGTTCACGTATCATTGTAAGAACCTTATACGAATAGGTAGGAGGTTCAATATTCTCTTCTAGCCTGCAAACCTCACATTTATCACCGAATGGCTCGATAGACAATTCAACCATCTTGCATCTTAGGTCAAAGCTAGCTGGTGCATTCTTCTTCCAAGGATTATGTTTCGCAACAACGAATAAAACCTTATCGCATAATCCACTATTTAACACACACGCTGCTATGTTAATGTGCGCAATGTGTATTGGGTCAAAAGAGCCAAGCAGCAATCCTACCTTCTTCATCTTTTCCTATAATAGCTTTTTCGTATAAATCTTCACCAGTTTGATGCCCTATCAAATATGCAACCGCAAATATCCAAAGTACCCCACAAATGAGTGATAAGATATCCCTATTCCTCTCCATATACGATAAATTGGATAGCAACGAAACCTTATCATTCCTCATCAAATATTCACTGTTTTCAAGAGAGGAAGAAATTCCAACCCCAACTATGATACCAACTATGGCATACAGTAGTATGAATATACCCAATGCAATTATTTCAGCGTCACTAAACAATGTCATAGTGCAAATATATAGAAAAATTTTGAGAATTCCAAATTTTTTAATATTTTTTTTTAGAAAAATTCCTCAGGGTTGTCTATAGTAACAGAGTGTACATCAGAATGAACCTTTTTGTCAAGTGTTGCTTTCAGTGATTCAATAACATATGACTCTATCACATCATTAACGCTTTCTAGTGTCCTGTAAGGACCAATCCAGGTGGTTCTTCCCCACTCTTTATGCCTTACGTAGTATCTCTCGTTTTTGGCTAGTTTATAGCTAAACTCACTTTTATCCAATGGTCTTTTATACCAAGGGACAAACGTTTCCTTAGTTACCACTACTGGAGTAATTTCAGCTTTCTTTCTTCTTTTCTTTATGAATGCTGAAAGTTCTTGTTTATCTTCAATTTCACTCATATATTAATATCATAAATGGCTAGCATACCGCTAGCCATGTTACTACTAGTCTTCGTCGCTTGATGCTACGGCTTTTGACAGTTTCTCTTCATAGTCACAAAGGATTACAGGATAGTAGGTATCGTACCAGTACTGAATCCTTTCAAGGGTATAGTCCTTCAACATCTGACGGAAAATACTCTTTGCTTCCATCATCAGGAGTTTCTGGATATAAGCTTCAGGAACTTTACCCTCGCACCAATTTACAGCCAATTCGTTGAATCTGCTTACGTAGCCAAGATACTCTGCGAAAATGATAAAGATAGGGGCTTCTATCTTTTTCTCTTTGTGCTGGGCAATATCGCTGAGTGTAGCAGCCTCTTGCCTCTCCGTTACTGTATTATTCTCCATTTAATCGATATTTAAAATTCACTCTTATCCGTAGTAGTTCTCTGGATGGTAATTCACGTTGGAACTATCAGCAGCAACTGCTACATTATCGTTCACATTTTCCAATATGGATTCTTTCTTTTCTTGGTTCATAACTATTTGGTTTTGATTTTTTCAATTGATACTATAGAGTTCTTCCTGCACCTAGGCAGAATTTTCTTATATTCTGGGTCTGAATAATGGTATTTATTTACGGTAGTCTGGTTATATGTTCTTATATGTGAGTCTGGTACTCCATAGTAGTCATCGTAACCACGACTATATCTATTGCCGTAATAGTCGTTCCTATTGTAGCCATCGTTTATGTCAATTCCCAATAGCCAAGACCAACTATCTCTTTTTATACCGTTTCTTCTACACCACTCATCATCTTCATTTTTAAAAAACGAGTAGAACCCCCAAATAAGGGTAGATATAGGAAAAATTATGTAGGTATACGAGTCATTGTACAGCATGTGTAAAATAGCCGTAATTGACATACCTATCATAAAGAACCTAAAACAACCATATAGCATATTATTTCTAATTTTTCCGCAAAGATATACAAAAAAATCGAGAAAACCAAGCTTTATGTTTTAAAAAAACTTAAAATGACTTCCTTTTAATAAGGAATCTGGCGAACACACTTGTCTTATGCATCTTACCTTCCTTATCGTCATCACCATCAACACGCTTGTATGTTGCTTCGTCTCCAGTCTTGGAAAGAATCATTACATCACGCCTCTCAAGAGAAATGATAGGAGAAATATGATAAATCCTATTAACTTCTACTTCCTCCCAAGGAGTGATACTCTTAATTTTTTGAAGCTCTTCCTTCAGCTCCTGTATTGAACGTTTAGCCATCTTATTAAAATTTATGATGTTTTACTATGAATTTCACGTCTATATCATTTGAATAAATGTTAGTGTAGGTAGATGTTGGGTTAAAATTGTCATCCAACTCTATACATTTGAGGACGTATTCAGTCCTTTCCTTAACCAGTAGTATCCTCCTCTTTTGTCTTAGAATCATTGGTACTACGCAAATATCACCTGCCTTGATAGTCTTCCAATCAATTACAGATGGAAGAGCCTCTAGTTCCTTACGTTTCTTAAGGTACTGGTCATATGCTGATGAAGCACTTGACTGAGAAGGAGCTGGTAATGCCAACTGTGTTGGTTTAGGAGTCTTTTTATCAGCAATCTTAGGACACCAGTCTGGTATCTCTATTATCATATGAGGGCTAGCGTTATAAGCAATAATCCTATTTCTATCAGTCCCTCCAGTCTGAATGAGATACTTTCCACAGGTGGCGTTGAAAAGTAATGTCTCCTTGTCCCTATACTTCTTTATCAGATAACCACACTGATTACAAGTAGGGGCAATATACTTAGCCAATACTTTTACAGGTGGCTTATCTGGTATTGGTTCATCATACCTGCAAGTCTCACACTGTGCGCAATTTCTACCAAAACAAGGATGCTCGTAATTGAAGTTAATCCTAGTCATATGGATAGCTATTTAGTCTCTCCAATCGTCTTCTTCCCACATGTCATCATCCAGTTCCTCGTCACCATCAATAGTCCACTCTTCGTTCTCTTCAGGTTCTCCAAGGAAATCATCAAGGAAATCCAAATCCTCCTGGTCAACCATTGGTGTGTATTCACCTGGGTCTCCATATATTGAGTGGTGCTCCTGGTTGCTATTCTCAATGATGCGTCTAATCTCTTCCATCATTTCTGGAGTAGGTCTAGACATACCACCATCTATAATCATCTGGTTCAGCTTTCTCATCTTATCCATATTCTCAGGAGGCGCAGGCAGCATATCTTGGAATTCACCTCCAAAGTACTCTCTGCAAGAAGATTCGAAAACCTCCCCACCAAGTTGTTCCAGTTTGTTGAAGTCCCTTACATTTCTCTCAATGAATACGTGGATAAGCATATTGGTGCAGTTAGCAATGTGATGCTGCAACTTTGCAGGGTCTTGTTCTCCACGATTAAGCCCGCCATTGAAAGAATCCTTCATCATTTTAACAAAGGTTTCAATGTTAGGTGCATCCTTGAAGATGTTCTCCTTGGACTGATTATGAATAATGGAATGGAAAGAGTTCATCTTACCATACATTATACTCACTACATTCTTAGTATTGCCACCGACAACACTTCTGAACATTTGATACATGCCGTGCTTCTTAATAACGGCAATAAAGTTCTTGAGAACCAGGTATTCTATATCTGGCTGCTCAGGCTTAGTGTTATTCTTTACTTTATTTTTCATATTCTTAGTGATATGTGCAAAGATATTGATTTTTTTACATAAAACAAAATATAGCACATTAAAAAATGTTAATCTGCTTTGTCGTATTCATCTTTTGTTGCTAAATTACCACAACAAGGGCATACAAACCCATCCTTCCAACCAGTAATGGCATTGTTTATACCAAAACTGTGCCAGGGCAAAAATTTATGACCACATTTTCTACATTTAAGAAGAAACTTATGGTGTAGTTTCATTTCAGTCTCTATATCCATTACTCTATCTCCAAATATAATGGTTTATAAGCCATAACATAGTCCTCATTCAACAGTGAAACGTTATACACAGATGTGTCATTATGCTTTGTTTCACCATGCTCACAAGAATGTAAGTGTCCCTCAAAAACCAGGGAAGGTTTAGCTTTATCAACGAATTCCCTTAATGCCACATTGCCAATGTGACTACCATCAGCCCACATACAATCCTTCTGTAGTAGTACATCAGCTATACCATATGGGCAATCATGACACATAAGGATATCTATCTTACCAATGGTGTCAATGTGACGTTTATAGACATTCCATTGTTCTTCGTGTGAAGACATAAACGCCCAATTATAGAATGGTTTGCACCAAGGAGTACCATATATAACCTTACCTTTATATTCAAATATCTCACAATCAAGATACACAATCTTATCTTGTCCCTTCAGGACATCCCTAACTTTCTCTGGATACCTCATAAAAAGGAAATCATGGTTGCCAGCTATGAATACCACCTTCTCACATGGTTGCTTATTACACCAAGGAATGAAGAATGTCTTTAGCCAGTCCTCACTCAGTGTATCCAACTTCTGGATGTATAACGGAACAATGTCACCACATATCAGAAGTATATCGCACGGTTCAATTTCAAACTCGTAATTTCCGTGCATGTCAGATATAGCACATATTCTCATATTTTTAAACTTTCTCCAATTTTATTCACATAGTAATACCATTTTTCATGAAGCTTATACCAGAAGTCACCACCTTCTGGAGTGTATTCCCAATTGAATGCTGATGACCCACCACCTATGATATTTGTTACGTCTGAGTGACTAACAATAATACTATCACCAAAAGCCTTTCTAAAACAATCGTCAAGTACGGCTTTGAAAGCATACTTTCTATCAGATACCTTTGGTATGTTCACATGATGGTACACACAATGATTATACAGGAACTTGTTTAGTAAATCGCCCCCTTGTTTTTTCATGAACTTGTAGAAAGCCTTTTCTACTTTTTTCCTATCGTACATACTACGTATTTTTCTTTTCCTCGCCATCTACTAATGATGATACATAATCTCTCCAGTCCTTGTCAGCCTTAATCCAAAAATCTTCACCCTCAGGGGCTTCATCCCAATAAAATGCACTATCCCCTGAACATATTATTTCCTTGAACATGAATACTGGTATTTCCTTTTTCTTACCTATTAGGTTGTAGAAACAATTATCCAGTATTTTAACATAAGGAAATCTATCTTTGCCACTTCTCTTTGGTATATTTAGATGGTGGTATCTACAATGATTGAGAAGAAACCTTATAAGAGTGTCACCTTTCCTTCTCATGAACTTGTAGAATATATACTGAGCTTCCTTCCTTGGAATATCTGTATTAAGACTAAGTTTTACCATACTGCAAAGATACATAAAAAAATCGAGAAATACAAACATATTTCTCGATTTTATTCATTTTTAACTTTATTTGGAGGGCAGTGGGGGATTCGAACCCCCGTAGGATTTTACTCCCTTTGACAGTTTTGCAGACTGTTGCCTAACCACTCGACCAACTGCCCGTTTTAAAGAAATCTGGCACTTATTTCACAACAAATACCAGATAAAAAGTCAAACAAAAAAACAATGGAATCATTCTCCAGCTTTCACGAAGCGTCCATTTTTTGCCCTAGCTGGCTTTACCTTAGCCTTTGGTTCTCTCCTTGGACGGAGACCAGCAGGCTTTCTGCGCTGTCTAGGTGCAGCCTCTGCTGCCTTATTCTCCTTTTCCTCGTTCTTTTCTACGACCTTAGGGATTACAATTGTTGCTGTCTTAGCTACATTGTTGATAGTTTTTGACACCCTGGTTGTGTCGCAGTTAGCTGGTATGATAACTACAGTTTTGTTACACCTACTTGAAGTTTCGTCGTTGAACTTTACCTCAATAGTCAGTTTATCACCATCGATAGAGTACTCAAGTGTTTCACCAAGTGACTCATCAAATGGAACTGTAACTGAGAAATCGTTAAAGCTATCCTTAACCTGCTTGAGCAAGTCACCGAACTCCTTAAGTAGTGAGTTACCACGCTCAATGAGCGAATCTCTCTTCTCAGAGAGGAAATTCATACTTGAATCAAAGTCGATTCTCTCGAACGTATCGTTGATGGTATCGACAAGATTCTTTGCACGTTGTGCGCTTGAGTCTATGAGGCTCAGAACGCTGTCTCTAAATGTTCCCATAACTTTTATTCCTTTAAATTAGACCATTCACCTGTAAATATATTGCCATAGCCACTACAATTATGAATGTGACCACCCACATTGATTTCAGAAATAACAATAAGTTACCTTTGAATGTTTTTATTCTCTTCATAACAGTGCAAAGATATAGATAATTATTTAAAAAACCAAATTTTTAAAGATTTTTTTTAGTTTTTTTAAATATCTGGATTTTCTCTATGGGTAGTATCAATTACCATAACATTGTGGTGTTTGGCTATATCGACAAGAATATCAAAGCGCTCACCATATTTCTTTAGGTCTTCCATAGTGTGGTATTGCTCTTCAATTGAGTCGCCACGCTCCTTTATTCTTTTCTGGCAAACTTCTGGGTCTGCCTTACAGATAATAAACAGGGTATCCTTGGAAGCACTAACCCTGGCAAG
>Ga0247608_10004978_pt1 | contig 14600 bp, 10 predicted proteins | sample 176DNAGHGlowgp2_FD_193490 | JGI IMG/M metagenome (GOLD analysis project Ga0247608, IMG submission 193490) | Sheep rumen microbial communities from Palmerston North, Manawatu-Wanganui, New Zealand - 1766 DNA GHGlow gp2 | ecosystem: Host-associated > Mammals > Digestive system > Stomach > Rumen ...
CCATGCCACGGCTTCGGGCAGCATGTCGGCAAAGGCTTCACGGACAATTTTTTTCTCGATGATAAAGTCGCTACTTGCCCCTCCCCTACAGGGGGAGGTTGGGAGGGGGCCACACATCTTCGCCTCAGGATTGGTGCGCATGGCGACATCGAGAAATTCCTTGTCGAGGAAGGGCACGCGACCCTCTACGCCCCATGCCGACAGGCTCTTGTTGGCGCGCAGACAGTCGTAGAGGTGGAGCTTGGAGAGTTTGCGGACGGTTTCTTCGTGGAAGTCCTTGGCCGAGGGGGCCTTGTGGAAATAGAGATAACCACCGAATATCTCGTCGGCACCCTCGCCCGAGAGCACCATCTTGATGCCCATCGACTTGATGACGCGGGCCAGCAGGTACATCGGCGTGGAGGCGCGGACGGTGGTGACGTCGTAGGTCTCGATATAGTAGATCACATCGCGGATGGCATCCAATCCCTCCTGAATGGTATAGTTGATTTCATGGTGAACGGTGCCGATGTGGTCGGCTACCAGGCGGGCCTTGGCCAGGTCGGGAGCGCCTTTGAGGCCCACGGCGAAGGAGTGCAGACGCGGCCAATAGGCACGCGTGCGGCTGTCGTCCTCGATGCGGTGCTCGCTGAACTTCTGGGCGATGGCAGAGATGACGCTGCTGTCGAGGCCGCCTGAGAGCAGTACGCCGTAAGGCACGTCGGACATGAGTTGGCGGCGCACAGCATCTTCCAGCGCATCATGGATGGCTGAGACGCTGGCGGTATTGTCCTTCACGGCGGCGTAGTCGAACCAGTCGCGGCGATAATACCGCCGCATGCGGGACTCGCGGCTCCAGAAATAATGTCCAGGCAAGAAGGGCTCATAGCGCTCGCACTGCCCTTCGAGGGCTTTCAGTTCGCTGGCCACATAGACGGTACCATCGCTGTCGTAGCCTATATATAAAGGTATGACTCCGATGGGGTCGCGGGCAATCAGGAACTCATCGCGTTCCTCATCGTAGAGCACAAAAGCAAAAATGCCGCTGAGGTCTTCGAGGAAGTCGATGCCTTTTTCCCGGTAGAGGGCCAGAATAACCTCGCAGTCGCTGCCCGTCTGGAAATCATACCGCCCAGCAAAACGGCGACGTATTTCCTGATGGTTATAGATTTCGCCATTCACCGCCAGCACCTGTTTCTTGTCGGGCGAGTACAGCGGCTGTCCGCCGCTCTCCGGATCGACGATACTCAGTCGCTCGTGGGCGAGGATGGCGCTTCCACCACAGTATATTCCACTCCAGTCAGGTCCGCGATGGCGGATCTTCTGACTCATTCGTAATGCCTTCTGACGCAGGGCCTGCGTCTGTTCTTTCACGTTTAATATTGCTACTATTCCACACATAACATTTCCTTTCTATAATTGTTTCTTGAGTACATTCTCTACGTAGCTGACGAAGGCCTGATTGCAAAGGCGCATGCCGCCAGGAGTGGGATAATGCCCCGTGAAGTACCAGTCGCCAGAATGGTTGGGGCAAGCCTTGTGCAAGCCCTCGATGCTCTGGAACACCAGTTCAATGGGTGTCTGCATACCGTCGGGGCGCAACATCTCGACAATCTTCTTGTTAATCTCCTCCACCGTGAAGGGGGCATAGATGGCACGGACATGGTTTGCTGCCAGCGGTTCCGTCTTGCACTTCCGATACGTCTCGGCAATGAGTTGCTGCATGCCACGCTCCTTGATGAGTTCAATGGCGGCACGGAAGGCACAGAGTTCCTCTAAGTGCGACATATCAATACCGTAGTAGTCGGGGTAGCGAATCTGCGGTGACGAGCTGACCATCACAATCTTCTTGGGGTGCAGACGGTCGAGAATCTTGAAGATGCTCTCCCTGAGTGTGGTGCCGCGAACGATGGAGTCGTCAATAATCACGAGGTTGTCCTCGTAGGGGCGTAGCGAACCGTAGGTGATGTCGTAGACATGGGCCGCCAGGTCGTTGCGCTCCGCACCATCAGAAATAAAGGTGCGGAGCTTGATGTCTTTCCAGACGACCTTCTCGATGCGGACGTCGGCCCCCTCCAACCTCCCCCCGTAGGGGAGGCTTTTTCGGATGCCGTCGGTCATGCCGTAGAAGGCCACCTCGGCCGTGTTAGGAATATACGAAAAGACCGTATTGGCTACGTCGCCGTCGATGGCCCGCATGATAGCGGGTGTGAGCTGCTCGCCCAGCCGCTTGCGCTCTTGGTAGATGTCGCGGTCGGAGCCGCGGCTGAAGTAGATGCGTTCGAAACTACAGGCTTTGTTAAGTGAAGAGTGAAGAGTGAAGAGTGAACAATTTGCTACCGCCCCATTGCGGTGGACGATGAGCGCATGACCGGGCTCTAATTCATGAATGTCCTCCGTCTGCAAATCGAAGGTGGTTTGCAGCACCGGGCGTTCGCTGGCCACAGCGATAATCTCGTCATTCTGATACCAGAAGGCCGGTCGGATGCCCCACGGGTCGCGCACGGCGAACATCTCGCCCGAGCCCGTCAGTCCGCACATCACGTAGCCGCCGTCGTAATGGCTCATTGTACTCCTCAGCACATTGGCCATCTCGACGTGGCTGTCGATATAGTCGGTGATGGCCGTGCCCTCCAGTCCCTGCGCCTTGGCCTCGGCATAGAGCCGCTCCACCTCACGGTCCAGCCGATGGCCCATCAGTTCGAGCGTGATGTATGAGTCGCCATAGATGCGCGGCGACTGTCCCTGCTGTATCAGCAACCGAAAGACCTCGTCGATGTTGGTCATGTTGAAGTTGCCACACAGGCAAAGGTTCTTCGCCCGCCAGTTGTTGCGCCGCAGGAAGGGGTGAACATACGTCAGTCCGCTCTTGCCCGTCGTCGAGTAGCGCAGGTGGCCCATCAGCAGCTCGCCCTTCATCTCCTCGGTCACACGGGAGAAGACCTCGGTGATGGCATCCTTGCCCTCGGCCTTCTCGCGGAACATATACTCCGTGCCGGGCTTGTTGGTCAAGCTCACCGAGGCGATGCCCGCGCCCTCCTGGCCCCGGTTGTGCTGCTTCTCCATCATCAGGTAGAGCTTGTCGAAGCCCCACGCCCATGTGCCGTACTTCTGCTCGTAATAGTCTAATGGTTTCAGCAGGCGAATCATCGCCACGCCGCATTCATGCTTCAGTTGTTCCATATTATCTCAACCACGGATTAAACGGATTTCACGGATTCTTCTTGAACACATGCCTTCATAAACGACATAAACAACGGATGCGGATGGAGCACCGTCGACGAATATTCGGGGTGAAACTGCGTGCCGATGTACCAGCGCAGGGTCGGTATCTCGACAATCTCCACCAGGTCGGCAGCGGGGTTGATGCCCACACACTTCATGCCCGCCTGCTCGTAGTTCTCCCTATAGTCGTTGTTGAACTCATAGCGGTGCCTATGTCTTTCCTTAATCTTTGGCACTTCGCCGTATGCCTCGTAGACACGGCTGCCTTCCCGTAGCTGGCAGTCGTAGGCCCCCAGCCGCATCGTGCCGCCCATGTTGGTGACGGTCTTCTGCTCTTCCATCAGGTCAATGACGGGGTGCTTTGTGTCTGCTGACATCTCGCTGCTGTTGGCATCAGGATAGCCCAGCACATTCCGTGCAAACTCGATGACCATCATCTGCATACCGAGGCAGATGCCGAAGGTCGGCACATCGTGTGTCCGACAATACTCTGCTGCAATAATCTTGCCCTCGATGCCCCGCTGACCGAAGCCCGGACAGACGACGACCCCCGCCATGCCCTTTAACTGTGTGGCGACGTTTCCCGTCGCCAGTCCCTCGCTATTGACAAAGTGCAGCCGCACCTTCACATTATTATATACACCCGCCAGGTTCAGGCTCTCGCGGATGCTCTTATAGGCATCCTGCAGGTCGTACTTGCCTACCAGTGCGATATGCACCTCGGTGGTAGCACTGCGCTGCTTGTCCAGAAAATCGTTCCACGGCTTCATAGCCGGCCTTTCACCCACGGGCACGCCCATCTTCCGCAGGATAGCCGCGTCCAGTCCCTGCCGCTGCATGTTGACCGGCACCTCGTAGATGCTCGGCATGTCCTCGCTCTGCACCACGCACTCCAGGTCGACATTACAGAACGAGGCCACCTTCTGCCGCACTGCGTCGTCCAGATGTCGCTCCGTGCGCAACACCAGGATGTCGGGCTGTATGCCCATCCCTTGCAGTTCCTTCACGCTGTGCTGGGTGGGCTTCGTCTTCAGCTCGCCGGCAGCCTTCAGGTAGGGCACGTAGGTCAGATGCACACACACCGCCCTGCTGCCCAGCTCCCACCGCAGCTGTCGGATGGCCTCCATGAACGGCGCACTCTCTATGTCGCCAATGGTGCCGCCCACCTCGGTGATGACGAAGTCATAATCCCCTTCCCGTAGCATGCGCCGCTTAATCTCGTCGGTGATGTGGGGCACCACCTGGATGGTCTTGCCCAGATAGTCACCATGGCGCTCGCGGTCGATGACGGTCTTGTAGATGCGGCCTGTCGTGATGCTGTTGTCGCGCGTGGTGCGGATGCCCGTGAACCGCTCGTAGTGGCCCAGGTCGAGGTCGGTCTCGAAACCGTCCTCCGTCACGTAGCACTCGCCGTGCTCGTAGGGGTTCAGCGTTCCAGGGTCAATGTTGATGTAGGGGTCGAACTTCTGGATGGTAATCTTGTAGCCGCGAGCCTGCAGCAGCTTACCGATAGAGGCGGAGATAATGCCCTTTCCCAACGAGGAAACGACACCGCCCGTGACGAAAATGTACTTTGTATCCATAAAACAAATCTATTCTATGGACTGCAAAGTTAATCATTTCTCCATTACCTCCAATTCATTGCCTTGTCTTTTGAATGTTAAAAACACCGTCAACTGACACTTTGTAAAGTTTTGGAAACCACACCCCGCCCTGTCCCTTTCCTTTTGTCGAAAAACACCGCATTTCCGTTACAATATGTAAAAAGCAACAGATGGATTGAACCTCCGTTTTAGCCAGGAGACGACGAGGCTGATGATAATAGTGTCTTCCTCATAAACTTTCCTAATAATCAGGGCAAGAATAGCCATAATTCAATGATTATCGCTATCTTTGCAGATACATTTAAGCACTTTTAGAAGATTACTAAACAAATACGATTATGAACATTCTGATTTTACAGGCTTCTCCGAGAGCCAAAGGCAACACCGCCTGGATGGCGGAAGAGTACAAGAACGCTGCCGAGGCAGCAGGTCACAAGGTGACGCTGGTCAACGTGTCGCGCAAGAAGATTGCAGGCTGTCTGGCTTGCGAATACTGCCATAATAAGGGCAATGGTGCCTGCATCCAGAAGGACGACATGCAGGAACTCTACCCGCTGATGGCCGAGGCCGAGGTGCTGGTACTGGCCGCACCAATCTATTACTTCACGCTCTGTGCCCAGATTCAGGCTCCCATCCAGCGCATGTACTGCGTCAACGCTCCTGCCAAGGTGAAGAAGATGGCCCTGCTCGTATCCTCCTATTCGCCAGGTGTTTACTCTGGCGCAACGGCCGAGTACCACGACATCTGCAACTACTGGCACGCTGAGGACTCCGGCATTGTGACCGCCAAGATTGACGAGCAGAAGACCGACGAGACCAAGGCTAAGATTCAGGCTATTGTCAACAATCTGTAGATGAAGGTACGCATCACCGCCATACGCCAGACGGTATATCCCGACCTAATGGCGAAATACGAAAATCCTATCGAGCATACTTGCGACGTCACGGAGGGCCAGCAATGGCTCTCCGTTGACGGCAAGCAGCCCGAGGGAATGTGTCCTGCTGCATGGTACTCCATGCGTGAGTTCGTGGAGTCGCTGGCCAGAGGCGAAGGCAACTTCTACGACGGCTGGATGAAGAACCCGATGAGCGCAATGATTAGTTGCAACGACGGTTTCCGTCCGTTCAGTTTCTATATCGAGGCTATAGACGATTAGCATTCAAGGCCCTGCTGCGGGCGGGCGACTACAGCGAGACGGTCAGACCGCCATAGCTCTTGGCAGCGGTCTCCAAGGCTTCCTTCGTGGTATACCTCTGATATAGCGTGCAGCGTGTGACAATGGTCTGCGGCGAACAGCGTTCACCCTTCACCAGCACCAGTGCCCAGCCCTTCATGTCGTCGGCAAACTCATCACCCGTCAGCACATAGCAGCCGTCACGCACTGTCATCTCTACCCAATCCACCTCGCGCTTGCTGAACCGCACCAAGGCGTCGCCGCCACTACCGGTCTGAACGGCGGTGTAGAGCCACAGCTGCATCCAGGGCTCGCGCTCGTGCGTCTTAAGACTGGTTATCAGAGCCGGTGTTCCGTCAACCTCGCCCAGCCACTGCCTGATTTCCGGCAACCGACCATCGCTCACCGGGATGCCTGGCATCAGAAACGACGTACGCTCCATCAGCGATTTCTTAACATACACCACGGGCAACCGGTTGGCCAGCGACAGGAAGTTGTTGTAGGCCGTCATCCCTTCTGTAAACATCGGCTCGCAAGTCTTCAGCAGTCGCCATAGTGCCACGGAATGACGCATCTTCTGACGCTGGACGAACTGCGGTAGCGTATTGCTGCGTCGCTCATCGGACTTGGCCGACCGGGCTATCACCCGTCCCTGCTTCAAGTAGGTCGTAATGCCTTCCTTACGAAAACTGCCTACCATCATCAGTCCCTTGCCTGTTCCTTTCCTTTTCATCGTTCGTTTGTCTTTAGTTACACTCAAATTGTCCTGTTTTTTTAATCGCCATATCCTCCACTCCATCTAAGTCCTTCCTCCGTTCTTCCTCCGCCCTTCCTCCCATTCTTGTGCAATTGTTGTCCGTTTGTTGTCCGATTGTTGTCCGTTTGTTGTCCGTTTAACGAACGGACAACATGCGTACTTCAAGCGCACTGCAATCGCACAAGAATAGGAGCTAAGCCCTGGAGAGGCCGGAGTTGGGCCTTACATATGCAGGAGTAATATACGACAAAGATAGGCTTTTTGGGGGAAATAAGCAAGGTTTTCACTAAAATTATTCTCTCCCTGCAGTATAGCCACTATGGAAGGGGTGAGGAGGAAAGTAAAAACATTTCATTACAAGAAATTCCCCCTCTCTCGCCTTCTGCGGCGAAAAAGGGGGAGGAATACCTGGAAAGATTAGGGTTGGACCATTGTCCTACCTTCTCTCGCCATGACAGCAAGGAACGGGTTTCTTCTGTGCAGTGACTAAAGAGAAGGTTGCAGCGTGAAACCGAGAACCAGGTATGCTTTCTGCGAGCAGGGGTTACCCGTCAGCTGTCCGAAGACGGGGATGGAGAACGAGTCGGTCACCCGTATGTCCTTCGTGGCCCGCAGCGAGAGGTTGGTGACGGCGAAGCCGTTGGTGCCGTACGAGGTGGTGGCGTATGGTACTGCACCGACTGTGGCTGTCCAGTCGACTGTAGCGAGGCGGAAGGGTACGCTGGCTTCGACATAGCTGCTGTAGGCCCGCCTGCCGTTCTTGTTCAAGCCGTCGTTGCCGCCGAAGTTGGTATACCACTGCAGGACGACGGGGACGGCCAATCCGCTCAAACGGCTGAAGTCATAGCCGATGTTGGCCTCGAAGACGTGGTTGGTGCCGTGGGCATCGTACTTGAAGTAGCGCGCGTCAGGGTCAAGACCCTCCGAGAACCAGTAGTCGGTGATGCCGATGTTCAGACCGCCGATAGTGTAGCCAAGCGTCAGGTCCATCTCCTTCACGTCGTCCTTGTTCGACAGTCCGTAGGAGCCCCAGGCCGTCAGCGACAGGCCCTTGTAGCCCACGCCGAATGTCGGCTGCACGGCCACGTCGCCCAGCTTCAGGCCACGCCAGATGTACTCGTTCACGAAGTCGGCCGCGATGGTCGTCTCCACTTTTTCCTGTGCAAGGGCGGTGCAGCCAAGCACCAGGCCCATTGCGAATAAAACAATCTTTTTCATACCTTATTACTTTTAGTTATAACAGCTCTCGCCATGCTCGTAGATGTCCAGTCCCTCGTCCTCTATGCGCTGGTCGACGCGCAGGCCGTGCAGACGCTTGATGCCATAGAAGAGGACGATGCCGCACAGGGCTGTCCACAGGTCGATGACCGTGATGCCGAACAGCTGGGCGCCGAAGAACCCCCAGCCGTGGCCGTAGAGGGCGCCGCTGCTGACGGACAGCAGTCCGGTCATCAGCGTGCCCAGGATGCCGCAGACACCATGTACTGACGAAGCGCCCACAGGGTCGTCGATGTGCAGACGGTGGTCGATGAACTCGATGGCGAAGACCAGCACCACGCCGCAGATGAGTCCGATGATGACGGCTCCGAAGGGCGACACGAGGTCGCACCCGGCCGTGATGCCCACCAGTCCGGCCAGCACGCCGTTGAGCGTCAGCGAGAGCGACGGCTTGCCGTATTTGATATAAGTAAGCAGCATCGTGGCCGTACCACCCGCCACGGCAGCGAGGTTGGTGGTCAGGAACACATGGCTGATGGCCGTGCGGTTCACCTCGCCAGAGGCTGCCAGCTGCGAGCCGGGGTTGAAGCCGAACCAACCGAGCCACAGGATGAACACGCCCAAAGCGGCCATGGCCAGGTTGTGACCCGGTATGGCACGGCTCCTGCCGTCGGCACCGTACTTGCCGCGACGCGGACCAAGGGCAATGGCCCCCACCAGCGCCAGCACGCCACCCACGCTATGCACGATGGCCGAACCGGCGAAGTCGTGGAACACGTCGCCAAACGTCTGCATCATAAACGAGTCCTCCTCACCATTGCACAGCCATCCGCCGCCCCACGTCCAGTGGCCCTCTATGGGGTAGATGAACAGCGAGATGACGGCCGAATAGACCAGATACATCGAGAACTTGGTGCGCTCGGCCATGGCTCCGCTGACGATGGTGGCCGAGGTGGCGCAGAAGACGGTTTCAAAAATCAGGAATCCCTCCACGGGCAGGCTGCCCTTGTAGAACGAGAGGTCGCCCCAGTTAGGCGCGCCGACGAAGCCGGCCCCCTCAGAGCCGAACATGAACCCGAAGCCGAGGAAGAAGAACAAGAGCGAGCCGAACATGAAGTCGACGAAGTTCTTCATCAGTATGTTGACTGTGTTCTTGCTGCGTGTAAAGCCTGCCTCGCACAGGGCAAAGCCCGGCTGCATCCAGAAAACCAGCATGGCTGCCAGGAGCATCCATACGGTATCGAGTGATAATGCTATTGTTTCCATAATCGTTTCCTTTCTTTGTTATCCTTTATTTCTTGTCTCTCAGCACCGTATCGCCATGCTCGCCGGTACGGATGCTCCACGTGTCTATCACGTCGCTCACGAAGATGCGGCCGTCGCCCACCTGGCCAGTATGTGCCACCCGGAGGATGACATTGACAGTGGGTTGCATGATGATGTCGCGGCATACAATGGTGATGGCCACGCGCTCTATAACGTCGGTAGAATACTGCACGCCACGGTAGATGCGCTCCTGACGGCTCTGCCCGATGCCGTGGACGTCGTGGTACTCAAACCAGTCTATGTCTGAATGCAGCAGTGCCTCCTTGACCTCCTCGAACTTAGTTTTGCGGATAATGGCTTCTATCCTTTTCATACTTTTTACCTTTTTAAATGAATACTTAGTTTTCGTGTAACCTTGCAAGATTTCGGCAGCAAAGTTACGATGATTAGTGAGAAAAAAGTGCATAAACTTACTACTTTTCATCAAGAAAATGAGGCAAAATGACAGAATGTAAAGATTTGAGCAGTATCGAGCCGCTTTTCTTTTCATAATGTCACAGAATAGTGGCAAATGAAGACAAAGTGTTAGTTGTGTGCGAATCATAACAAAATTTTTGATAGATATTTGTTTGTTTTTATGTCTTTTTGTATTATCTTTGCACCCGAAATCGAGACAAAAAGAAAGATTAAACTAAGGACTTGTATGACAAAAAGTAAATTAGACGGACTATATCAGCCACAGTATGAGCACGACGCCTGCGGCGTAGGCATGGTGGTGAACATTCACGGAGGCAAGAGCCACGAACTGGTGGACAGCGCCTTGAAAGTGTTGGAGAACATGGAGCACCGCGGTGCGGAGACGCGCGACAAGACGGGCGACGGTGCAGGCATCATGCTCCAGATACCGCACGAGTTTATCCTGCTGCAGGGCATCCCCGTGCCAGAGAAAGGCAAGTACGGCACGGGACTGGTGTTCCTGCCCAAGGACGAGGCGGCGCAGCAGGAGATTCTCTCGGTGATGATAGAAGAGATAGAGCGCGAGGGGCTGGAGCTGATGCACCTGCGCACGGTGCCCACCTGTCCGGAGGTGCTGGGCGAGGCGGCACGGCGGGTGGAGCCGGCCATCAAGCAGATATTTGTAAGCCTCCCGCAGAGCCACTCCCATAGAGGAGATTTTGAGGAGCAACTGCAAAACTCACCGGAGAGCGTGGAGGCCGCGCTGAAAAAGAAGCTATATATTATTAGAAAAAAGATAGAGAACCGAGTGGATGACGGTGACTTTTATATTTGTTCACTATCCAACACAAACATTATATATAAAGGTATGCTGACTTCCGGGCAGCTCAGACGCTACTTCCCTGACCTGTCGAGCCCTTACCTGACGAGCGGACTGGCGCTGGTGCACTCGCGATTCAGCACCAACACGTTCCCGACGTGGTCGTTGGCCCAGCCGTTCCGCCTGCTGGCGCACAACGGCGAGATTAACACCATCCGCGGCAACCGGGGCTGGATGAAGGCCAGGGAGAGCGTGCTGCTGAGCGAGGCACTGGGCGACATCCGCGACATCTCGCCCATCGTGGAGGAAGGCATGAGCGACTCGGCAAGTCTCGACAACGTGTTCGAGTTTCTGACGATGAGCGGGATGTCGCTGCCGCAGGCAATGGCGATACTCGTGCCGGAGTCGTTCAACGACAAGAACCCCATCAGCGAAGACTTGAAAGCCTTCTATGAATACCAATCGATACTGATGGAGCCGTGGGATGGGCCTGCCGCCCTGCTGTTCTCTGACGGACGCTATGCGGGCGGAATGCTGGACCGCAACGGTCTGCGCCCCTCGCGCTACACCATTACCCGTCAGGGTATGATGGTGGTGGCCTCGGAGGTGGGGGTGATGGACTTCGAGCCGGGCGACGTGGTGTCGAAGGGACGCCTGCAGCCGGGAAAGATTCTGCTGATAGACACGCAGGAGGGGAGGATTTACTACGACGGCGAGATTAAGGAGCAGCTGGCCAAGGCTCACCCCTATCGCGAATGGCTCAGCGAGAACCGCGTGCAGCTGGAAAAGCTGAAGAGTGGTCGGCACGTGGAGAACAGCGTGGCGCACCTGGAGCAGCGGCTGGTGCAGTTCGGCTACGGGCAGGAGGACATCGACCGCACCATCATCCCGATGGCCACTGCGGGTCAGGAGCCTGTGGCAGCAATGGGCAACGACACGCCGCTGGCTGTCATCAGCGACCGCCCGCAGGTGTTCTTCAACTATTTCCGCCAGCAGTTCGCTCAGGTGACGAACCCCGCCATCGACCCCATCCGCGAGGAGCTGGTGATGAGTCTGACGGAGTACATCGGTGCCGTGGGCACGAACATTCTGACGCCGGATGCCTCAAACTGCAAGATGGTGCGCCTGCCGCAGCCGGTATTGACCAACACACAACTCGATATACTATGTAATATAAGGTATAAGGGGTTCAACACAAAGAAGCTGGCGATGGCCTTTGAGACGGCCAATGGCGAAGAAGGTCTGCGCCAGGCACTCGACGACCTCTGCAAAGCTGCTGAGGCAAGTGTCGACGAGGGGGTGAACTATATCATCCTTACCGACCGCGACATCGATGAACAGCATGCCGCCATCCCTTCCCTCTTGGCGGTGAGTGCCGTGCACCAATATCTTATTGGCGTTGGCAAGCGTGTGCAGACGGCGCTGATTGTGGAGAGTGGCGAGATTCGTGAGACGATGCATGCGGCCTTGCTGCTGGGCTATGGTGCGAGTGCGCTGTGTCCGTATATGGTATTCGGCATTCTTGACGACCTTGTGAAGCGCGGCAAGATACAGGAGGAATATGCCACGGCTGAGGCGAACTACATCAAGGCGGTGGATAAGGGCCTGAAGAAGATTATGTCGAAGATGGGTATTTCAACCATCCGGTCGTATCGCGGTGCAAGGATATTCGAGAGTATCGGACTGGGCGAGGACCTGCTGCGCCGGTACTTCGGTACGGAGGTAAGTACCATCGGCGGCATTGGTCTGAAGGAAATAGCGAGGGACCAGATCCGGTTTAATGAAGACTTTTCTACCGCCGTACTGAAGAACCAGGGACAATTCTCATGGCGCAAGGACGGCATCAAGCATGCTTGGAACCCGGAGACGATTGCCCGTCTGCAGTTGGCTACGCGACAGGGGAGCTACGAGAGGTTCAAGGAGTGGGAAAAACTTGTTGATGAGAAGGAATCACCAATTTTCATCCGCGACTTCTTAGGTTTCAAGAAGGCAGCCAAGCCTACGCCCATCGACGAGGTGGAGCCGGTTGAGTCGATTGTGCGTCATTTTGTGACGGGAGCCATGTCGTTTGGCGCCCTTAGCAGTGAGGCGCATGAGGCTCTGGCTCTGGCCATGAACAAGCTCGGCACCCGGAGCAATACCGGTGAGGGCGGCGAGGACAATGCCCGCTATCACACGGAGGTGGACGGTGTGAGTCTGTCGAGCAAGACGAAGCAGATAGCTTCGGGACGCTTCGGCGTGACGGCAGAATACTTGGTGAATGCCGAGGAGATTCAGATCAAGGTGGCGCAGGGTGCGAAGCCCGGTGAGGGCGGACAGCTGCCCGGTTTCAAGGTGAACGACATCATTGCTAAGACGCGTAATGCCATCCCAGGCATCTCGCTCATCTCGCCGCCACCTCATCACGACATCTATAGTATTGAGGATTTGGCTCAGCTTATCTTCGACCTGAAGAACATCAACCCGACGGCTGCTGTCAGCGTGAAGCTGGTAGCTGAGAGCGGTGTGGGAACGATTGCCGCTGGTGTGGCGAAGGCTAAGGCTGACCTGATTGTGGTTTCGGGTGCCGAGGGCGGTACGGGTGCCAGTCCTGCCTCTTCGATGCGCTTTGCGGGCATCTCGCCCGAGATTGGTCTCTCCGAGACGCAGCAGACGCTGGTGATGAACGGGCTGCGGAATCAGGTGCGCCTGCAGACCGACGGCCAGCTGAAGACGGCGAAGGACGTCGTCATCATGGCGATGCTGGGTGCCGACGAGTTCTCGTTTGGCACGTTGCCGCTGATAGTGCTGGGCTGTGTAATGATGAGGAAGTGCAATACGAATACCTGTCCGATGGGTGTGGCCACGCAGGACCCTGAGTTGCGCAAGCACTTCGAGGGAAGGGCGGAGTATGTGGTGAACTATTTCACATTCCTGGCGCAGCGGGTACGGGAGTATCTTGCCGAGATGGGTGTCCGCTCGCTGAAGGAGATTATCGGCCATACGGAGCTGATAGATGTCAGTGTGCCCGACGGTTTTCCCGTCGGGAAATGGCGCACCATTGACTTCTCTCGCCTGCTGCACAAGCCCGACACGGACAAGCCACTCTATTGGGACCGTAGTGCCTATACCCGGGTTTCGGGTGTGAAGGACGAGGAAATCATCCGTGCCGCCCAGAAAGCCATCGACGGTGGCGAGGAAGTATCGCTCGATTACGCCATCAAGAATACCGACCGTGCCGTGGGTACGATGCTCTCGGGGGTCATTGCCAAGAAATATGGCGAGGAGGGACTGCCCGACGGCACCATCAAGATAAAGTTCAAGGGCTCGGCCGGCCAGAGTTTCGGTGCTTTCTCCGTGAAGGGCCTGGACCTGCGCCTGGAGGGCGAGACTAACGACTACTTCGGCAAGGGACTCTCGGGCGGTCGCATCAGCATTCTGCCCCCGGCCCGCTGTAGTGAGGATTTCAAGGCGGAAGAGAATATCATAGCCGGCAACACGGGGCTCTATGGCGCTACCTCGGGCGAGCTGTACATCAACGGCAAGGTGGGCGAACGCTTTGCTGTGCGCAACTCGGGGGCCATCGCCGTCGTCGAGGGCGCGGGCGACCACTGCTGTGAATATATGACTGGCGGCCGGGTAGTAGTGCTCGGAAAGACGGGACGTAACTTTGCTGCCGGCATGAGTGGCGGACTGGCTTATGTGTATGACGCCGACCATACGTTCGACTACTTCTGCAATATGGATATGGTGGAACTCTCGCTGGTGGAGGACAGCGTCTCGCGCAAAGAACTGCTCGAACTCATCCGTCAGCATTATCTGCATACGGGTTCGGCACTGGCCGGGCGCATGCTCGACGACTGGCACCGCTACATCGACGACTTCATCCAGGTGGTGCCTATCGAGTACAAGCGTGTGCTCGAAGAGGAGAAAATGCGAAAACTGAGAGAGAAAATAGAGAACGTACAACGAGACTATTAAGATACGAATTATGGGAAATCCGAAAGCTTTCTTAGAGATCGGCCGTCAGGAGGCGGGCTACCGTCCGGTTCACGACCGCATACACGACTTTGGCGAGGTGGAGCAGACGCTCTCGACCCGGGAACGCAAGCTGCAGGCAT
>Ga0247608_10004979_pt1 | contig 14594 bp, 10 predicted proteins | sample 176DNAGHGlowgp2_FD_193490 | JGI IMG/M metagenome (GOLD analysis project Ga0247608, IMG submission 193490) | Sheep rumen microbial communities from Palmerston North, Manawatu-Wanganui, New Zealand - 1766 DNA GHGlow gp2 | ecosystem: Host-associated > Mammals > Digestive system > Stomach > Rumen ...
CGCGCGCGGCGAGACCTACGCCGAATGGCGCGAGGGACTGCAGAAGCAGATGATCGTGATGTCGATGCGCCAGACGTTCGTCGACGGCCACGCGGCCGTCTCCCCGAACGAGATCGCCGCGGCGTACGAGGCCCGCAGGGCGGAGTTCTCGCGCCCGGCGCGGATGCACCTGCGCGTCGTCTCCGTCCCGGCGGCGGACACCAACGCCGTCGCGGCCTTCGCCGCACGCCTCGCCGCGGGCGAGGGCTTCGGCGCCGTGGCGGCGGACCTCGCGCCGGGGCAGGACGGCGACTACGGCTTCGTGGGCGGGGACAACGCGCTCGCGCCGCTCTTCATGGACGCCGCCGCTGCGCTCGCGGACGGCGGCGCCACCGGCCCTCTCGAGCTGGCGGGCAAGGCGTACTTCCTCCACCGGATCGAGTCCGAGGGCGCGAAGACCATCCCCCTCGCCGAGGCGTGGGAGACTCTCCGCTCCGACCTCCTCGCCGTCCGCCGCCGCGAGCTCTTCAGGGCCTGGACCGGCCACCTCCGCGCCGCCGCCTCCATCCGCGAGACCCTCCCCTGGAAGGAATAGCATGCCGGACGCCGAAGTCCATCCGGAACGCCTCCCGCCCTATCGCAGGCCCGGATTCCGCCACGACGGGTTCCTCGTCTCCGAGCTCGTGAAGCGCGACTTCAAGGCGCGCTACGACCGGAGCATCCTGGGGATGTTCTGGTGCGTCCTGCAGCCCACGCTCACGATGGGGCTTCTCTACGCCGTCTTCTCGCTGTTCTTCAAGAGCGCGATCCCCAACTTCCCGCTCTATCTCATCTCGGGCATCGTCTTCTACCAGTTCTTCGTGGAGACGACCACGACGGCCATGCGGTCCATCCAAGAGAACGCGGAGCTCATCACGAAAGTGAAGGTCCCGCTCTGGACGTATCCCGTGACGCGGGCCGTGTCGAGCCTGGTCAACTTCCTTTTCGCCTTGATTCCGCTGTTCTGCGTCGTTCTGCTCACGCGCGTTCCGCTGCGCCCGACGATGCTGCTGCTGTCCTTCAGCACCGCGTGCATGCTCTTCTTCGCGCTCGGGATCGGGCTCGTCCTCGCCGCGCTCGCCGTCTTCTTCAGCGACGTGAAGTTCCTCTGGGGGTTCGCCTGCATGCTCTGCATGTACGCGACGCCGATCTTCTATCCGGAAAGAGCGCTCACGGGGGGACATCACTGGATGGTCTACTTCAATCCGCTCTACCACATGATCCACTTCTCCCGCACCGCCTTGAACGGCGGAGTCCCTCCCGCGCCGGAGTTCGCCGCCTGCGCGCTGTTCGCGGCCGTCTCGTTCGGACTGGGCATCGTCCTGTTCCGCGCGCTCAAGAACAAGTTCGCCCTCCAGCTCTAGCCACGACATGGACACGCTCATCGAAGCCAGCCACGCGAGTCTCCGCTTCTCGGCTCCGACGGACAGGAAAGGGAGCGTCAAGAAGTGGGTCCTCGACGCCCTTCGCGGCCGCGTCGGGCACGACCGCTTCCTGGCCGTCGACGACGTCTCCTTCCGGATCGGGCGAGGGGAGGCGGTCGGGCTGGTGGGCCGCAACGGCGCCGGCAAGAGCACGCTCCTGAAGCTCGTCACGGGCATCGTGCGCCCGACGTCCGGGACGATCGCCGTCCGCGGCCAGGTCGCTCCGCTCCTCGCGCTCGGCAACGGACTCGACCCGGCGCTCACCGGCCGCGAGAACGTCTACCTCAACGGCGCGATCCTCGGCTACGAGAAGGCCTGGCTCCGGGCGCACGAGGCCGACATCGTCGAGTTTTCGGAGCTCGGCGACTTCATCGACGCCCCCGTCCGTACCTACTCCTCCGGCATGACGATGCGCCTCGCCTTCTCGATCGCGACGGCCGCGTCTCCCGAAATCCTCATTCTCGACGAGGTCCTCGCCGTCGGCGACGCCGCCTTCCAGGCCAAGTGCCGCGCCCGCATCGGCGAAATCATCGACGACGGCGCGACGGTTTTCTTCGTTTCGCACAGCCTGGCCGACATCCGGAAACTCTGCGCCCGCGCCATCTGGATCGAAAAGGGCCGCGTGGTCCTGGACGGTCCCGTCGGCGACGTCTGCCCGGTGTTCGAGGAGTTTTCGAAACTGCCGTTCATTCCAATCGGCGACTTCCTGCCGGGCGGTCGTCCGGACGGCACCGTTCCCGTCGTCCGGTTCCGCAACAAGCGCGACGGGCGCCATCTGCTCACCGCGGTCCGCGAAGAGATGAAGAACATCGTCTCGAAGCTGTCGGAGTGGGTCTGCGAAGGCGTTGTCTTCCGGACCTTTCCGGAAGCCGCCCCCGGAACCGTTCCTCTCCTGCGGTTCCTGAATCTCTCCAACGGCGTCCACGCCCTTGCCGTCGGCGAGGGCGAGGCCGCTCCCTACCGCGAGCGCCCCGATCTCTGGAAATACGAGAAGGTCGTCGGCCACGTCTTTCCCGTCGCGGCGCCCGGGCTCGTCCCCGTCCACCGCCTCGCCCGTCCGGATCGTCCCGGCATCCGCATCGCCGTCGGCGACTCCGAGCGCGGCGTCTTCCTCTCGGCCGATCCGTCCCTTTTCGTTTTCGGAAAGCCATTCTACGTCCAACCATGAAGTTTCCGCCCGCCTCCCTCGTCACGCTCGTCCGGCTCCTGCGTCGCGACGGCTTCGCCTTCTTCGGCAAGTGCATTCGATACGGCTCCTCCCGCGACGCCTGGCTCTGGCTCTTTCGCGGCGGACGGTTTCCGGATGAGGCGTCCAGTTCCGTTGCCGTTCCCAAGACCGTCCCGGACGCAGGCGACGACGCATCTGGTCCGGACGAAACAGACCCGGAGGAGCGCGAGAAGAGCCGGCGGCTTCTGCGCGGCTACGCCCCGACAATCAGCGTCGTTGTCGCCAGCTACAACTACGCGCATCTGATCGGCGAGACGCTCGACGCCCTGGAAGCGCAGACATACCGCAATTTCGAGGTCCTGATCATCGACAACGCCTCGCAGGATAACAGCGTCGAGGTCATAGAAAAATACGTAAAGCGCGATTCCCGCTTCTCGCTGACGGTCCACGAAGTCAACCTCGGGCTTCCCGGCAGCGTGAAGCACGGAATCGACCTTGCGAAGGGCGAATTCGTCGCCTTCTGCGAGGCGGACGACATCTGGTCGCCCGACCATCTGGAGAAGAAGGTCGAGCTGCTCCGCGAACACTGGGGGGAACCCGACTTCATCATCAATGACATCGAACTCTTCGGCGACCTTGACCGCTGCCGCGAAGTCGGCGTCTGGCTCGCCACGCGCGGCCCTGCCCTGGCGAAGACCCGCAACCGCATACCGCCGCTTGAGTTCCGCAGGCGGAACTGGATCTGCACCTTCTCGATCTGCATGGTCCGGCGCGACGTCATCCGCACCTGCGACTTCGACTCCGTGCCGCGTCCTTCAAACCTCGACTGGTGGCTTTGGCGGCAGATTTGCTTCGACCATGACGTCTGGGTCGTGCACGAGAAGCTGACGAAGTGGCGGCTCCACAAGGACTCATACCTCATGCGCGACGGGACGGCCGACCGCATGGCCGACCTCTACGACCTTATCGCGAAGATGGACCGCTTCCTCGTCGAACGCCATCCGGCGCAGGCCGACTCGCTCCGTCCCTTGCTGCGTCCGGAGGACGCCTTCGCCTGCGCGGGCGGGCGCCTGTCGCTTGCGGGCGCGGAAACCCGCCAGCCATTCTTCTCGGTCCTCGTCTCGCTTGACGGCGCGACTGCGGCGTCCGCAAGGACTCTGGCGTCGACGGCGGCGCAAACCTATTCCAATTTCGAGGTTGTCCCCTTCTCCTCCGCCGTGCCATCCGGGGACGTCGCCAAGGCACTTGCAGATCCACGCCTCGACGGGCGTGTCCGCCTCGCCGCCGACGGCGCCACGGCGGCCACGCAGCAGGAGGCGTGGCGCATCGCGACCGGCGAATGGATCGTCGGGCCCCTGCCCGGCGACGTCCTGCGCCCCGAGGCGCTACAGACCTTCGCCGCGCGGATCGTTCTCGACGATTCCGGCGCCGGCGTCTGCGGCAAGGCGCGCTGCATGCGCTCCGGCCTCGCCATCGGCGGAAACCACAAGACCGCCGCGGGCGCGGCGGGGAGCTTTGCGGTCCCCGGCGCATTCGCTGTTCGCCGCGATGGCGGCGGTCCCGGGGCGCCGTACGTCCCGCGTCCCTTCGCCCACCCCTGCCTAGAACTTGTCTCGCGGCTCTTCTCGACCTCGCCCGTCGTCTTCTTCGACCATCTGGTCGTCCTCCACGACGACACCCCGGATGGCCCGGACCCGTCGAACCGCCGCCTCGACGCGGCCGCAGAAGAGTTCTTCGGCTCCGCGCGGACGCGCCCGCCTTTCGCTCCGCCCTCCGTGGGCGACATCGCCGCCGTAAGCGCCTCCCCCCTCTTCGACGGCGCGTGGTACCTCCGCGAAAACCCCGACGTCGCGCTGCGCGGGGAAAATCCAGCCGAACACTACGCGTGCCACGGCCTACGCCACCCCGACCGCAATCCCGGCCCCGACTTCGTCGGCGAAGAGTATCTGGCGCTCAACCCCGACGTCCGCCTCTCCGGCGTGAATCCGCTGGTCCACTACGAACGTTCGGGACGTGCGGAGGGGCGCCCGGTTTCGTTCCTCCAGACGCCGCCGCCCGCACCCTTCCCCGCCAAAGCCTCAGAGGGAGAACGCGACTTCCGGCCCCGCGGCGGCGGAGGGCCGCGCCACAGGCGCGTGGCACTTTTCGCAGCCTATTCCGGCAACGGCCGCATCCCCGAGACGACGCTCGTCTACCTGCGCGGACTCCGCGCGGTCTGCGACGAAACCGTTTTCGTCATGAACGCCGCAGTCCTTCCGGGAGAGGCGGAGAAGCTCGATGGGCTCGTCCGGTTGGCGGTCTTCCGCCCCCACGGCGAATATGACTTCGGCTCCTGGAGGACTGCCTTCGTCCGGGCCCGCGAGGCTGGACTTCTCGCAAAGGACGCAACGGACGAACTTGTCCTGGCAAACGACTCCTGCTTCGGACCTGTCTTCCCCTTCGAGGAAACCTTCGCGGAGATGGCGGGCCGCTCATGCGACTTCTGGGGCCTCACCGCCAACACCGGATTCACCGGGGTCGAACACCTGCAGTCCTACTTCCTCGTCCTCAGGCGGCGCGTGCTCGACGGACCGGAGTTTGGCGCCTTCCTCGAAGGCATGCGATGCGGCGGCAACCGATGGGTTGCCGTCATGCGGGGTGAGGCCGGCCTCACGGCTGCCCTTTCCGACGCCGGCTACGCTTGGGAGGCGCTGGTCCCACGCGATTTCGCGGCGAAGAACGGATGTATGCCCACCAAACGCCCTCTGGCCCTAATGGAAGGGTTCCGCGTCCCGCTGGTAAAGGCAAAAGCACTCGCCGGGGACATGGCCGACGACCGTGCCGCCGTCGTCTCCGCCATCCGAAGGGCCAACCCCGACCTCGCCGACGCCATCTCCGCGGCTCCGCCCAAGACGCAGCGCGAGGTGTTGCCGGCGCGGCTCCGTGCCGGGCACCAAGGCTCCTTCGCGGAAAAGGCGGCCCGCATCGCCGCCAGGGCCGTGCGCGGCGAACGCGTCCGGGCGCTCTTCATCGTCACGTCGCCGTCAATGTTCCCGGCGCGGCCGCTCTTTGACGCCATGCGCGCCGATCGGGCATTCGACGCACGCGTCTTCGTGGCGCCCGATCTCCGGGGCTTCAGACTCGACCCCGGTCCCGCGCGCGCCGCCTGCCGCGCCGAGCTTGAAAAGGCCATTACGGCGGACGCCTTCCTCGAAGGCGAACCAGACGCGATGGGCCTATGGACAGACGTCATCGGATCGTTCGGCGCCGACATCGTCTGCTATCCGTCGCCATACGATGTCTCCAGTTTCCCCTACAACCCGCACTGGGCCGTAGGGCGCGACTTCCTGCCGATCCACGTCAACTACGGATTCTACCGGTCGGTCTACGACCGGGACATCGTCGGACGCCAGAACTACGCCTGGTTCTGGAAGGCGTTCTTCGAGTGCGAGGCGACCGCGAAGGAGTACGCGGAGCACTCGATCCTGAAAGGCGCCAACGCGGAGGTCGTCGGCTACGTGAAGATGGACGCGCTCGCCGCGGCGGAGCCGTGGCCGCGGAACGGAAGCCGGAAACGCGTGCTGATCGCCCCGCACCACTCCGTCGAGGGCGGCGCGAACGACACGCTCGCGCTCTCCAACTTCCAGCGCTACGCGGACTACTTCCTCACGCTCCCGGAGAGGCATCCTGAAATCGACTTCGTCTTCCGTCCGCATCCGTTCCTCTTCACGGTGCTGTCGAACCCGTCGAAATGGGGGCGCGCGAAGGTCGACGACTGGATCGCCCGCATGAAGGCGCACCCGAACGTCCGCTGGAGCGACGAAGGGGACTACTTTCCGGTATTCGCGTCGTGCGACGCCTGCGTGCAGGACTGCGGTTCCTATCTCGTCGAGTGGTTCTACACCGGCAAGCCCTGCTGCTACATGCTCAAGGATCCCTCCGACATCGACGCGAAGTTCGCGCCGCTCGGCAAGGACTGCCTCTCGCACTGCTACCTCGCCTACGACGAGGCGGCGATCGAGTCGTTCCTCCGCGACGTCGTGGAGGGCGGCGCCGATCCGAAGGCCGCCGCCCGCGACGAGTTCCGCAAGACCGTCATGGTCAACCACCCGCACGCGGCGGACGCCGCACTCGCGTCGATCAAGCGCGCCCTGGGCATGGCGTGACGCCGCGCGTCCCTCTTGAGGCCGGATGCGCGTCCGTGCTAGAATCCGGCCGCATGAACGACACTCCGCCCGACTTCACGCTCTCCGTCATCGTTCCCGTCTACAACGAGGAACGTACCCTGGCCCGGCTCGTCGACGCCGTCCGCGCCGTCCCGATCCGCAAGCAGATCGTCCTCGTGGACGACTGCTCGAAGGACGGATCCCGCGCGGTGATGGAGACCTTCACGGACGACGAGCGCAACACGTTCGTGAAGCCGCACCACGATGTCAACCGCGGCAAGGGTGCGGCGCTGCGCACCGGCTTCGCCCGTCCTCGCGGACAGGTGCGCCCCGAACGGGGGCCGCCGCGCCCGTCGCGCCCGCCGCCGGTACCGAAAACGGCCTTGAACCCGGTCCCGGGATGTGGTAGTCTCTTCCCCGTCCGCAAGGAAGCCCCGGCGGATGCCGGCTACGCAGCGGGTGTTGCGCTGGCTAGTGGATGTCAGGGGGGCGAATTACAATGACCGCCCTTACGGAACCGTAGTGTGGATCCATCTGCTGAATTTCTGCGATGAAAGCCCCCATCCAACCCAATCAAACAGTTTTTTCCGCAATCGTCGCCGTCGGCATCGCCGCTGCGTTCCTGTTTTTCGGTCGCGACTTGTGGCTTGTCCGGGGCGTGACCGTTTCCGTCGGGTTGAAGTCGTCCAATCCGCAGATTTGTCAGGTCTTTTGGACCGAAAGCGAAAAGGATTCATTCCGGCCGGAACGCTCTCGTTCGGTCGTGGCGGGTCCGCAAGGTGTTTCTGCCTCGTTTTTTCTCCCGGCCAGCCAAATCAACCAGTTGAGAGTCGATTTTGGGAACGGATCCGCGCCCGTTCGTGCCGGTGCGGTTTGCGTTTCGGGGAAATCCAATCGACTTCTTGGCTGGAACGACTTCGCCATTCGGCATGACATTGCCCAGTTCGACGTGGATGGGAAGGGGGCAGTGGACGTCGTTGCCGCCGGGGGGGATCCGTATGCCGTTTTCTCGAAGGTCGTCGGCATGCCCGCACGAACCCGCATCTCCTTTTTTCCGTCAATTTCGCTACTCCTTCTGGCGATGTTGTTTTGGGTTCCTTTCGCGGGGCCGGGAGGCGTCCTGTGGAATGCTTCGCCCGACAAGGGGGAAGCGGTCTGCTCCAGGGCGTTCCTGATGCTGACCTGTATTCTCGTTCTTTTCCGATTTGCGCTTTCCGCCCGTCTTCCTCCCGGATTCTTCCGCTCGCCGTGGGACGATCTCTGGTTCCTGAACGCCGCCGACAGCATGATGAAGGGCGAATGGATGGGCCCCTACGACCAGCATACGCTGATCAAGGGCTGTTTTGGTCCCATGGTGTTGGCAGCCTCCTCCTTTCTGGGCCTTCCGTTCCTCGCTGTCGAGACCCTGCTCTACATCCTCGGGTGCGTTTTCTTCACGGCCGTTTGTTCGCGTTTTTCGCGAAATCGGCTGTTCTTGCTCGTATCCCTGTCGCTGTTGCTATTCAACCCCATTTCGATGGCGATGGGGACGTTCCAGCGGATTCACCGGAACGGGATGCCGCTCTGGCAGGTGCCGATCCTCTTCGGTTGTTTTCTGCTCGTCTTCCTCGACGCCCGGAAATCGCTCCGAACGCTTGTCGCACGGGCCGTTGCGGCCGGCTCCGCCCTGTGGATGTTCCAGAACACGCGCGAGGACGGCATTTGGGTCTGGCCCTTTGTTCTCGTCTGCTTGGCGCTTTCGGCCGTCCGATCCTGGCGATGCGGCAATTCCCGGCCCGCCCGGATTGCGAGGAGTGGGCTGTGTTTACTGCCGATCGCATTGTTCCTGTGCGGAAACGCCATCGTCTGTCTCGTCAATTGGAAGGTTTACGGACTGCCCGTCCGGAATGATCGGGACGCGGGCAACTACGCCAAGGTCATGCAGGATCTCTATCTCATCGAGCCGGATTCGGCCGACGAGGCGCGCCTGACCTCTCCGGAGCACAAGGGGCACTATCACGGAATCTATTGGTCGACCATTTGCAAGGCGTTCGAGGAAAGCCCGACCTTTCGGAAGTCGAGAAAAGGCATCGAGGCCAGCTTCGACCATTGGGCGAAAGCCGCAGGATACCATGGTCGAGACCTCTACGAGGACAAGCCCTTGTTTGGAATCCGCCAGGGGGCCGCACTGTCCGGTTTTTATTCGACCCTTCCCGCAAGCGAATCCTATTGGGCGACCGTCCATGGCGAACTTTCTGAGGCATTCAGATCTGGACATCTCCGCAAGAGGGGGTTCTCCCCGACGGCGATGTGCGCGCCCTTCCGCGCAAAGGACATTCCCGGCGTGTTTCGCGAATGGATGCTGGCGATCGCGGATGCCGCACGATTCCACGACACCGCAGCGCGGCCATGCCACTCGGAGCCCTGGTGGGAGAAGATGGACTGGAACGAACGTCTGCATGCGATTCCAGGAGATCGGTTTTCCACGAGGGAAACCGTTTCCCGCGAACGGCGTTTCATCGACCGAGCCAACCGGATCGGTGCGCTTTACACTCGGACGATGCCGTTCGTCCTCGCCGCCGCGCTTCTGGCGTTCGCCGTCGCCATGGTCCAGATCGTCAAGCGCAGGACGTTGCGGAATCTCGATGATCCCTCCACGGCGGCGTGGCTCTTCGCCGCCGGCATTTTAGGAAGCTTTCTCTTGCATACGGCGTGCATCGCATATGTCTCCGCAACCACTTTCTGGGCAAGGATCGGCTCCTACATGACTTCATCCTACCAGATGGAGTTGATGTTCGTCGTCGTCGTGGCAGCTCTTTGCAGCGTTCTGTTCCCCGGGCGGAAGAGCGGACTGCCGACAAGTGCTGAAAACGCTGCGGAAAGGAGCAAGAAATGACAGTTGCCCTGTGTCTCGTCACGTGGAACGAAATCGATGGCGTCAAGCACGACGTCCCTCTCATCGACCGGTCTAAATTCGATCAGATTTACTGCATCGACGGCGGCAGCACCGACGGCACGGTCGAGTATCTCGCGGCTGCCGGCATTCCCGTTTACCGGCAAACGGCCAAGGGCCTGAATCAGGCCTGCTGGGACGGCGCGGAGAAGTGCGACTGCGACGCCTTCGTGTTCTTCCATCCGAAGGGAACGATCCCCGTCGGGGACACCTACAAGTTCCGCGAGTTCTACGAGAGAGGCTATGAATTCGTCGTCGGAAGCCGCATGATGAAGGGGGCTCACAACGAGGAGGACACGAAGTTCTTCAAACCGCGCAAGTGGTTCGTCCTCGCGACCGGTCTCGCCGCAAAGATTCTTTTCAAGCACGAAGGCAATACGGTCTGGGACACGCTTCACGGTTTCCGCGGCATGACGAAAACGGCGTTTCTCTCGATGCCGAAGACGGACGGCAAGGTCACGATCGACATGGAGATGGTCTGCCACGCCTACAAAGCCCGGCTCAAGCGGATCGAATTCCCCACGTCCGAATCGCCGCGCCTCGGCGGCGTCACGCATTTCAAGGCCTGGGCCACCGGCAAGCAGATTCTCAAGTGCCTGTGGAAGGAACTCTGGATGAAGGAGTCAAAGTGAAAACGAAGGTTGCGATCATCGGCGCCGGTCCGTCCGGTCTCACGCTCGCTTGCGCGCTGCTTCGGTGCGGCATCGACGATTTCCTCGTTCTCGAGAAGGAAGAAGACGCCGGCGGTCTTTGCCGGACCCGGACCGTTGACGGCGCTCCGCTCGACATCGGCGGCGGCCATTTCCTCGACGTCCGCCGACCCGCCGTGACGGAGTTCCTGTTCGGCTTCATGCCGGAGCGCGAATGGAACCGCTTCGAGCGGGATTCCCGCATCCGAATCCACGGGCAGACGATCGGCAGCCCGTTCGAGGCGAACATCTGGCAACTCGACGAAGCGCATCGGAAGCGATATCTCGCGGACATCGCCGCGGCCGGGTGCAACACGGGCGCGCCGATGCCGGAAAAGTTCACGGACTGGATCTACTGGAAACTCGGCAAGGGCATCGCCGAAGACTACATGCTGCCCTACAACCGCAAGATGTTCGGCGATGACCTCGACGCACTCGGGACGTATTGGCTGGACAAACTTCCGAGCGTCTCCTACGAGGACACGCTCCGCAGCTGCGAGGAGCGCCGGCCCCACGCCGTGCAGCCGGGCCACGCCGTGTTCTTCTACCCGAAGGTGTTCGGCATCGGCGAAACGTATCGCCGCATGGGCGAGTCGCTCGGTACGCGGCTCGTCCTCGGAGAGGCCGTCCGGACACTCGACATCACGGCTCGGACTGTGAACGGGGAGATCGAAGCCGACCTCATCGTGAACACGGCCCCCTGGCCCGCGTTCGAGAGGATCGATGGACTGTCTCCGGAATCACGTGCGACCATCGCCCGGCTCCGGCACACGTCGGTCGACATCGACTACGTTCCGGAGACGCTCGGCACTCCCGCGCAGTGGATCTACCTGCCGGACCCGGACCGCCCGGAACACCGTCTGCTCGTCCGGTCCAATTTTGCCCCCGGGGCGCGCGGACACTGGCGGGAGACGAGACGCGAGCGCAATGGTCCTCTAAGCCCCGGCGCATTCCGCCATTCCTCGGAGTATTCCTATCCGCTCAACACGACCGGGAAGAACGAGGCGATGGCGGCACTGTTGGCGGAAACCGCCGGCAACCGTGTCTTCGGTCTCGGACGATGGGGCGAATGGCAACACTACAACACCGACGTCGTCGTCGAGCGCGCCTTGGCGATGGCGGATACGATCTTCGCCGGACTGTAGGGCGTTTGCGGTCCGTCGCACCCGATGGCGCATTGCTCTCGATCAACGAAGCACACGCGGACTCGCCGGATCGGCCGGAACGTCGGGGTGTCCTAAGAAAGAAACTCGGTCCGTAGCATCCGGACAAGATCGGCTGACGGGTCTCCGCCGTCAAGAAGGACTGCGTTTTCGCCTTTTCGGATCGAGCATTTCGCGTAGAGGTCGAACGCTTCGTGGTCGGTGAAAAAGACCTTCCAGAAATAGGCGTAGTTCTGACGCGCGAATTCCTTCTCGAGCGGATAGGGACCGGCCGTGCGGCGATCGAAGAAGAGGACGGGAAGGAAGTCTCGGCCGACGGCGTAGTGGGGGTTGTAATGGAAGTCCGAGGCGTCTTCCGCCGTTTCCCAGCAGACGACGTCCGTGCCGGCGGTCAGGTCGGACCATTCGCCGGTCAAATCGTTTTCGGCCCGCAGCACCGATTCCCGCGGAAGATTCGAGAGCAAGGCGGCCCGAACGTCCCGCAGGGTCGAGAAACGGTCCGGAATCCGTTCGATGCGCAGATCGGGAACGGCGGCGACCGTCACGGTGAAATCACTGTCGGGGAGAAAGGCCCCGAAGACGGGGCCGACGACGGAGAGGTCCGGGACGACTTTGAGAAACCGGATGCGGACGGGGCGTCCGCCGGCGCGCGCGGCGCGGATTCCGTCCGCCGTGCGCCGCAGGGAGTCGACGTGTTTTTCCCTCGCCGTCCGCGGAACGGAAGGCGCCGCCCCGGCCTTTTCCTCGAAGGCCGTTTTCTCCGGCGGGGGAGGGAGCAGCCGCGCCAGTCCGGGATTTTCCCGCCGGACGATTTCCATCGTTTCGGCGAGGCTCTCCTTCGACTCCCCCTTCAGCGTCTTCGCCTTGAGGAGCGGCATCCGGTAGGCGGAGAGCATCGTGACGGGGAACTTGATCGGAGGGGAACCGTGCTCCTTCGAGAACTCTTTCGGCACCAGCGCGGCGAACCGGTGCCCGGAGGCGGTCAAGGCGGCGGACAAGGCCGTTTCGCAGAAGAAGACCACCTGGCCGCGTTCGCGGAATTCGTCCATCTTGTCGAAGAAACGGTCGAGGGTCCGGGCTTCGAGGACCGCTTTTCCGAAAACGTAGAAATAGGACTGCACGTGGGGCCGTCTGAAAAGCTCGTGAGCCGTCATCCCCCAGAAGTCGAACCGGTCTTCCGGCTTCGCCTCGCGGTTGCGGCGGTCCATTTCGGCGAACGTCTCGGAGAACGGGAACACGGGGCCGTAGCAGGAGTCGTTGCAGACGATGAGTTCGTCGCAGACGTCCGGATCGAGCAGCCCGAGCGCCTTCGCTTCGTTCCAACCGATCTTGTAGGAGCCGAAGTCGTAGCATCCGTGGTTCCGGAACACGGCCAGCCGGACGAGCCCGTCCAGTTTCGCGGCTTCGTCCGGCAGGACGGGATTGTTCGCGACGAAGACGACGTTGTCGACGACCTCCCGGAGCCCGCGGAGGTAGTGGAGGACCGTCTCCTTGAGACGCCCGTCGCCGGAGAACGACGCGAAGACGGCCGTTCTGCGATGGACAACCGGCGCCGCCGCGAACTCGCGGCGAAATTCGGCCGCCTCGCGGGGAAAGGGCCGTTCGTAGTTTTCCAGCGTGGAAACGGAACGGCCTTCCCGCATGCCGTCCCTCGCGTAATGGACGGCCCAGGGAAGACCGCTTGCCTTCACGTCGAAATTCACCGCGGCGTATTCGCGGGGAACGAAGTCGGGGTTGGGAAGGCGCAACCACGGATGGGGCGGCGTCAGGAAGTCCTGGACGGGATCGATCCCGCTTTCCGCGACGTCCGGATACTCGCGGCGGTACCACGCCTCGTCGACGAGCCCCGCGGCCTTCAGGTCGCGCTTGTGGCAGATGCCGGAAAGGAGCCACCGCCAGGCCTTCGGGGAAAGGGCGTAGCGGAAGAGCTTCCCGACCGTGGCGAGACCGTCGCGCCGGAACAGCGAGGACAGGAAAGAAAACAGGCGGAACATGGCTCCCTGCCGGAACGCGGACGAGGCGGCGTCCTAGCCCCGGATCCTCTCGATGATCGCCGTCGTCGAAATCGCGGGCGTGCGCGGAAGGTAGAGGACCTCGCAGCCCGTGAGGGGGATCACCCAGTCGAACTTGCCGGCCCAGTCGTCGCCCATCACGAGGACGTCGGCCCGGTACTTCTTGATGTAGTCGGCCTTGTAGTCCAGGGACTCTTCCTTGAACACTTCGTCGACGCACTTGAGCGCCCCGACGATGCGCGACCGCTCCTCGAAGGAGTACCAGGGGTTGCGCCCCTTCTTCGAGAAGTTGAGCTCGTCGCTCGACACGCCGACGATCAGGTAGTCGCACAGCTCGCGCGTGCGCTCCAGGATCCGGAGGTGGCCGTAGTGGAAGACGTCGAAGGTGCCGAAGGTGATGCCGCGTTTCATGGGGGCGATTCTAGCAGGAAGCGGCGGACAATGCAATGCCGGCATTTTCCCGGCGGCCCGCCGGGAAAAACGCCGTTTCGCCCCGGCCTGTCGCCGTTTTTGTTCCGGCCGGCACGGCGCGGACGGCGGCGACGGACCGGGGGCGGATCCGTTCCCCGCCGCAGGCGGGAACGGCGGCGGAAAGGACGAACGTTTCCGGGATGCGGTCCACGGCGCGCTCAGGATTTGATCCTCGAAGCGAGGTCGGTCGTGGACACGCCCGGGGTGCGGGGGAGGTAGACGACCTCGACGCCGCAGGCTTCCTCGAGCCAGTCGAAGCGGCCCGTGTAGTCGGCGCCGATGATGAAGACGTCGGCCTTGTGCCCGCGCACGTAGTCCGCCTTCTTCTCCTCGCACTCCTCCTTGAAGACCTCGTCGACGCACCGCAGCTCCGCGACGATCGCCGCGCGCTGCTCGTAGGGGAAGGCGAGGCCGTGGCTCTTGTTCTTGCTCGCGATGAACTCGTCGCTCGAGACGCCGACGACGAGCCGGTCGCAGAGCGCGCGGGCCCGCTGCAGGATGCGCAGGTGCCCGTAGTGGAACATGTCGAACGTCCCGAAGGTGATTCCCGTCTTCATGCCTTCTCCTTCATG
>Ga0247608_10004982_pt1 | contig 14587 bp, 7 predicted proteins | sample 176DNAGHGlowgp2_FD_193490 | JGI IMG/M metagenome (GOLD analysis project Ga0247608, IMG submission 193490) | Sheep rumen microbial communities from Palmerston North, Manawatu-Wanganui, New Zealand - 1766 DNA GHGlow gp2 | ecosystem: Host-associated > Mammals > Digestive system > Stomach > Rumen ...
CGCCCTTGACAAGGGCCACATGGTGTTCGCCCGTCACCTTATTTATATATCCGTATGCGCGGAAGTTGCCATACTTGGTAGGCAGTTCTGCATCGGTGATGCGCTCGATGAGCTTCTCGGTATGACGACGATACTCAATGAGTGACTTGATGGTTACGCAAACAAGGTCGTGTTCCTTTGCCAACTGCAGCAGTTCCGGCGTACGCATCATGGTGCCGTCCTCGCGCATTATCTCACAGCAAAGACCAGCCTCGGTGAGTCCTGCCAAACGGCAGAGGTCAACGGTTGCCTCGGTATGACCAGAACGTACGAGCACACCACCATCGCGAGCCTGCAAAGGGAACATGTGGCCCGGACGACGGAAGTCGATAGGCTTAGACGCTGGGTCGGCTATGGCACGCGCCGTAATGCCACGTTCTACGGCAGAGATGCCGGTGGTGGTAGAGATATGGTCAACGCTGACGGTGAAGGCCGTCTGATGGTTGTCGCTATTGTGCATCACCATCTGAGGGAGGTTAAGACGCTCGCAGAGCTGACGGCTCATCGGCATGCAGATGAGTCCCTTGGCAAGCGATGCCATAAGATTGACATTCTCTGTAGTGGCGAACTGCGCCGCACAGATGAGATCGCCCTCGTTCTCACGATCGGGGTCGTCGATGACAAGTATGCACTTGCCTGCACGGAGAGCCTCAAGGGCTTCGTCTATCGTATTATAATCAGTCATAGTTCATGCTTTATGCAGAATGCATAAATTATTATTCTTTTTACCTTTTTTCAATATTTAATATATCCTGACCTTCAACTCATGAGAAACGAGCGATAGAGGTCTATCTTCTCATCAGCAGAGCGACCGGATGGCTCGCTGCCATTCGGCATCAGTTTCTCTACGTATTTGGCTATGATGTCGTTTTCGAGGTTTACGACATCACCGACCTTGGCATCATGGAGCGTGGTGGCTCCCTGCGTATGAGGGATTAAAGATACGGCGAAAGATGATTCTGTCACCCTTGCCACCGTAAGGCTGACACCCTGAATCGTTATGCTGCCTTTTTCTATTATATAGCGCATGATGGAGGGTTTGCACTCTACCCACAGCCACAAGGCGGTGTCGTCGATGGTGCGGTTGACAATAACGCCAGTGCCGTCTATATGGCCAGAGACGATATGGCCTCCCAGGCGTGTCTGCAACGAGAGGGCACGCTCAAGGTTTACAGGACTGCCTGGCTGTAGCTGCGCCAAGGATGTGCGGCTCAGGGTCTCAGGCATTACATCGGCAGTGAAGGTAGCCTTGGTTTTTGTTTTCGTTTTCGTTTTTGCAGCGATGATATCGCTGCCTACGAGGGAAGAGGCGTTGCCTGATAAAGAAGGAGCGCTGCCTGCTAAAGAAGGGACACCAACCGCATGGGAAGAGGCGCTGCCTGCTAAAGAAGAGGCGCCAGCCGCATGGGAAGGAGCGCCAGAAGAAGACAGCGACGTGACAGTGAGGCACACTCCGTTGGTGGCTATACTGTCACCGATCTGCGTACCCTGAAGCACCGTCTGTGCCTCTATCTCAAGCATCACCGACTTTGCTCCACGGCGAATGCTTTTCACCTTTCCTATTTCTTCTATTATGCCTGTAAACAATGGTGAGACAATTTATGAGTTATGGGGTATGAGTTACTACCATCACATGTTGTCAACTCGTGACGGACGGTCTTGCTTGTTCACCAAGCCTGAGATGAGTACATCCTCACCTATGGTGGTGATGGTCCTGTCGGTGAGTTCTATGGCTTCTGACATAATGGTCACGCCTTCACCCTCAACAGGTGTCTTTGCCATCTTGCCTCCTATTATCTTTGGTGCGATATATGCCATAACCTCGTCTATCAACCCTTCACGCAACAATGCTTCACTAAGGGTGCCGCCGCTCTCAAGGAGTATGGAGTCTATCTTCTCTGCACCTGCACGCTGTACGAGTTCTGAGAGCGTATTGCAGTTCCACAGCACTACGCCTGCATCGCGCAGCAGTTGCAGCTTTTCCTCGTCGGCTCCATTGGCATAAGCTACGACGAGTGGGTATTCACGTGCAGTACGCACGAGCTGACTCTCCATGGGTATGCGCACCTGACGGTCGGCAACGATTCGCACGGGCTGACGCAGCATGTGTTCCTTTATATCTAATGCCTCCATTGTTTCGGGAGATATGCGCACATTGAGCATCGGATCGTCGGCAAGTACCGTGCCTATGCCACAGAGTATGGCGGTATGGTTACGCCTTACGAGATGTACGTGCTCTCGCGCTTTCTCACCAGTTATCCACTTGCTGTCACCTGTGGTAGTGGCAATCTTGCCGTCGAGCGTCATTGCCCACTTAGCCGTTACCCAAGGCATACCGGTGGTGATATATTTAAGGAATACGCGGTTCTGGGTCTTCAACTGCTTTATGAGAGTAGCGATGATATCGCTACATACGGTACCGGCAGCTTGTTCAAGAACGTCAACTTCTATGCCTGCATTACGCAACTGTTCCACGCCTTTGCCTGACACCAGGGGGTTAGGGTCGAGAAGTCCGACGACGACGCGGCTTATGCCTTTCTCTATGATTGCCTCCGTACATGGCGGTTGCTGTCCTTGGTGGCAGCATGGTTCAAGGGTGACATACATGGTGGCTCCTGCGCAGTCAACGCCTTTTTCCTCTGCATCACGAAAAGCCTCACGCTCCGCATGAAGGTCGCCACATCTATGATGATAGCCCTGAGCTACCACGTCATCATCACGCACTATCAGTGCTCCAACAAGCGGGTTAGGGTTCACACGGCCCTCACCTCGCTGCGCAAGGAGCATTGCCTGCTCCAATAATATAATGTCGTCGTCAGTTACCAATTTATTGTATTTTTAAAGTGCAAAGTTACGCATTAATTTCCAAACTGCAAAATTAAACCTTAACTTTTATAATTTATTTGCGTATTCAAAATAGTTTGACTATCTTTGCAGTTACATTTTTCACCAACACAATAAGACTTACTTTATGAAAAAATTCTTTCTTTCTTTGTCGCTGTACATTTGTGCAACACTATGCGCCAGCGCACAAACGAAGTCGTGGACTGCTGACAACGGTAACGGCACGTACACCAATCCGCTGTTCTACGATGAGTTTTCTGACCCTGACGTGATACGCGTAGGCAACGACTATTACCTTGCCGGCACCACGATGCACTGCACACCGGGTTTGGTAATATTACACAGTAAGGACCTCGTAAACTGGGACCTCGCAAGTTATTGTTTCGAACGCTGGGAGGACGTATTGCCAGACGACAAGTTCCGCCTGCAAAATGGCAAGCAGGTGTACGGACAGGGTGTATGGGCGCCAGTGATACGCTATAACAACGGTACGTTCTACGTGTTTACCAACGTAAACGGCAACGGACTGCAACTGTTCACCTCGAATTCGGCGAAGGGTCCTTGGAAGCACCATAACCTCGGCGGACACATATACGACCTGTCGGTATTGTTTGACGATGACGGCAAGGTATGGGCAATACATGGCTACGACGAGGTGAAGGTGACTCAGTTCAAGCCAGACTTCTCCGGCTACGTAGAGGGCAGCGAAAGGGTCATCATACCAAAAGGCTCTGCCATGGGCGAGGGGCACCATGCATACAAGATCAACGGGAAATACTATATAATAAGCGCTGAATACAGTCCGATGGGACGTTCACAGTGTGCACGTGCTGATAACCTGTTCGGTCCATACGAGACAACCGTGGTAAGCGCATGCGAATCAATGGGAACCAAGAAATTCCCACTTATAGGCAACGTGCCAAGAGGCAACGACTTCATGAAAGACGGAGTAAGGTTCAAAGTGAACGAAGCCGGTGACAACGAATTGGGATGCGCCACGGTACACCAAGGCGGCATGCTGCAGACTCCTTCAGGCGAGTGGTGGGCTGTATCAATGCTCGACTTCGTTGCCGTAGGACGCACCGTCTGCCTTGTCCCTGTGACATGGCATGAGGGCTGGCCTATGTTTGGATTGGAAGGTAACCTCGGCAGGACACCAAGGACATGGTTTAAGCCTAACACTGGAAACGAAGCTGCCGAAACACCTCATGCACCATACGAACGCTGCGACGACTTCAACGGCAAGAACCTGCAAAGGGTATGGCAATGGAACCACGAACCAATAGACAGCAAATGGACCTTGAAGAACGGCAGACTGCGCCTGAACGCCATGCCTGCAGAGAATTTCCTTTGGGCAAGAAACACACTGACGCAACGCTGCATCGGTCCGGTATCATCTGCCACCGTAACCTTATACACAAAGAACCTGAAAGACGGTGACGTCGCCGGACTGGGACTTATAAACCTGCCTTACGCATGGATCGGCGTCTGCAAGGATGGCAACCACAAATGCCTGCGCTTCATGCAGCAGAGCACCGGCACCGTAGATGCTGACATACAGGCTTACTACAAGATATACCTACGCATAACAGGTGACTTTGATGAGATGTGGGCTTCGTTCAGCTACTCTGTTGACGGGAAATCATTCACCAACATTGGCGACACCCTGCGTCTGCCTTACCAACTCAGGACTTTCCAGGGGAGCAGGTATTCTCTGTTCTGCTTTAACAAAACGCAAGACAATATGCTGACGGCATCGACAAAGGGCACTGACAAGAGAATGGGAGGCTATGCCGAGTTTGATGACTTCATCGTAGAAGAACCGATGGCGGACAGGAGTGCCAACTTTCCGACAGGCAAGGTTATCACACTGGAGAACAAGGCTAACGGCACACGTATGTGGGGTATGAAGAGAGGTCTTTGCCATTCTGCAAACAAAGGCAGCAGGGAATATGACAGCAAGGATTGTATGTTTAAGGTTATAGACAAAGGCCAGGGCAAAGTCATGCTGGAATGTATGAACGGCATGGGTTACATGACAATCTCCGGACTGGGACTTTCTGGTGACGTACGTCTCGTAAAGGAGCCTACTGAGGCGAGCCTGTTTATGTGGCAGGATATGCTGAGAGGCGACTGCATGCTGATGTCACTGAAGAACCACAGATTTGTAGGTTGCTCTCCAGATATGGGCGAACCTTACTCCACACAGTTTGCCGGCGCTGACCCTAACAGAAAGAACGGATGCGTATTCCACTTCAATGTGGTGGAATAGAGAGAGCAAGCGACGTTTGCGAAAGTTTGGTATGAGCATATTATATACAATATGTACATAATATATATGCACATATATACACAAAAAGAATACGGGATGTCACTGACTGTGACATCCCGTATTTACTTTATCCTGCGGTATATATTACTTCACCTTTACGATTGCAACACGTGCAGAAGTAACGTTCTTGACGCCTGCACCCTTGCAAGAATCAACAGTAACGCCTTTAGCCTTCAGATAGTCAGCAACGGCCTTAGCACGACGCTCAGAGAGAGACTGGTTGTACTCAGGAGTACCTTCTGGAGAAGATGTAGCGACTACGTCAACAGTACCCTCAACCTTGTCGAGTACAGACTTAGCCTCAGATGTAAGTTCTGCAGAGTTCTGTGCGAAGAACACATAAGTGTCAGCAGCAGCTGCTGTAGCAACAGTCTTAGCTGGAACCTCAACAGTCTTAACAACCTCGCGGATAACCTCCTTAGGCTTCTTAGCCAGCTCCTGGTTCAGAGAATCGATACGGTTGTTCATCTCACCAACGTTGTAGATCTTGAAGTGGTGTGTACCGTTAGAAGTCTTGAAGTGGTATGTGTAAGCTGCACCGAGATAGAGCTGTGCACCATTCTTGTTGAATGCAGAAGCACCCTTACCTGCACCTGGAGTCGTGAAGTTCCAAAGAACAGCAGGACGGAGGCTTACAGTGTGAGCCTTCTTGCTACCAAGGTTGAAAGCGAAGTCAAGACCTGTCTTACCTGCCCAGTAGTTGTTGTAACGATCTGCAGTGTGAGGACGGAAGCCGTGAGCCCAACCGATACCGACGTAAGCACCAACCTCAAAGAAGCGTGGTGAACCATAGTATCCAGCAAACACATTGGTAAGGTTTACCAAACCATTGATACCACCATAGATACCACGAATAGCATTGGTTGCACCATTGTTATTAGAGAGAGACTTAGTATTGTAGCCCAGATGTGAACCGAACCAACCTGTAGCCTCAATCTCTGCACCTACATAAGGAGTGAACCACTTACCAACCGCAATACCTGCGAGAGGGTTAACTGGGAACATGTCACCAAACAAACTGTTCAAAGGAGCAGCAGCACCTACATTCACAGTAATGAACGTATTGTCCAAAGGCTTTGCATACTCAGTGGCGAACTGAGCACTTGCGTTTGACGCAACCATCAAACCAAGTACCAATGTTGCAGCAAAACGTTTAGCTACAACATGAGTAAGCTTTGTAGTAATTTTCATCATACTTAGATTTTGTTTATTGTTTGTACTTTATTTTCAAGTTTTTAGTTTATAGAAACTGTCCAATCCTTATGCCCGCCCTTCATTATTACAGTTACCTTATAGTTATACACGCGCAAAAGCCTTCACTCTAATGTATTCTAGTACGGGCCTACATATCAAATCGCACATGACGACCGATATTTTGTGCAAAGATACTAAGAATACTCCAATATAACAAGACTTATTGAAAAACATTAACAATATTTAACCAAATAAACAAAACAAAAACACCGGACTTTTCTCCCACTTTTGCATCTATTTGTTATTTAAAGTGAAAAAAAGATTATTTTTTCACAACAAATCATTGATATTTAAAATAATAATAGTAACTTTGTAGCGATTTTCCTGAAACAAAGCTTTTTCACAACAAAATGGTGGGCGATACGAGCCACCGCAAAACATATTTTCAATGAATCTCGATTTACTTACAGCCATCTCTCCGATAGATGGACGCTACCGTGGAAAGACACACGAACTGGCACGTTATTTTTCTGAGTATGCACTGATAAAATACAGAGTGCGCGTAGAGATAGAGTATTTCATCACTCTATGCGAATTGCCATTGCCTCAGCTGAAGGACTTTGACAAGACGTTGTTCCCTACATTGCGCTCTATCTATGAGAACTTCTCTGAGGAAGATGCCCAAAGAGTCAAGGACATAGAGAAGGTAACGAACCATGACGTGAAAGCAGTAGAGTATTTCATCAAAGAGAAGCTCGACGAACTGGAGGAAACCAAGCTCGGCAAGGGATACTTCGAAAAGAGCCGTGAGTTCATCCACTTCGGACTGACATCCCAGGACATCAACAACACCAGTGTGCCTCTCTCTGTCAAGGAGGCCTTGGCAGATGTATTCATCCCACAGGTGGAAGAACTGATACAGCAGCTCTCTGACTATGCAGAAGAGTGGAAGAATGTACCTATGTTGGCAAAGACACATGGTCAGCCTGCATCTCCAACACGCCTTGGAAAGGAAGTCATGGTATTCGTGTATCGTCTGCAGGAGCAGCTCAACGCACTGAAGGCTTGCAAATACACAGCCAAGTTTGGTGGTGCAACAGGCAACTTCAACGCTCACAAGGTAGCATATCCTGAGTACGACTGGCGTTCATTCGGCAACAAGTTTGTCAGCGAGAAGCTCGGCTTGGAACGCGAACAATACACCACTCAGATTTCAAACTACGATCACCTCGCTGCCATTTTCGATGCAGTGCGTCGTATCAACACTATCATAATAGACCTTGACCGCGACTTCTGGATGTACATCTCCATGGAGTATTTCAAGCAGAAGATCAAGGCTGGCGAGGTAGGCTCTAGTGCAATGCCACACAAGGTGAATCCTATAGACTACGAGAATTCTGAGGGCAATCTCGGCATAGCCAACGCCATACTGCAGTTCCTTGCACAGAAACTGCCAGTAAGCCGTTTGCAGCGTGACTTGACAGACTCTACCGTGCTTCGCAATATCGGTGTGCCTTTGGGCCACAGTGTAATAGCCATACAGAGCACCCTTAAAGGTCTGCGCAAGCTGATACTCAACGAAGAGGCCCTGCAGAAAGACCTCGACAATACATGGGCAGTAGTGGCAGAGGCAATACAGACCATCCTGCGCCGTGAGGCTTATCCACACCCATACGAGGCTCTTAAAGCATTGACACGCACAAACAAGCACATGGACGAAGCTACTATCCATGAGTTCATACAGACACTGGAGGTTAGTGATGCTGTGAAGGCAGAGCTCATGAATATCACGCCAAGTAACTATACAGGAATTTAGTTGATACACTTCAGCCCCTCCGGACTAAAGGTCAAAGACTTGAAGTCCGAGGGCTGAGAACTTTAAAATATACGAAACACAATTCATTTGACCGTGAGGTCAATCATATAAACACAATTAATTAAAACAAACAAAGTACAAAATCCATTTAAACAATTATCTACAACGATGGAAACAGAGAACGAGAAGATGCAGACAGGTGCTGCGCAGAACAATGAGTCAACCCGTGAGGGTGGTTACAATCAGGAAAACAACGGATACCAGCCACGCCAACCACGTCAGCGTGTACGCATAACATCACAGCGCACAGGCTACGGTGAGCGTCCTGCATACGGTGGCCCACGTCAGGGTTACAACCGTGGAAACAACGAAGGCGGATTCCGCCCTGAAGGTTTCGGAGCCGGACTTGGCGATGGTTCCTCATACAACTCACGTGGTGGATACCAGCAGCGCGGCGGATACCAGCAGCGTGGCGGCTACGGACAGAACCGCGGCGGCTACGGACAGAATCGCGGTGGCTACGGACAGCAGGGAGGCTATCAGCAGCGTCCTTATCGCCAGTATGATGACGACGGTCAGCAGCGTGGTGGATACCAGCAGCGCGGCGGCTACGGACAGAACCGTGGCGGCGGTTACGGACAGAATCGCGGCGGTGGTTACGGACAGAACCGTGGCGGTGGCTACGGACAGAACCGCGGCGGCTACGGCAAGCCACGTCCACAGCGTCAACACACACCAGGATACGATCCTAATGCAAAGTACTCAATGAAGAAACGCATAGAGTACAACGAGAACAACATAGACCCAACACAGCCAGTACGTCTTAACAAATTCCTTGCTAACGCAGGTGTTTGCAGCCGTCGTGAGGCTGACGACTTCATAGAAGCAGGCGTAGTGACCGTTAACGGACAGGTAGTCACCGAGCTCGGAACAAAGATCATGCGTACCGACGAGGTAAGATTCCACGATCAGCCTGTAACACTTGAGAAGAAGGTTTACGTTCTGCTCAACAAGCCAAAGGACTACGTTACGACAAGCGACGATCCACAGCAGCGCAAGACTGTAATGGACCTCGTAAAGGGTGCTTGTCCTGAGCGCATTTACCCAGTAGGACGCCTTGACCGCAACACTACAGGTGTACTGTTACTGACTAACGACGGCGACCTCGCCTCTAAGCTCACCCACCCTAAGTTCCTCAAGAAGAAGGTTTACCACGTATATCTTGACAAGAACGTCACAGCAGCCGACATGCGCCAGATAGCAGAAGGCATACAGCTTGACGACGGCGAGATAAAGGCAGACGCAATAGAATATGCGCACGATACAGACAAGAAGCAGGTAGGCATTGAGATACACTCTGGCAAGAACCGTATCGTACGTCGTATCTTCGAGAGTCTCGGCTATCGTGTCATAAAGCTTGACCGTGTACAGTTCGCCGGACTCACCAAGAAGAACCTTCGTCGTGGCGATTGGCGCTTCCTTACAGAGAAGGAGGTCGATATGCTGAGAATGGGCGCTTTTGAGTAATTCACAATTTAAAATTCACAAATCACAATTCGTTTTTATGAAACGTACAAAGATAGTTGATGCTTTAGCCAAGACTGTTTTTGGCGAGGCAATAGACGTCAAAGGCTGGGTGCGTACACACCGTTCCAGTAAGGCGGTGGACTTCATAGCACTAAACGATGGTTCTACTATAAAGAACATACAGATAGTTGTTGACCCTGCAAAGTTTGATGCAGAAATGCTCAAGCAGATCACCACAGGAGCATGTATCCACGTACAGGGTCTGTTGGTGGAGAGCCAGGGAGCCGGTCAGACCTGTGAGATCCAGGCAGAGGCCATTGAGGTTTACGGCACATGCGGTGCAGACTATCCTATGCAGAAGAAGGGACAGTCGTTTGAATATATGCGTCAGCATGCCCACATGCGTCTGCGCACCAATACCTTCGGTGCCATCATGCGCATACGCCACAACATGGCAATGGCTATACACACCTATTTCCATGAGCATGGATACTTCTACTTCCATACTCCTCTCATCACTGCCAGTGACTGTGAGGGGGCAGGAAACATGTTCCAGGTAACAACCAAGAACCTCTATAACCTGAAGAAGGATGACGAGGGCAAGATTGACTACTCTGACGATTTCTTCGGACAGCAGACTTCCCTGACGGTATCAGGACAGCTGGAGGGCGAGCTCGGTGCAACAGCACTCGGTGCCATCTACACCTTCGGTCCTACATTCCGTGCAGAGAACTCAAACACTCCACGCCACCTGGCTGAGTTCTGGATGATTGAGCCGGAAATAGCCTTCATGGACCAGGAGGAGCTGATGGACCTTGAAGAGGACTTTATCAAGTACTGCGTACGTTGGGCACTGACCAACTGCAAGGACGACCTTGACTTCCTCAACAAGATGATAGACAAAGGCTTGCTGGAGCGTCTCGAAGGCGTATTGAAGGAGAGCTTCGTACGTCTGCCTTACACTGAGGGTATCAAGATACTGCAGAAGGCAAAGAAGAACGGCAAGAAGTTTGAGTTCCCATGCGATTGGGGCGATGACCTCGCTTCTGAGCACGAGCGCTACCTCGTTGAGGAGCACTTCAAGAAGCCTGTCATCATGACCGACTACCCAACAGCCATCAAGTCGTTCTACATGAAGCAGAACGAGGCAACAGCCGATGGCGGTTCCGTTGGTTACAATGGATGCACAGCACCAGGTCCTACGATGCAGGGCACCGACGTACTCTTCCCACAGATTGGCGAAATCATGGGCGGTTCAGTACGTGAGGAGAGCTACGACAAGCTTATGGGCGAGATAGAGCGTCGCAAGATGGACACCACACACCTGTGGTGGTATCTCGACACCCGCAAGTACGGTTCATGCCCACACGCAGGATTCGGCCTGGGCTTTGAGCGTCTGATACTGTTCGTGACTGGTATGCAGAACATCCGCGACGTAATACCATTCCCACGCACTCCAAACAACGCTGAGTTCTAAAAATCTTAATAAAACCACGAATCATACGGGTTGCACCAACCTGTCGTTGATTATCGTAATCCGTGTGATTCGTGGCCTTAATAACTAAACCACCTAACTAAAAACCTTAAAATCTAAGATATTATTCGCAAAAACCTTTTGACAATCAGATACAATCGAGAAAACATCATTAACTAACTACGTATTTAATATGAAGAAAAGACTTTACTTATTTATGTTCATGCTGACGGCATTGTTCTATAGTCTGTCAGCAAGCGCAGTCTCCATTCAAAACACCAAAGGATGGTTCGAAAGCGGATATGTGACATGGGCTCGCGAGGCTGGTGCCACCTACACCGTCTATTACCGTCCAGCCGGCGGCACTTACGTGCAGATGGACAAGGAACTTGTCCGTCTCTACAACGACTATGGTCGTGCCGACATGGTAGGACTGAAGGCTGGCAACTACCAGTTCAAGGTAGTCTCAAGCATCAGCGGTGAGGCAGAATCTGACGTATTCTATGCAGCTCCGCATGATCGTTCCGGCTTTGCACACATAGGCATGACCGAAGGTATCGGTGCATACAAGAACGACGGTACACTGAAAGACAACGCACGCGTCATTTACGTTACGGCAAAGACCGCTAAGACCGTAAAGTGCTACGTCATGGGCGACAAGGACGTGGAATACACCGGTCTGCAAGCCATCATCGCAGCATACGAGAAGGGTAAGGAGACACGTCCTCTCTGTGTGCGTATCATCGGTACGGTCAAGGCTGCCGACATGGACAGCTTCGGGTCCAACGAAGGCCTGCAGGTGAAGGGCAAGAGCGGCTCCACCAACATGAACATCACCATAGAGGGTATCGGCTCTGATGCAGCCGTTCACGGTTTCGGATTCCTTGCACGCAGTGCAAAGTCTGTAGAGTTCCGTAACTTCGGCATATTGCTGTTTATGGACGACGGTATCTCTGTTGACACTGACAACCATAACGTATGGATTCACAACATGGATATCTTCTATGGCGGCACAGGTGGCGACGCTGACCAGGCAAAAGGCGATGGTTCTGTAGATATCAAGGGAAAGTCAAGCAACATCACAATGTCATACTGCCACTTCTGGGACTCTGGCAAGTGTTCACTCGGTGGCATGAAGGGCGAGACCACAGACTGCTGGATGACATTCCACCACAACTGGTTTGACCACTCTGACTCACGTCATCCACGCATACGTACTGCCTTCTATCACGTATATAACAACTACTTCGACGGTAACTCCAAGTACGGCGTAGGCGTAACGAGCGGTGGCTCATCATTCGTAGAGAGCAACTACTTCCGTAACTGTAAGTACCCTGTGCTTATTTCCAAGCAGGGAACAGACGCAGAGGGCGACGGTACATTCTCTGGTGAGGATGGCGGCGTAAACAAGATATTCAACAACATCTTCATCAATCCTCGCAAGGTACAGATCTACGACGGCGAACAGACCGACGGAAAATGGGATGCCGTAGAGGTTGACAACCGCAGCGACGAGGTGACTGTAAAGTGCCTCACTGGTGGCACTGGCTATAACAATGCTGCCGATGCAGCCGCACGCACCACCTATGTAGAAAACAACATGGATGACCCTGAGGACATCCCTGCCATCGTGCGCGGCGAGTTCATTACACGTGAGGGACTTGGCGCAGGCCGTATAGACGGCGGTGACTTCAAGTGGACGTTCAACAACTCACTGCAAGATGAGAACTACGGCGTCATCTCTGACCTCAAGACTGCAGTGGTAAGCTACGAGGGTACCGTACAGTCATTCGGCGACGGTTCTGCTATCAGCGACCGCACACCTGCCACCACGACTGTTGACGGCGGCGACGGCAAGGGACTGGATCAGGAAGTCAACGACGATTATACACCTTCATGGGCTGGCGGCAGCGGCTCCACCGCTGCATCTGGCAAGCAGGTGATTGGCGAGGACGGCGCTTGGTTCTGGTTCAACTCTGACAACGACACCCAGTATCAGGCTTACGTAAAGGCTGGCGACATCAAGCCAAGCAGCAATGCAAAATACGACCCTACCTACAAGATTGTAAAGAGCGACGGAACAGTCTGCTCTGACTATACCGGCTCAGTAAGACTTGCCAACGGCGAGAGCATCACGCTCTACTGCGAGGGCGGCATATCAACCGCAGCCTTCTACGTATCATCAGCAGGCGACCAGTCATGGCAGCTTGCAACAAGTACAGACGGTTCTAAATTCACAAACTACGGCAGTGCTATCACAGGCAAATCGGCCACCCACCCTAACGTATCATACACAGGCACTGACGCTACTGTTAAATATGTACGCGTAACAAATACTAATTCAAGCACACGTGACGTTCAGGGTGTGAAACTGTATTCACCACTGGCAGAAAGCGACCTTACTGCACTGACCACCGAGACAATACAGATAAAGAACGGACAGTCATACACCCTGACTAAGGGAACCGACTACACTACCTCTTGCACTGGTGCCATAACCTACAAGTCAAGCAGCGCAAAGGTTGCCACCATCGACGAGAATGGCAAGATTACTGCATTGGCAGAGGGTAACACCACCATCACGATGACACAGAAGAGCGACGACGTCACCAACGGCGGCACACTGAAGTTCAAGGTTACAGTGACCGACACACGTGACGACTCTGACCTCGCCCTGACATCAGACGCAGACATAACCATTGCATACGGTTCTACATCTGCCATCACCGCAACATGCTCTAATGCACTTACCTACACGTCAAGTGCGCCAAGCATAGCAACCGTTGACGAGAACGGCGTTATCACAGCCGTTGGCTATGGCACTGCAAAGATTACCATCAGCGACCCAGGCAGTGACACACACCGTCCTGGCACCGCTGCCGTCACAGTAACAGTGCCCGACAACCGTCCGGCTTCATCACTTGCAGCCAACGAGACCATGACCATTGAGCGTGGCAACATACAGAAGATTACGGTGACAGGCGCTGTCGGTGCAGTAACATTCAGCAGCGTTGATCCTGACATTGCCACCGTTGACGCTGAAGGCAACGTGACTGCAATCGCTGAAGGCGAAGCTACCATCGCCATTACTGACGAGGGTGACAACAGCGTGAAGGCTGGCGTGTTCAACGTAACCGTAACCGTTACCGATGCCCGCAAGGCTAACACACTTGCTGTAGATCCTACCTCCATCGAGATTGAGATGGAACACGCCGTAACGGCTACGCTCAGCGTAAGTGGCGCACAAGGCAACGTGACATATACCTCTAGCAACACGAAAGTTGCCACAGTAGCCGACGGAACAATCAAAGCCATCGGCGGCGGCGAGGCAATCATTACCGTCTATGCGGCTGGCAACGAT
>Ga0247608_10004983_pt1 | contig 14586 bp, 12 predicted proteins | sample 176DNAGHGlowgp2_FD_193490 | JGI IMG/M metagenome (GOLD analysis project Ga0247608, IMG submission 193490) | Sheep rumen microbial communities from Palmerston North, Manawatu-Wanganui, New Zealand - 1766 DNA GHGlow gp2 | ecosystem: Host-associated > Mammals > Digestive system > Stomach > Rumen ...
GTTTTGTGGGTGTGAAGAAGGATAACGGTCAGTTCTATGTCGTTATGCAGAAAGCGATGGACAAGGGCGACGCCGTTGGCAAAACCATTTTCAGAGGGAGAATGGAAAATGTAAAAGGTAAGATTTGGCTGCGCTTCGATGCCGACTTCCGCGACCGCACCGACAAGGCCACCTTCTCTTACAGCCTCGACGGCAAGGAATGGAAAGCCATAGGCGACACCCTGCAGATGCACTACGACTGGCCCGACTTCTGCGGCTACCGCTTCGCCCTGTTCCACTACTCCACGAAGCAGTCAGGCGGCATCGCCGACTTCGACTACTTCCGCGTCGGCACCAAATAGAAGTTAAATAAATCAGTTATCTTAAGGCTTTGCGTTTGCGAGTGAGATGGCCACGCTAAACATCAAATTCGTGTTTGCCAGCGTACCGCTCAAATCCCAGTCGTCGCGATACTCGTCCGATGGCTTATGATACCACTCGGGCTTTACGTTGTTCTCTACAACGATTGCTCTGACACCCTTCTTTACAAAGTTGTAATGGTCTGAGCGGAAGAACCAGCCGTCGCTGTTGTCATCGTCGAACACGATTCCCCTACCCTGTGCCGCAGCAGCTGCTATGTAATAATCGTCAAGGTCGCTCTCGCCACCGCCAAGAATCGTTACATCCTGTGTAAACTCTGAGGGGCCGATGCTCTCAAAATTCAGACAGGCCGCAGTCTTTTCCATAGCGAAAACAGGATGGTTGCAGTAATACTCCGAGCCGAAAAGTCCGCTCTCCTCTGACGATGGGAACAAGAAGAGTACGCTTCGGCGAGGCGCCTTCGGCAATGCTTTCATTTTCTTGGCCACCAGCAAAGCTGCAGCCATCCCAGAGGCGTTATCAGCCGCACCGTTATAGATAGAGTCGCCCTGCGCATCGGGCTTGCCGATACCCAGATGATCCCAATGGGCATTCATCACAACAACCTCGTCGGGCCTATCCGTACCTCTCACGATGCCACCCACATTACGCGTCTGCTCAATTTTGTACGACACCCCCATCCTTACGTCGCCCTTTACCTTCAGCGAGAAACTCTTAAACCCAGGTTTCTTGGCCTCTGCCAACGCCTTATCCATATCCAAGGCAGCAGCGGCAAACAATTTGCGAGCACCATCTTCGTGCAGCCAACCTTTAATGCCCAGTTCGTCGGCATTGCGGGTTTCTGGGTTATAGAGAGCAAGATTGTTCTCCATATGGCCATTAACACACACGTGCCAGCCATAGCTTGCCGCCTCGGTGTTATGCAGGACCAGACAACCGGCAGCCCCCTGTCTTTTCGCCTCTTCAAGCTTATAAGTCCAGCGGCCATAGTAAGTCATGTTGCGCCCTCTAAACAGGTTCGCATCATAAAAGCCGGGATCGTTCACCATCGCAATAACGATCTTGCCCTTTACGTCGATGTCTTTGTAGTCATCCCAGCCATACTCTGGAGCTTGGATTCCAAAACCGACAAACACATATTCCGCCTTTGGAATCATGACCTTATCCGTGGCGCGGGCTGTCCAAACCACTACGTCGTCGGGATAGCGCAACTCGGTCTTTTGCTTGCCTTTGGCCGATAGTTTATTGGCCTGAGGCTTTGCCGTAACCGCTATTATATCGAATGGCAGAAACCAACTGCCGTCGAAAGCAGGCTCAAGCCCCAATGTCTCAAGTTGCTGGGCCAGATACTTTACTGTTTTGTCCTCGTATGGCGTCATCGGTTTGCGCCCGCCAAACTCGTCAGCAGCTATCACTTTAATCCAGTTTCTTAACAGCTGTTCGTCGTTCTCTTGGGCCTTGGCACCTACGCACATCAAGACCATAATTAATAAAGAAACAATCTTCTTCATCTTCTTCATTGAGAAATCTGCTCTGTAAAGACTACCACTCATCGTCGCCAAAGAACGAGTCGGAGCCTTTAACGCGGGCATCGTCGTTATAATTTGCGTCGGAACCGGCGTAGTTTAGGTTAGCGCTGCTGCTAAGTCCGGTTACACTCTGGCAGATCAGGCTTGTTGACTGTATTTTCAGCACCGACATCTAGGCTTATTATAATTCTTTTTCATAAGTCTCTGCTGCATTATTCAGTCTGTTTGTTTATATTATTAAAACACCATAGGACCATACATGGAGTATGGCCCTACGGACGGTTATGGGGATATTACCAATCAGAAGGGAAGATCATCGGTACTCTCGCTGAACACGTCTGCGGCAGGAGCAGCGGGCTGCTGGGGAACCGGAGCATCTGCGGGCTGAGGTGCGGGTGCTGCTGCGGGGCCTGCGACAGGTGCTGCTGCGGGTTGAGCGGGCGGGAAGGCGGGAGCGAAGGTGCCGTCTGCGTTGGGAGTCTGGATTGCAGCGGGATCGTAAGGAGCTACACGCCAAGCGCGTATGCTGTTGAACCAACGGCCGTTATACTCGTGTGCGTCGATGTCAAAATCAATGGTGAGGAGCTGGCCAACCTGAATGTTGAACTGCTGAATTTTGTCTGTGCCGAACACCTCGAAGTTACACTTCTTGGGGTACTGCTCAAGGGTTTCTACTACATAAGAGCCGCAACGCCACTCGGTTCCGCTGCGCTGGCTCACGCCGCTGCGTTCAGGCAAGACGTGAGTGATTTTTCCGGATATCTGCATAAGCTTATTTGGGGTTAAATTTGTTATTATTGCTCGAAATCGACCGCAAAAGTAGCATTTTCCTTCCCTTTTACCAAATTTCACATGAATTTTTTGCAGGTTTGGATGAAAGTTACTACTTTTGCTCGATTTTTGAGATAAAACAATTAATAAATAAGGTATAGATGAAATTAAAAGTTGCAAGTGCGGCCCTCTTCAGCCGCCTCACCTCCATCCAACGTGTTCTTAACAGCAAGAACTCCTTCCCCATTCTGGATTGCTACCTGTTTGACATCGACGGGCAGCGCATGACCATTACGGCCAGCGACAGCGAGACCACCCTGGTTACGCATATCGACCTGATTGAAAGCGAAATGAATGCCCGCTTCTGCATTAAGGCAAAGACCATCCAGGACTCTCTGAAGGAAATATCCGACCAGCCTATCACACTTACCGTGAACCTTGACACGATGGAGATTCAGGGTGAGTATCAGAACGGTACATTCAACATCGTCGGCGAGCGTGCAGACCAATATCCCGCTACCCATGCGCTGGAAGGCGACGCTCACGAGTATAAGATGGAGCAGGCTCAGTTGCTTAGCGGTATAAACCACACTCTGTTCGCTACCGCAGACGACGAGATCCGCCCCGTGATGACAGGTATCTACTTCGATTTCACTCCCGATTACCTCGTGTTCGTTGGAACCGACGGCCGCAAGCTGGTGCGCAGCAAGAACACTGCCATCAAGAGCGAGCAGCAGGTGGGATTCATCCTCCCGAAGAAGCCCGCAACCATTCTGCGTTCTCTTCTCGGCAAGGGCGAAGGCGATGTGACCCTCTCCTTCAGTGACAAACTCGCCATCGTCAGCACGGCAGACTTCACGCTGACCTGCCGCCTCATCGACGGCCGTTATCCCAACTACAACAGCGTTATCCCGCAGAACAATCCCTTCAAGACCACCGTGGATCGTGCAGCTTTAATCTCCACGCTGAAGCGCGTGCTGGTGTTCTGCAACCAGAGTAGCGCCCTGGTTAAGCTCGCCCTCACCACAAACCAGCTCACCGTGAGCGGTCAGGATGTGGATTACAGCACCAGCGCCGAGGAGCGTTTGATTTGCGAATACGACGGACCAGCTCTGAGCATCGGATTCAAAGGCACCCTGCTGCTTGACATTCTGAACAATCTGGAGAGTTCAGAGGTTCTCTTCGAACTGGCAGATCCCGGACGTGCCGGACTCATTATGCCTGTAGATCAGAAGGCTGACGAGGACGTGCTCATGCTCCTTATGCCAATGATGCTGAATGACTAAATAAAAATTAAAGCTTTGGTCTGCCGATGAATATTGTTCTCGGAATTACTGGCAGCATTGCGGCTTATAAAGCCTGCACTCTCATTCGTGCCCTCGTCAAACGGGGGCACGAGGTGCAAGTAGTGATAACCCCCGCCGGAAAGGAATTCATCACTCCCATAACGCTCTCGGCTCTGACATCAAAGCCCGTGATAAGCGACTTCTTCGCCCAACGCGACGGCACTTGGCACAGCCATGTGGCTCTAGGACTGTGGGCCGACGTGATGGTGATTGCTCCTGCCACCGCCTCAACAATAGGCAAGATGGCACACGGCATAGCCGACAACATGCTCATCACTACCTATCTGTCCATGAAAGCACCCGTATATGTGGCGCCGGCAATGGATCTGGATATGTGGGCACACCCATCGACTCAGGACAACCTGCGTCTGCTCCGTGAGCGTGGCGTCAAAGTCATTGAACCGGGAAGCGGATTCCTGGCCAGTCACCTCGAAGGCAAAGGCAGAATGGAAGAACCGGAACGGATTGCCGAGATTATCTGCGATGGCACAGAGAGCACAGAGAAGGCAGAGGACACAGAGGAAAGAGGGGGCAAAGAGGCACCGCTTGACGGTAAGGACATCTTGATTACAGCCGGTCCGACATACGAGAAGATTGACCCCGTGCGCTTCATCGGCAATTACTCTTCGGGCAAGATGGGCATAGCTCTGGCCAAGGAGTGTGTGCGCCAAGGCGCATCGGTGACGATGGTACTTGGACCTGTAGATGGACACGTACGCTCTGAGATTGCCGGCAACAGCAAGATCAACATCATTGATGTAGAAAGCGCACAGGATATGTGGGAGGCCGCAACGAGCCACTACCCCACTGCCGACGCCGGTATTCTCTGCGCGGCCGTAGCAGACTTCACTCCCGACACCGTGGCTCAGGAGAAAATCAAACGCGAGGACGTCCTCGCTCTTTGTCTGCGCCCGACCAAGGACATCGCCCGCAGTCTGGGAGAAAAGAAAAAAGAAGACCAATGTCTTGTCGGCTTCGCCCTTGAGACCAATGACGAATTGGAACATGCGCGGGAGAAGATGCGCCGCAAGAACCTGGACTTCATAGTGCTGAACTCACTCAACGACCCGGGAGCCGGTTTCCGTCACGACACAAACAAAGTGACAATAGTAACTCCGGAGGAAGAAATCACCTACCCGCTGAAAAGCAAGGAAGAGGTGGCCGCCGACATCGTGGCACAACTCATAAGAGTTATGTCCAAATCGCGTTTGGCCACGTGGCTGCTGACCCTATGTCTGTGGATTACGGCAAGCCTATTAGCCGTTCAGACGGCTCAGGCACAGGAGCTGAAAGCACAGGTGATTGTAAACCACTCGCAGGTGTCCAACACCAAGACGGGTGTCTTCGACGCACTCAAGGATAAGCTGACTCAGCTGCTAAACGAACGCGCCTGGACCAATATGCAATACCGCGAGGCTGAGCGTATCCAGTGCTCATTCAACATAAACGTGTCGAAATGGAACGAGGCCGACAACGCCTTCACCGCTTCGCTCATCGTCTCCGCCGTGAGGCCGGTGTATAACTCCGGATACACTTCAACGGTACTCAGTATGAACGACAAGGATTTCAGTTTCACGTTCGCAGAATTCGATCAGCTCGAATGGCGTCCCGATCAGGTGGATAACAACCTGACTGCGATGATAGCCTATTGGGCATATCTCATCATCGGGCTCGATATGGACTCGTTTGCACCCATGGCGGGAACGGACATTCTGCGTCTGGCCCAACAAGTGTGCATCGATGCTGAGGGACTGGGATTCTCCGGCTGGAAGGCTTTCTCTGACAGTAAGAACCGCTACGCCATAGTCAACGATTATCTGGACGGAGCTATGGAGAAGTTCCGTCAGCTGCAATACAAATACTATCGCGAAGGACTGGACATAATGGCTGAGAGTACAGAGCGCGGACGCGCTGCCATCTCGGAGTGTATCGACCTGCTTGAAGAATCACACAAGGACAAGTCACTCAGTCTGTTGCCACAGCTCTTCACAGAATACAAGAAGGACGAACTGGTCAGTATCTTCCAGGGACAAGGCACCTCTAAGGAGCGCGAACATATTTATGACATCCTGTTTAAAATCAACCCATCACAAAGCACAGCCTGGGAGAAGATAAAAAATTAAATGCTTAAGAGCCTCGACATACAGAACTATGCCCTGATTAGTCAGTTGCATATCGAACTGCACCGCGGATTCACGGTCATCACCGGTGAGACAGGCGCAGGAAAGAGTATCCTGCTAGGAGCTATCGGACTGTTACTCGGACAGAGGGCCGACGCGAAAGCCATCCGCAACGGAGAGACACGCTGCGTCATTGAGGCTGAATTTGCTCTCGAAGGCTATGGCATAGACCGCTTTTTCGAGGAGAACGACCTGGACTTCGACGGGAATATCTGTATCGTGCGCCGCGAACTGACCAGTGCAGGCAAGACCAGAGCCTTCATCAATGACACACCCGTGCAGCTCACTATGCTGCGCGAACTCGGTTCTCAGCTCCTTGACATCCACTCTCAGCATCAGAACTTGCTGCTCTCCACCGAGGACTTCCAAATGCAGGTGGTTGATATCGTTGCCAAGAACGAGGAAGTTCTCAAGAGCTATTCTTCTGCTTATACAGAATATCGAGACCTCTGCAAGCAAGTGCTTGAAATGAAAGAGAATATCGAACGCGAGAAGCAGGACGAGGATTATCTGCGCTACCAACTGAGCCAACTGGACGAAGCTAATCTTGAAGCAGGCCAGCAGGAAGAATGGGAGCAGGAAGCCCAAACGCTGGAACACGCCGAAGAGATAAAACAGGGGCTCTATGCAGCCGATGCGGTGTTCAGCGGTAGCGATGAAGGCAACGGCATACTGCAGCTGCTGAAAGAAGCAAGACGACATCTTTCCGACATTGCCCGAATGTGGCCAAATGCACAGGATTTGGATGAACGGATGGACAGTTGTCTCATTGAGCTGAAGGACATAGCCCAGGAGGTTTCAGCCGGAGCAGAAGACATAGAATTCAACCCCGAAAGGCTTGAGACCGTAAATGAATGTCTAAGCCAGCTCTATTCACTCTATCAAAAACATCACGTTAACAGCGAAGAAGAACTGATTGCTCTAGCCGACGATTACCGCTCGCGCCTCGCTCTAATCGACCACAGCGACGAACAGCTTGAAGCTCTCCGCAAGAGATGCGACGAAGCTCATGAGCGCGTGATGAAGGAAGCGGAAGCCTTGAGCCAGAGACGCAGCAAAGCCGCCAAGACATTGGAGAAAGAGATGCTGCAACGGCTTGTGCCACTCGGAATGCCAAATGTTAAGTTCCATGTAGAGATTACCCGTCGCGAGGAACCGACCGCAAAAGGAGTGGACCACGTGGAGTTCCTCTTCAGTGCAAACAAGAACGGCACGCTGCAACCAATCCGCCAGATTGCGTCAGGCGGTGAGATTGCACGTGTGATGCTCTCGCTTAAGGCTTTGATTAGCGGAGTTGTAAGTCTGCCGACAATCATATTCGACGAGATTGACACAGGCGTCAGCGGTCAGATTGCAGAACGCATGGCCCTGATGATGAAAGAGATGGGCGACGGTGGCCGACAAGTCATCAGCATCACTCACCTACCCCAGATAGCAGCCCGCGGCGACTACCACTTCCGCGTCTTTAAAGAAGATGACGATGTGGGAACGAACAGCCATATAGAAGAGCTCTCGCACAACGAGCGCATTACCGAGATTGCCCACATGCTCAGTGGAGCAGAAATTACAGACGCCGCCATTAAGAACGCAGAAGCGTTATTAAATTCATAATTCATAATGCTTAATTCATAATTTAAGACCCCGGCCAAGCCCATGCGACACATATATACATTATTAATATTAATAGGAGCGATGCTCTTCACCCCAAGCCAGACTTTGGCACAGAAATGGATGAAGAAGGCACGCAAGGCGCAAGTGAATGTCCTAACATACGATGCGCAGGGCAAACTGCTTCACTCCACAAACGGATTCCTTGTGGGCAAGGAAGGAACTGTCGTCTCTGATTATAATTCCTTCAAGAACGCCGCCCGCGCTGTTGTTGTAGATGAGAAAGGCAAGGAATATCCTGTGGATCGTATCGCAGGTGCCAGTTCGCTCTATGATGTGGTGAAGTTGCAAGTCGGCGGGATTAAAGCCGACGGACTGACTCCGGCGAAAGCCCCAGCCGCCAAGGACCAGTCTGTATTTATCATCCCTTACCTCGGAAACAAGTCGGATGTGGCAAAGGCAGCACCTGTTCTGAGCGCAGATGTCTTCAACGAGAAATACCACTTCTATACGCTGGGCGTAAAAACGGCCGAAAAATCAGCCTCCTGTCCTGTGGTAAACGATGACGGCGAGGTGCTCGGACTGCTTCAAAACGCGACTCAGGCCGGTAGCGACAAGTGTTATGCCGTGGATGTCGTTTTTGTGACTGATCTTTCTGTCACAGCCCTCTCCGCTACAGCCAACGACTATCGTAGCATCCTGATCCAAAAGACACTACCCGACGATGCGTCGCAGGCAAACAGCTTCATCTATCTCATAGGCAAACGTGACACAGCGATGTATCTGGCATACGTGGAAGACTTCATCCAGCGCTTTCCCACAGCCACCGAAGGATACACGATGAAAGCCGAAGTTCTCTCTGCCAGAGGAGACTATGCAGGTGCAGACGCTGTGTGGGCTGCGGGTCTGGACAAGGCAAAAACCGGACTCGACGATATACACGCATCTACAGCTCGCAGTTTATATGCCTGCATACAGCGGGGAGACTCACTACCTGCCAACTGGACACTGAATCGCGCTCTGGAAGAAGCTGGCGAAGCGTTCAAGAAAAACCAGCAACCGACATATACGGCTCTGGAGGCACATATCCTTTACAGTATGAAGGAATATGCCAAAGCCGCCGAGAAGTTCAAAACTGTATGCAACACCAACCTGCGCTCGTCTGAGCAGTTCCTCTATGCAGCCCAATGTCTCAACATGACGGGAGACACGCTCGGGGTGCTCGCTATGCAGGACAGCGCCGTGGCTATGTACTCGAAGCCTTACGTGGATGGAGCTGCCACACCGCTGCTGATGCGTGCCAACACGCTGATGAGCCTGAATCGCTATCGCGAAGCTGTGGCCGACCTGAACGAATATGAGCATCTGCGCTACAATAGCGTGAACGCAAACTTCTATTACCAGCGTGAGCAATGCGAGATGAAATGCCGTATGTTCCAGCAGGCTCTGAACGACATCGAGCGCGCAGTGCAGATGGCACCTACCGAACCGCTTTATCATGCTGAGCTCGCGGCTGTAAACTACCGTCTGAACCAGTTGGACGAGGCTAATGCTGCCGCCAGGAAAGCTATTGAACTAGACCCGGATTTTGCCGACGCCCACCGCATCCTCGGCCTTATCCTCAGGGCAAAGCACAAAGAAGGCGATGCCAAGAAATTCTTGGAGAAAGCAGTAGAACTGGGCGATGTGGTTGCCCCCTCGCTACTGAAATAAAAAGAGAAGACAGAAGATGAAGATAGTACTCTTGACAGTCGGAAAGACTACGGACAAGCATCTTATTGCGCTAATCGACGACTATGTCAGTCGCACCTCGCATTATGTGCCTTTCTCCGTAGAGACGCTGCCGGAGCTAAAAAACACCAAAGCTCTCTCAACCGCTCAACAGAAGGCGATGGAAGCCGAGATGATAAAGGGAGCTCTGCAGGCAGGAGACTATATCGTCCTCTTGGATGAGCACGGACGTGAACGGCGATCTGTGGAATTTGCCCAATGGATTCAGAAACGAATGGTTGCCGGCGGACGCAGGATTGTCTTCATCATTGGCGGTCCATACGGGTTCGACGCTTCCATTCATGAACTGGCCAGTGAGGAGATATCTCTCTCGCAAATGACTTTTTCTCACCAGATGGTGCGTCTGTTCTTCGCCGAACAGATTTATCGGGCAATGACAATATTAAACAACGAACCATATCATCACGAATGAAACATCTCTCCAACGAAGAATACGCTGCAAGCAAGTATATAGAGCTTACCGTAGAGAAGGAAACCACTCTTCTCGAATTCCTCATGACAGCCCTAAACGGCATCTCGCGCAATAAAGCAAAGGATATTCTTGCAGGCAACGGTGTGAAAGTGAACCGTAAGGCAACGACCCGATTCGACGAGCCGTTGAAGCCCGGATTCGTGGTTCAAGTGTCTCGACATAAACGCTCCACCACACTTAAGAACCAGTATGTGCGCATCGTTTATGAAGACAAAGATCTGGTGGTCGTTGAAAAGAACGAAGGCATCCTGAGTATGCCGTCAACAGCCAAACAGTACTCTGTTAAGAAGGTTCTTGACGAGTATTTCGAGAAGCGTCACTTCAAATGCCGCGCTCACACTGTTCACCGTCTGGACCGCGAGACCTCCGGCCTGATGATTTACGCGAAGAGTATAGAAGTTGCCCAGATGTTTGAAGCCGACTGGCACAACATAGTATATGACCGCCGCTATCTCGCTGTAGTCGATGGAGAGGTAGAACAGGAAGGCGGCACCGTGAAGTCATGGCTTAAAGACAACAAAGCGTTTATCACATACTCAAGCCCCGAAGACAACGGCGGGAAATATGCCGTGACGCACTTCCGTGTACTGCAGAAAACTCCGCGATTCAGTCTTTTGGAACTGAAATTGGAGACAGGCCGCAAGAACCAGATTCGTGTTCACATGCAGGATATAGGCCACCCCGTCGTTGGCGACTTTAAATACGGCAAGGGGTTAGGGCCAGTGGGCCGTCTGTGTCTTCACGCTTACAGGCTGCACTTCTTCCATCCTCGCACCGGCGAACGGATGGAGTTTGAGACTCCTTGCCCGAAAGAGTTCAAGAAACTGGTTGAAATTAATTCATAATGCATAATTCATAATGCATAATTAGGCTGCGCTTAGATAATTCATTATTCAAAAACCTTAATAATATGAAAAAGACATTTACTAAAGTAGCAGTTCTGGCCATAGCACTTGGCCTGACTGCATGTGGAATGGGAACAACATCAACCGCAACTTCCACATCTAAATCAACACCCGCATCAACCTCTTCTTCCACAACCACAGCAAGCAGTTCTGCCTCAACTGCAGGTGGCGTTCTGGGCGGTTTGCTTGGTGGCTCCGGAGGTGGAGTTGTTGGTAATATCCTCAGCAGTCTTTTCGGCTCCACACTTCAACAGAAGGACCTCTATGGCACATGGCTCTACAGTTCACCGAAAGTGGCATTTGAGAGCGAAAACCTTCTGGCCAAGGCCGGTGGTGCGGTAGCTGCAAGCACAGTCGAAGAAAAGCTCGCCGGGTATCTTGGCAAGGTAGGTATAACGGCCGGTTCGAGCACCTTCACCTTCAACGAGGACGGCTCCTACACCGTAGGTAGCAAGACCAAGACCCTCTACAGCGGCAAATACACCTTCGACGCACAGAACAAGACCATCAAGATGACAGGCCTGCTTGGACTTGCCACATTCACTGCTTCTGTAGGCAAAAGCGGCAGCAATATCTACCTGATGTTCGATGCCGACAAGGTTCTCAGCGGAGCAACTGCCATTACCAAAATGCTGGGAAAGACCACCATTGCAAGCGTCCTTGGTAACTATGATGGAATGCAGGTCGGCTTCACACTTGCAAAATAATATCGGAAAAAAGGAAAAAAAATGCATAAATCATTGGCGGCTCCACAAATTATCACTATATTTGCCGCCAAGAAAAGGATAAATGCAAATAACAATCATTCATAATCACACTAAACGTTACACATTATGAAGAACTTTTACCTTATCGCAGCCATGTTACTGGCTTCCGTCGGCGCTTCTGCACAGCAGCGCCTGGCACTAAGCACTTACAAGGGTTCAGACCTCAAGAACTATGCAGGACAGGAGTGCGCCGTCACTACCTCACGTCTGGTTTGCACGGGGTGGAACACAATCGCTTTCCCGTTTGATATGAGCGAACAGGAAATCAACGAGACCTTCGGCGCAGACTGCCGTCTGGAGCAGCTCGTTGGTGTTGAGAGCAACGGCTCAAGCATCGTGCTCAACTTCCAGGATTGCAAGGAAGGCGGCATTCAGGCCGGTAAACCTTATATCCTGCACTATACAGGGCAGACAATGAGCAAGCGCATCGCCAAGACAGCAGTCATCAACGCTAACTACACCGCTCTTCAGTTCGCCGATCAGAAGACTGGCACAATCGTGACCATGAGCGGCGTGAAAGAGCAGAAGGAAGGCAAGGGACTCTACGGAATCCTGGTGCGTGACAACGCCGAAGCTGCATTCACCAGTGCTGACGTAGCAACCAACGGCTTCTATGCCACACGTTGCTTCATCAGCCTCTCCTCCGGCAATCAGACTCTGCTCACCACCAACCACATCGCTGCTTCAGACGTGACAAGCATCGAAGCTGTCACAAGCAAGGAGGAGCAAGTGGATGTGTACAACGTAGCCGGTATGCTCGTGGCTAAGCGCGTCCGTGCAGACAAGGTCAGCAAGATGCAACCGGGTATCTATGTAATCAAAGGCCAGAAGGTTAGTGTCAAGTAAGTCACAGACTAACAACGCATAAGCAGGAGGCCTACGTATATCTATACCGTCGGCCTCCTCATTTTCTTTTTATAATACAAAACACTCATTTTGAGATGACTACAAGAGACGAGATAACAACAACGGAGAAAAGGAGCCTCAATTTCATTGAGCAGAAAGTGGAAAACGACCTGCGCGAAGGCCATAACGGAGGACGCGTGCAAACCCGTTTTCCGCCCGAGCCGAACGGATATCTGCATATCGGACACGCCAAAGCTATTGCCCTCGACTTCGGAATTGCCGAACAGTACGGAGGCGAATGTAACCTGCGCTTCGATGACACCAACCCCACAAAGGAGGAGACAGAATATATCCAAAGCATTGAGCACGACATTCAGTGGCTTGGCTTCAAGTGGGCCAATGTCTATTATGCAAGCGATTACTTCCAGGAACTCTGGGACTTCGCTGTCTGGCTCATAAAGCAGGGACGTGCCTATGTCGATGAGCAGAGCTCCGAACTTATTGCACAGCAGAAGGGAACGACTACCCAGGCCGGTACAAACAGCCCCTTCCGCGACCGCCCGGTTGAGGAGAATCTGCGTCTCTTTGAGTTCATGAACAGCGGTCAGGCACAGCCCGGGTCTATGGTACTCAGGGCCAAGATAGATATGGCCCACCCCAATATGCTCTTCCGAGACCCGCTGATTTATCGCATCATGAACATTCCTCATATCCGCACGGGCAACCGCTGGAACGCCTATCCGATGTACGATTTCACTCACGGGCAGTGCGATTATTTAGAGGGAGTGACACACTCGCTCTGCACGCTGGAGTTCGTGGAACACAGACCCTTGTACGACCTCTTCGTCACTTGGATGAAGGAGTTCAAGGGCGAGACCGCCGACATCGAGGACAACCGCCCACGCCAGACTGAGTTCAACAAACTGAACCTCTCCTACACGCTTATGTCCAAGCGTAACCTACTGGCTCTGGTGAAGAACGGCCTCGTGAGCGGCTGGGATGATCCGCGAATGCCGACGATTTGCGCATTCCGACGTCGTGGTTATTCTCCTGAGAGCATCATCAACTTCATGGGCAAGATTGGCTACACCACTTACGACGCGCTCAACGAGTTTGCCCTGATGGAATCCGCTGTGCGCGAAGACCTCAACAGCCGCGCCACCCGCGTCTCTGCCGTTGTTAATCCCGTGCGTCTCGTCATCACAAACTATCCCGAGGGACAGGTGGAAGAGATGGTTGCTGTGAATAACCCGGAGCGCGAGGAGGACGGAACACACATCATCGAATTCAGTCGCGAACTGTGGATTGAGCGAGACGACTTCCAGAAAGAGGCCGAGAAGAAGTTCATGCGTCTGGCTCCAGGCAAGGAGGTGCGTCTGAAGAACGCTTATATCATCAAGTGCGACGAGGAACATCCGTTTGACGAGGATGCCGAGGGCAATGTCACCACAATCTATTGCACTTACGACCCTGAGACACGAAGCGGTTTGCCAGGCGCAGACCGAAAGATAAAAGGTAAGACGCTGCATTGGGTAAGCTGCGGCCATTGTCTGCCGGCTGAGGTAAGGATGTACGAACGCCTGTGGAACGTGGAGAATCCGCGCGACGAACTTGCACGCCTGCAAGACAGCGGACTTGAGCCTGTGGAAGCCATGAAGCAGATGATGAATCCCGACTCCTTGCACGTCCTGACCAACTGCTATGTAGAGAAGTACGTGCAGACGCTGCCTAATCTCTCCTATCTGCAGTTCCAGCGCATCGGGTACTTCAATATAGACACCGATTCAACACCTGAGCATCTTGTGTTCAATAAGACTGTAGGTCTGAAGGACTCATTCAAGAAATAAGTCAGATTATACCTTAGCATTTAGCATAAGTTTGAAATACGAGGAAGACATAAGACATTTCGACGAACCGGATTTCAAGGAGACTCTCCGGCAGTACGAAGCCCTGCTTGACGGGGACGACTCAGTATGTCTGGAAGCGGATGAACTGACGGATATCGCCGAGT
>Ga0247608_10004985_pt1 | contig 14582 bp, 12 predicted proteins | sample 176DNAGHGlowgp2_FD_193490 | JGI IMG/M metagenome (GOLD analysis project Ga0247608, IMG submission 193490) | Sheep rumen microbial communities from Palmerston North, Manawatu-Wanganui, New Zealand - 1766 DNA GHGlow gp2 | ecosystem: Host-associated > Mammals > Digestive system > Stomach > Rumen ...
ATTATAAAGGTATTGCATATACCCATAAACATCCTCATACCACCCTTGATCTGATGCATATCTTTGATTAACAGATTGAATAGTTGTACCATTGAAATATGTGCCTCTTGCAATAAGTTCCTCATTTATTTCTGTACCATTAACATATAAATAATTCTTAGCTAAAGCTTCAGCAACTGTGTTTATTGAATACTCATAACTATCAAATGTTGCTGCACTATTATATGGGTCATTGTCATAAGCCATATATCCAAATAGATTCTTTTTATCTGCAGCTATTCTTGAAGTTCCCCATCCACTTTCATGTATACCTATAGCTGCAATAAATATTCCATTAACTTTATACTTTTGCTCAGCATTATAAAACAATTCTGCATTTTGTTCAAATATTCCATTTCTATCTAGCGCAATATTAGAAAGCATTGTTTTATAATCACTAAGTGTTAATCCACTCTTCTCTGTTAAATCCATTTCTATATTTAAATTGTTTTTAAGTTCTGCTACTCTATTTTTTTCAGTAATCAATGGGGTAACTGTTTCAGAAGTAATATTTGCTGTTTTTAAGTATCCCTCTTGTCCTTTGTAAGAAACTTTAATCCACTCTTCTCCAGCTTCCTTTAATACTACATTTAAATATCTTGGAATATTTACTATAGTATTTGAATCATCTTTGGCTTCTTCTTTTAAATCTTCAGCTTCTAGTAAATACATGTTGTCATCAATATGAACATTGTATTTTTTCATAAATTCTGAAGTTCCAACATAAATAACCTGAGTTACAACCTCTTCTAATGTAACACTTTCAATAATTTCTTCTCCAACCATTTCATCATTTTGATATTCTTGAAGTGCTGTAACCTGTATTAAACCATTTTTACCTTCTTGCTTAACTTGCTCCTCATCTTTTGGTAAATTAGGATTTTCTTCATGCTCTATTGTAAATATAACATCTCTTTTTTCATTAACCATTTTTTTATTTGAATTTGTATTTTCTAGCATAACTTGAACAATATCAAGTGCATTTTGATTTTTTTCATATGCAACTATTTGCTCTTCATTTTTATAAACATTTGTTGCAAATATTTTATTTCTAAAAAATGCAATAACTAGTCCAACTATTATAATGCCTAAAACAAACCAGGTTATGCTAAATTTTATTACTATTTTTCCCTTTGTTTTTTGGTACATAGGTTTTTACTCCTTAATTAAACTGTAATTTATTTAATATTTATGTAGAATAAATTGAATTTTTACTATTAGCTGCTTAATAAATATATATTTTAAATGGAGTGCGTAAGCGTTCAGCCACTGCATACTGCCATTGTAACAGGCAGAGCCTTAACAATGGGCAGCAAACCGGAGCGAAGCGAAGGGCGCCTGGAGCAATTGACATATATAGTTCAAATATATAATTTATTATATATTTGAACATATGAAAATTGCGACACCAAACGGAATGAAAAATATATATTTATTAAGCAGTTAATAGAAACAATGCATCATATATACTATACTACTCTTTTACTTTGCTGTCAATGTAATCATTTACCAATATTTTCAATACTGCAGCAACAGGCACTCCCAAAAACATTCCAATAATTCCAAAATATGCTCCACCAATTGTAACTGATAGTATCACAAGAAGTGGGCTGATTTTTAAAGAATCTCCAATTATTTTTGGATTAATAATATTAGCATCAACTTGTTGAAGAATAACAACTACTATCAGCATAACAAGTGCTTTTGAAAATCCACCAGTAATAAATGTAATTATTCCGGCAATTATAACAGCTATAATTGCTCCAAAATATGGTATCATATTAAACAATCCTATTGTAAATCCTAAAAGTGATGCATATTTTACTTTAAGAATACTCATAGCTATTGTAGTTAAAACTCCCACAACAATCGCATCTATAAATTGACTTGAAATAAATTTAAAAAATACACCATTTGATCTGTAAAAGTATTTTTCTATATAATCACATGTGCTTTCCTTAAATATTGCTTTACAAAGCTTACCAAAAAATAGATATATTTGATTTCTTTCAGCTAATATATAAATAGATACAATAACAGCTACAAATACATCAAACACTCCTCTTGCAACTCCAACTGCTCCTTTTATATATTGTGTAATTTTTTCTATGCTAATATATTGTTTTAAATCAAAATTTTGAAGTTCTTTTAAAGCATTATAAACTTGCTCAGTTTTAAATATTGAGTTATCTGGTAGATTATTATATTTTTCAATCAATCCTGAATAATAGCTTGGAACATTTGATACTAACTCATTTACACTCGCTATCAAAACAGGTAATATAACATTAATTATTAAAATAATAATTAGTAAAGCGAGAATATATGTTATTAATATTGATATTTTTCTTGCGTTTTTTCTAATAATTCTTTTACTAGATTTTTTAAATAATGCTTCAATTTTTCTTTCAGGAATATATAATAAGTATGCTATAAGTAATCCTATCAAAAATGGTGAAATTACAGCAAGAAATGTTTTTAGCCCTGTAACTAATGGTCCGGATGCTATCTATTGCTTTATATGCAATAAGAAGTAAAATTCCAACTGTAATATAAAATACCCATCTATGCCAATGACTTTTGATTTCTTCTTTCATTTTTATTTGCTCCCTTCTACTTCAATTTCCAAACATATTGGACAGTGATCACTGCCTAATGTCTCAGAGTATATCTCTGCCTCTTTAATTTTATCTTTTATATCATTTGAAACAATAAAATAATCAATTCTCCATCCTACATTTTTTTCTCTGGCATGTCCCATATAAGACCACCAAGTATATGCATCTTGCTTTTCAGGATATAAGTATCTAAAAGAATCTGTAAATCCTGCATTTAAAAGCTCTGTCATCTTTTCTCTTTCTTCATCTGTAAATCCTGCATTTCTTCTATTAGTTTTTGGATTTTTTAAATCTATTTCTTTATGTGCTACATTTAAGTCTCCACACATAATTACTGGCTTTTTTTTCTTTAAATCTAACAAATATTTTCTAATTTCATCTTCCCAAATCTGCCTATAATCCAATCTTTCAAGTTCTCTTTTAGAATTTGGAGTATAAATATTTACCATATAAAAATCTTTAAATTCTAAAGTAATTACTCTTCCTTCTTTATCATGTTCTTCTATTCCAATTCCATATGTAATACTAATTGGTTCTTTTTTCGTAAAAATTGCTGTTCCTGAGTATCCTTTCTTTTCTGCGCTATTCCAATATGAAAAATAGTTATTAAAAATTGGCATATTCATTATTTCTTTAATATCTTGACTATTTTCACTATCAGCAATTTGCATTTTAGTTTCTTGAACACAAAAAATATCCGCATCAACCTTTGAAAAGAATTCTTCAAAACCTTTTTTTACACAAGCTCTAATTCCATTAACATTCCAAGATACTAATTTCATATACTCCTCCTGGGTGGTGACAACGGGACCGGTTCTTTTTGTCACTTTTTCTCCAATTATTCTACTATAAAATGTATAAAAAAACAAGAGAAAACATAAAAAAGCAGGAATAATCCTGCTTTTAATTAGAATAATATTCTGTAATCTTTTTTTAATTTTTTCTAAGAGATGAATTATTTACAATTTTCATAAGATGATAGACTCTGACTTTTTTCTTTTACCATTTTATCAACTAAATACATGGTACTTAAATATAAACATCTAATATCACTCAAAAATATTATGTTACCATGTCGAGCTTGATTATAAACTGAATTGTCATCATAATATCTACGCAAATAGCATGTTGTTGTCTTGATATTTGGGATTCTCCCAGTAAATATAAAACCTAAAAGTATTTTGTCTGTATCTATATTATGTACAACCCATTCATCCAAATTTGTAAAATAAGTCCAATCTCTCCATGTTTTTAATTTATATAAGTAGTCTAAAACATTAATTCCAGTATTATTATATTTCTCAATAACATTTTTCTTTTTATTTTCATCATTTGGGTCTTTTGTCCATTCTGAGATTGCTAAATATTGTTCACGTAATTGATCTAGTTTTATTCTTTCGTCATCCGAAACATTGTTTTTCTTTTGAAATGTTTTCATATTGCCAAACTCGTCATCTATCCATTCTCTATTCGAAAATGCTCTATTTTCTTTATACTCCTCTACTGTATCTGCAAAATGACCTCCTAGAACAATATATTGTCCCCTCGCAGTTAAAAAATCTTGATTACCTCCTAGACATAAATCCTCAATTATCTCACATATATTCTTATATTTATTACGGTCACCTTTACGTCTTGAATTTGATAGTCTATTCTGCATTTCTTGCATCTTTTCTATGCTATCGAAATAACGCGGCAATATACCTATAACTTTAGGTAAACAAAAACCGTTTTCTCTATTAGTCATATTTTAACCTCTCTACAGATTTTAATACCATCCCTTTGACCTAAATGCACTCCATGCATTTGATGGTGAACCATATCTTGATTTTATATAGCTTAATCCCCAATTTATTTGAGTTTTGTAGTTTGTTAAATAATCTGAACCAGCTGATGCCATTTTGCTTGCAGGTAAAGCTTGTGGTATACCATAAGCTCCTGAACTTCTATTTTTATTGGTTACTTGCCATCCGCTTTCTTTAGTCCAAAGATTAATAATGCATTAACATCTGAATCTGACCATCCATAATCATAACATCTTTGTCTTGCATAAGCCTGGTATTCTGCAACACTACCTGTAACTGCACCTCTAACTGGTGTTTCAGATCTTGAAGAAATAACATTAGATTTTACTTGAACAATTTTGTTAACAGGTTCTTCAACAATTTCTTCTGAGATTTGGGTTCTTTCTATTTCTGTTTCATTTTGATATTTTACTTTATATGTAACTCTTCTTAACCCTTCTTTACCTTCTTGAATAACTTGGTTTTTTGTGCTTTCTGCTCCATCTGAAATATCTTTTGTTATTGTTTCAAATGGAATTGCTTCTTCAATAACCTCAATTTTTTCTATAACAGTGCTATATGCTCCTAAAAGTGAATCTAATGTTGCATCAATTCCACTTTCTGAAACCTTAGCAACTTCAACTTCTTGCTCTGATTTTTTTGTTATTTTAATGTTTTTGTCTGATGAAATATTTTCATCTTCATTTGGTGAAACTTTTTCATCTTCATTTATTATAATATTATTATCTTCTAAAATGTCTTTTACATTAGTTTTTGATGTTAGTACTGTCATCTCATAATCATTTGATAATGTAATTTTTACACTATTTAAACTTGTTGCAACTGTCATTACTCCAAACCCTGAAAGTAAAACTAAAATCAAGAATGTTATTATTAGTTTTATCATAGTAAGCTTGTTTTTGTTAATTTTCTGCATAAAACAGATACCTCCTTTAACAACAAATAATATTATACCAGATTTTACGAAAAATGTCAAATTTGGTAGGATTTGGAAATTTGTTTTAAACTCTTTGTCCCACTAATATTATATGCTTTGAGGTAATGTAATATGATAATTATTTTCTAAAAATTTGATTTTTTAAAATATCTATCGTTATAATAATTATGTTAACAAAAAAGGGGGGATTATTTATGAGTCATCAATCCAATAGAAGTACATCTGATTTGAAATTAAATTGGGCTAGTATTGCTATTCAAATTGATAAATATTATCTTCGATATATCAAAAAATCACAGAATTTAGATATACCCTTAGACTTAATATCATTTGCTTATACTAAGTATATCGATTCTCAGATACATAATCGACTTAGACAAGCTAATATTATGACTTTAGAACAGTTATTACAACGCTATAAAACAATAAATTCTCAACCAATCAGTGGAATAGGTCCTAAATTTTTAAGGGTTATTACTTCATTTATAATTAGTAACCGTTTATTGTCTGTATTAGAAATATCTGAAAATAAAAATGATAATGCAAGTTCAAATCAATCACATGAAATAATAAAAAATGAAATGGATAGTCTAGAAAAATATATACTCTTTTTTAATCAAGTTATTTGTGAATTAAATAATATTCCAATAAATAATAAAAAGGTTCGGTTCGAATGCTATAAACTCATTATTAGAAAAATGTAATCAGATTATTGATTATCTTGATACTAGGCTTAAGCAATTACAACAACGTAATTTGAAAATTTCACAAGTTAGGAATGATACAACTATTGACCAAATATAAAATCTTGTGATATTTATTATGCAGAAAGGTAATTATTTATTTATACACTCTTTATATAGTATTATTCAAAATTTTTAGTTTTAAAATTTAAGACTTACAAAAGGTTTCAAAACATATTTATAAATGTTAAGATTTTTTTGAGTTAAAAAAGTTATAAGAGCATATCTCTTATAACTTTTTTGTATTTTACGCTATTCAAGTTAGATATTAATATTTTACTATATATGTAATAAAAAAATAAGAAAAATTTGACATAATTTGTATAATGTAGTATAATTATTATGTTAATTATTTTTTAGGAGGATTATACTATGGATAACGAACACACAAACATTCAATCAACACAAACTAAATTATCTCTAGTACAAATACAACAATTACTAGAATCAATGAAAAAAAAATATGAAGCATCATCAAATACAACTTCAATAACACAAAAAAGCAAGATTGAGCAAATAACCTTTGCTGCAGATAATCCAATTATAGATCAACGAATCCACACTGCATTTAGATATAAAAGAATAATAACTGTTGGGGATCTGTTAAATCATTACTTAGAAAATCATAAGCATATAAATGTACGAAATATTGGGAAAATGTCCTCTTCATATATCATTAGTTTTATACAATCATTTGAAAAGCGTCAGCCAAGCAATAATCTTGATTCGTTATTTTCTGCTAAAATTGACCTGGAAGGTGATAGAGAATCTTTGGCTAATCTTTTAACCCATTTAAAAGAGTATCGAAATAATCTACCCACACCATTATCTATTTCAAATCAATTTAGAGATGCATCTACTGAGAATGATATTGAACAACTTCGTGCAAAGTTACAAAGGTTAAATGATGAATCTTTAATTACTCAATTAATATCACAAGCCGATGAACTTTTACAAATTCTTAATGACCAAAAAGAAGACTTATGTGGCCTTTTCGATAATTCTATATATCAAGAGGATGGTGATTATTATGAACACTAATTGTAAAAATGATTTTCTAAAATTATATGAACAAATTAAAAAAGGAGAAATTGACTTAGATACTCTTGATTCTGATACTATTCATAAATTGTTGCTATTTGCTGAAGAAGAATATAGAATTAGAAAAGAATACAATGATAAAAGACTTAATGCACTAATATGTCAATTACAGGAATTAAAAAAAAGTATTACTAATATATAGAATTATTAAAAATACCGCAATATGATTTTAATGTACGATGTATAAGTAGGAAATCGGAAGTAGGAAATATTTCATCTTACTTCCGACCTTAATTTTCTCCACTGATTTCCTATTATTCTCACTATTTTTTTACTATCCAAGCTCCACTCCATAATAACTATCTCTCAAAATTTGTTTCATTTCTTCAACTAAAGGAACTCTAGGATTTGCATTTGTGCATTGGTCTTCAAATGCTCTATCTGCAAGCATATCAATTTTTGATAAAAATTCTTCTTCATCTATTCCTGCTTCTTTAAATGATTTTGGAATATTTAATTTTTCATTTAATTCTTGAATTTTTTCTATTAATGATTTTATTCCTTGTTCAACTGTATCTGCTTTTAAACCGACTTTTTTAGCAAGCTCTGCATATTTTTCATCTGCTATAAAGTATTCATATTTAGGGAATGATACAAATTTACTTGGTTTACTGCTATTGTATTTTATTACATAAGGTAACAATATCGCATTTATTCTTCCATGTGGTAAATGGAACTCTGCACCTATTTTATGAGCAAGCGAATGATTTATTCCTAAAAACGCATTTGTAAATGCCATTCCAGCTATTGTACTTGCGTTATGCATTTTTTCACGAGCTGTTTTATTATCTCCATGTTCGTATGCTTCAACTAAATATTTTAATACAAGTTCTACTGCTTTTTCAGATAATCCATCTGTATAATCTGATGCCATATTTGATACATAAGCCTCTATTGCATGTGTTAAAACATCCATACCAGTATCTGCTGTAATTGATTTAGGTAAACTCATAACTAAATCTGGATCTATAATTGCTACATCAGGTGTTAATTCATAATCAGCTAAAGGATACTTTTTGTTATTAACTTTATCAGTTAGAACTGCAAAAGAAGTAACTTCTGAGCCTGTACCAGATGTTGTAGGAATTGCAACCATTTTTGCTTTTACTCCAAGTTTAGTGAATTTATATGTTCTTTTTCTTATATCCATAAACTTTAATTTTAATCCTTCTGGATCTGCATCTGGATGCTCATAAAATAGCCACATTCCTTTTGCTGCATCTATAGCTGACCCACCACCTAATGCAATTATAACATCAGGTTTAAAATTATTCATTAATTCTAAGCCTTTATTTACAGTTTCAAATGATGGGTCTGATTCAACATCAGAAAATATTTCACAATGTACATGATGTTCTCTTTTTCTTAAGTGATATATTATTTTATCAACATAGCCAAATTGAACCATTCCAGGATCTGTAACAATAAATGCTCTTTCAATATCAGGCATTTTTTCTAAATATTTAATTGATCCTGATTCAAAATATATTTTTTCTGGTATTTTAAACCATTGCATATTAACTGTCCTCCTTGCAACTCTTTTAACATTTATTAAGTTTACACTTGAAATATTTGCGGTTGTAGAGTTTCCTCCAAATGAACCACAACCAAGTGTTAATGATGGCATATTTGTATTATAAATATCCCCTATACCACCATGAGTTGAAGGTGAATTAACTATTATTCTACCAGCTTTCATTTTTTCTGAAAATCCCAATATTTTGTCTCTATCCTCTGAATGTATTACAGCTGTATGTCCAAGCCCGCCAAATTCTAGCAGTCTTTCAGCTTTATCTAATGCTTCTTCATAATTTTCAGTAATATAATATGTTAATACTGGACTTAATTTTTCTTTAGAAAATGGATATTCAGGACCAATTCCCTCTTCATATACAACAATTACTTTTGTATCTTCTGGAATTTCAAATCCTGCTTCTTTTGCAATACTATATGGACTCTTTCCAGGAATGTATGCTTTTAATTTAAATCCCCACTCCTCACTCCATTCAAACATTGTATTTTTTAATTTTTCTTTTTCTTCAGGATTTACAAAATAGCATCCTGCATCTCTCATTAATTTTTCAAATTCTTGATATATTTCCTTTTCAACTAAAACAGCTTGTTCAGAAGCACATATCATTCCATTATCAAATGCTTTAGACATTACAATATCATTTACAGATGTTTTTAGTTTTGCAGTTTTTTCAACAATACAAGGAACATTACCAGGTCCTACTCCTAATGCTGGTTTACCACATGAATAAGCTGATTTTACCATTCCAGTTCCACCTGTTGCTAATATTAAATCAACTCCCGGATGATTCATAAGAATACGAGTAGCAGTAACTGATGGCTCTGGTATCCATAATATACAATTTTCTGGAGCTCCTGCTTTTATTGCTGCATCTCTTAAAATTTCTGCAGCTCTAACAGAGCATTTTTGAGCAGATGGATGAAAACCAAATATAATTACATTTCTAGTTTTTGCTGAAATTATTGATTTAAACATTGTAGTTGAGGTTGGGTTAGTTACTGGAGTAACTCCTGCAATTACTCCAACTGGTTCTGCAATTTCAACATAATCATCTTCATCATTTTCATTAATAATTCCTACTGTTTTTTCATGTTTTATACTATGATATATATATTCTGTTGCAAACATATTCTTTGTTATTTTGTCTTCATATATTCCACGCCCAGTTTCTTCTACAGCCATTTTAGCAAGTTCCATATGATGCTCTAGTCCTGCCATAGACATTGCTTTTGTAATATTATCTACTGTTTTTTGATCTAATTTTAAAAACTCTTTAGATGCAATTTTAGCTTTTTCAACTAATTCATCTATCATTTGTCTTATTTTTAATTCATCTTCGTTTTCTGGCATTTGTGTTTCTCCTTTATACTTTTTTCTTTTATTTTGTGCAAATTAATTATATATTATTAATTTTTTTTGTCAATATATTTAATATATGTTTCATAATATAAAAGAATTGAAATATATTATTATATTTTTGATTATGAAAAAGTGAATATATAAATTTTTTTCGAAAAAAATTTATATATTCACTCTTTCATCTTGTGTTATATCTATATTCTTTAAATATTATAAATTATTTAATAAAAAATGTAATAATACAATCAATTTCTATAATTAGCATTAATACAATAGCAATAATATTAGTCTTTTTATTTCCTAATTTCTTAACTATTTTTTCAAACAATGGCTGTAAAATATATAAAAACACTACTCCACCTAATCCAAATCTAATAGAAGGTGAAAGAGCAATTCTTGCTTGAAAATTATATTTATAGCTACTATATGTTTGCCATGGCCAGCTTCCCATAGTAAATTCACATATATAAGATGTTATTAGCTCAATTGTTGTAGCAATTACCATACATAGTAAAAATACAACTGGTATCATTAAATATTTTTTCCATCCTTTTTTATTTTTTATTAACGGATACACAGTAAAAATAAATGCTAATGCTCCAAATCCATATACTGGGCAATATGGTCCAAATAATACTCCTCTATTTGTAAAACCCCATTTATATACAATAACTTCCAAAAATACTTCATAGCACCATCCAATTATTGCATACAGCATAAAATAAATAAAATATTTACTTAATTTTTCTTTCATATAAATAATTCCCCTCTTAATTTATATTTGCATTATCTCATATACGACAATATACTACAATAGAAAAATTAAAATTTGACAAAAAAGTCATAATGTATTATGTAAAGAGCTTGACATAATAATAATAATAATAATAATGTATAATTAGAATTGTATCTAGGGCAATTTGCCCATAATTTTTTGGAGGTTGGTCGCACCTAGCAAAGTAGCAAAGCGACCCTGCCCAAGGAGGGGGCAACAAATGTCAAACTGCGGAAGAGGGAATACATACTATTGTTTTAGCTGTCGTCACCAACGCTATTGTAACCACCAAAATGGGACAGACATATATAACGGAAGTACTCATCGATATGAAAATAGCTATGATGACCATCGACTGAGCAAAGATGCCAGATATGCCCGCGCTCTGCACGATGGTCCCGGCGGTTTTTTCGACGACGAAAACTATTAACAATCGAGGAGGGGATGTGTTTTTTTACATCCCCTCTGTAATTTTATAATAAACTAAGTGATATAAAAAAATGCTAGATATTATATATCAAAGATTTTAAATCTCTAACATTTAATTTAATATACATAATTAGTTAATTTTTTATTGTATTATAATAGTATTGAAATTTCAATTACTTCTTAATTTTTTTCTTGATATTTTTCCCATTATATAATATAATATTGTTGGGAGGAAGAGTATTATGGACAATTTACCTATCAATGTTAAAGAATCTATAGATAGATTCGTTGAAGGATGCAACAATTTACTAGGAAATAGATTAAAAAAAATAATTTTATATGGCTCATATGCAAGAGGAGACTATAACAACTCGTCAGATATAGATATATTAGTTTTAACTGATTATAATCAATCTCAATTTTATTCTGTGTTGAAGAAACTATCTAATATGACTTATGATATTGAATTGGATTATAATGTAATTTTAATCCCGCTAATTAATAATATAAAAAATTACAATAATGAAATAGATACTATTCCTTTTTATGCAAATATACATAAGGAAGGAGTGGTATTAAGTGAGTAAAAACATTTCAATTGGCCTATGTATAAATAGATTAAATTCAGGAAAAGAGAAGCTTGCTGTTTGTAAATTACTTTGTCAATCTGGTTATTATAAAGATGCAAACAATAGGGCATACTACTCAATATTTAATTCTATCAGAGCAATACTGGCAACTATTCCTATAGATTTTAAAAGACACAAAGATGTAATTGCATATTTTAATCAACATTTTGTAAAAACAGAAATATTTCCTAAAGAATTAGGGCACAGAATTTCTTTAGCAAATGCAATTAGAGAAGATAGCGATTATTTAGATTCATATATGATGAATAAAACAGAAACAGAAGAACAAATACAAACAGCTAAAGAGGTTTCAGAATACGCAGAAAAATATGTTAGAAATTGGATAAAAGAAAATACCAATATTTCAGAGGAAGAAATCGATAAACAAATTATTAAATTGTAAAAAACAAAATGAGCTAAATTATTATATTTAGCTCATTTTGTTTTTTATTAAGTTATAATATATTATATATCAAAGATTTTAATTCTCTAACATCTAACTTCTAACTTCTATTTTAATATACATATTTTTGTGGATTATAAGCTACTCCATTAACTCTTATTTCAAAATGTAAGTGTGGTCCTGTTGAGTTTCCTGTAGAGCCTACTGCAGCAACGTTTTGTCCTTGAGATACTTTTTGTCCCGCTGAAACATATAATTTACTACAGTGTCCGTAATATGTTTGAACTCCATTTGAATGAGTTATAACAAGTAGATTTCCATATGAACCTTTCCATCCAGCAAAAGTAACCGTTCCTGAGGCAGCAGCTTTTATTGGAGTACCAGAAGATGTTGCAATATCAAGTCCAGTGTGTGCTCCTGATCTTATTCTACTATTTGCTCCAAATCTTGATGATAATGTACCATTAACTGGCTTTATAAGAGAAACTCCAAGTGATACTGTTGATTGTGACATATTTCTTGATGTTGAAAATGAACCTGAACTAGTGCTAGATCTTGATGATACAGTTGATTTAGCTGATGCAACTTTAATAGGTTGAACTTCTACTGGTTTTTCTTTGTATAGACTAGCTATTGCATCTTCTTTAGATACAAAATCTTTTAGTTCTGTTTCATATTTTTCTTTTATTGTTAAATTATCTATATTATCACTATCTTTTTCTTTTAATCCTTCAATTATAGCTTCTGCTGTTGCAAAATCTGAAACATATGCTTTTTCTTCAGAATCTTCTAATACAGCAAAATACTTAAAGTATGAAGTTCCTTCTCCTGTAACTCTTGCAAATATTTCATCATCATTTGTTTCAATATTTCTTTTTAATAAACACATTTTATATTGTGGCATACTATCTACTTGAATAAAAGCTAAATTTGAATTGTCTCCATTTCCTTTTTCAATAAAATCATCTATTCTTGCTTGTAATTCGCTTTTTCGTGCACAATATCCTATTAATTCACCATCTAAGGTTACACTATAAATTGGCTTAAAAACAAATGCCATAACTCCTGCAATTATAAAAGTTGCAACACTTGCTAAAACAAAAAACTTTGCTGAACTTCTTATCTTAATTAGTACATTTTTCATTCAAATTTCTCCTAATTTTTATCCTTTTTACTTATAATTAATTTTTTCTCAATATGCACATATGCTATAATAACATTAAAATTTTTGCAATTTTGACTATCTTTAATATATTCTTATTTTCTATTTTTATATTTTATTATCTCTTTTTTTCTCGTTTTTTCTCTCAATCGTTTTTTATAAAATTTCTAAATTAGCAAATTTAGCCATTAAGCGTTTATGCCCTACTTTATCAAATTCAATATCTACTTTTAAATCTTCACCTTCTGGTTCTGTTTTTGTTATAGTTCCTTCTCCAAATTTCTTGTGGAAAATCCTTACTCCTTCTCCATATTGAGATAAGTCTATTTCCTTTTTTCCTTTATTAGATAAACTACTTAAGAAACTTTCAGCAGACCTTCCAAAAGATGCTTGTTTTCCAAAAATATTGCTTGCTACAGCAACACCTTTATCTATTGTATCTTTTATACTATATGATTTAATTGGCGACGAACTACTAGATTTTCCATAACTCCATGAATATTTACTATCTTCTAATATATTCTTTTTAATTTTTGATGTTCCAAATGCATCATCATATCCTTCTAATAAATCACTTGGAAACTCTTCTAAAAATCTTGATGGAGAATTACAACTTGTTGACCCAAACATTGTACGCATTTTGGTACATGTTAAAAATAGGTTTTCTTTTGCTCTTGTTACTCCTACATAACATAAACGTCTTTCTTCTTCTATTTCTTTTGGCTCTCCAATAGACCTAAATCCAGGGAATATTCCTTCTTCCATTCCAACTAAAAATACTACAGGAAATTCTAAGCCTTTTGCACTATGAAGTGTCATTAAAGTAACTGTGTCTTCGCTATCTTCCATATTATCTATATCTGATGAAAGTGTCATTCCTTCTAAAAAGTTTGTTAAATTTGCTTCTGCTTCTTCTTTTTCAAACTCTATTGCAACTGTTAAAAATTCTTCTAAGTTTTCTAATCGGTTTTCTGCTTCTATTGTTTTTTCATCTTCTAAAGCTTTTATATATCCAGATTTTTTTAGAACATATTTTACAAATTCAGAA
>Ga0247608_10004987_pt1 | contig 14580 bp, 7 predicted proteins | sample 176DNAGHGlowgp2_FD_193490 | JGI IMG/M metagenome (GOLD analysis project Ga0247608, IMG submission 193490) | Sheep rumen microbial communities from Palmerston North, Manawatu-Wanganui, New Zealand - 1766 DNA GHGlow gp2 | ecosystem: Host-associated > Mammals > Digestive system > Stomach > Rumen ...
GCTTGAAGTGCTTTGTGGCCGCTACGTAGAAGTTGCGATAGTAGTTGCTGCCCGAGAAGCCCTCGTCGCCAGAGCCATAGACATCGTTGCCGCCCACGACCACCGACGGCCAGTACTTGCCTTCGCGCAGGGGCTGCAGGCGCAGCGTGAGATAGCGGTCCTTGGAATAGAAGCCCACCTTGGCGTCGGGGTTGTGGTTCTTGTGAAACTTCATCAGCGTGTAGCCATAGCCCACCTCCACCCAGCGAAAGGGGGTTATGCTGACGTAGTTGGTCCATGAGGCATACTTCTCTCCCTCGAACTTGAAGGCGTCGGGCATCATGGCCACAGGTATGTACTGCGCCCCCAGTCGAGCTACTCCTGCGGTGTCCATTTCGGCCGACGGTGCGTGGATGAGGCCGGGGGTGCCTAAGTACTGCTGCGCCCAAGCCTGCTGTCCCAATGCGAGCAGGGCAAGCACACACAGCATGCGCACGGAGCGAACCACCCCTGCATGGCGCTGGCTGGCAGTGGCCACCCCTGCCATGGGGGGCTGGTGTGCAGTGTTGTTCGATATGCTTGCTGTGGTTGCCATGTTGCTTGTTGTATTGTTCTCTTTTCGTGCTGATGGGGCCATGCTCGGTGTAATCCTTGCTTAGCGGTCAATGGTTCCTGTTCCCCAGGCCACGTCTATGCTGTTGGTGCGTGCGTTTTCCTCGGGGTCGGTGGCGTAGGAGTACATTGACATTTCGTCGGACTGGGCTATATATGACGTTCGGAAGTTGCTTGCCGGTCGTACCACGAATTTCTTCTGCGACTTCTTGTATGGCGGAATCATGATAACGACTTTGAATCCCCCGGAAAAGCTGTGTGGCGTTTGGATGTAGCTTGTGCGCTTCTCGTGGAGCCGGCCAAACATGCCTACTGAGCAGTGGGCGAAGTGGCGGAACACTTCTGCCTCGACGCCGTAGTCCTCGTAAATGTATCGCCCTCCACTGAGTCGTGCCTCTGTGTTCCACTTCTTGAGGAAGACGTTGGCTCCGAGTGTGCCTGTGAAGCAGTCGGGCTTCTCTATGGTGGCGTCGCCCACCATCTGCCAGAAGCCGGTGTATCCCGCTCGTGCCTGTACCATGAGCCAGCTGTTGATGGGGAACATCCACCTTGCGTCAAGGCCGTAGCGCTGCTGTGAGAAGAATCCTCCTGAGAACTTGAAGTGCTGGTTGGCTCCCAAGTGGAGTTGCTTGGAGATGACGCCCATGTTCATGCGCACCTTCTTGTTGACCTTGCCGTAGCCGTAGTCGACAACGGGTATGCATCCCTGGGCGGTAAACATCCAGTCGCGGCCCATGTGCCACTTCACGGCTGGGGTAATGTTGACCAGCACGTCGTAGAGGCGCATGAAGTTGACGTCGCGATAGAACAAGTCTACGCCACAGAACAGCTCTACCTGGCTTTGGCGTTGTGCGTGGCTGGCAGAGAGTGCTGCCAGGAAACAGATTGTCATCAATAGTCGTCTCATGGTCGCTATGGGCGGTGGGTTTGCTTTTCGCCTCGCCGCCACTTGCATGGCGTGATGGCTGATAAGCTAAAAGCGGGTGCAAAATTACACATTATTCGCGAAACGGCCAAGTATTCGGCTCTTTTTTTAGCTGTTTTTTTGCGTTGATTGTTTTCTTGTAATGCCGAAGGCTCATCGCACGAGAATCTCTTGAACCACGATGCCTGGGTCGGGCAGGCTGATGCGCAGGCGATGCCGGCCGCAAAGGCCGTGCGGCACTGCGATGGTACGCGAGGCGAATCCGCGCAGCACGTTTAGGCGCCACTCTGGGCTAAAGTCATCGGTATGGATGGAAAATAGCTGTGGCTCGCCCTCCCCCAGCTGCACGGCATAGCGTGCAGCCGTTGTGAGGTCGGCACGGGCGGTGCCGTCCTTGTTCACCGTAGCGGCCCTCCGCCCCTCATAGACCTGTAGCGTGGGTAGTGTGCGTATCTCTATCTCGCTGTCGCCCTCACAAAGCTCAACCAGGTAGTCGATGCTGGGGGCTTCCGACGGCTCATACGACGGTGTCAGCAGTGGCTGTACCATCAGGCCGTCGGTGTAGCCGAGGCCTTCCACACGCGTCACGCGGCCATCCTGGCTGTCGTGCGTCTGCTGGCAGGCTGAGGCCTCGATGCGCAGGCGAGGCTCAGGGCTGAATGGTGGCCACAGGCCCAGGAACACCTCGTCGATTTTCGCATCAGCCTTCACGTCGGCTATCGTCAGACGGTTCACTCCCTTCCTTAGGTGAAGCACGCCCACCTGGCTCCACATGGGTCCCACGAAGGGAGCATGTTAGGGCGGTTTTCGTAGTTGTTATGGTTTATAGTTGTTATAGTTTTCGTAGAGGCCGCTTCTCTTGCCTTGGGCAGGTGGAAGGGTGTTGCAAAGATACAGCACTTATTGCATTTGGCAAGAAATAAGGGCAAAAAACTCTCAAAAAAGTCTGCTGCGGCTGATTTGAGCATTGATGCGGGCGGGGTCGCCTGCGCTCCTGGGGCAGATTTGAGCATTGATGCGTGGGGGGCGCTGGTGTGCTTGGTGGTTGGGTGGTTGGGCTGGGTTGATGATGGGAAAAGCTACAAAAAGAGTATTGAGAAGAAAATAGTATGTAATTTGTTTGGCAGTTCGTCAGGAAATGAGTACCTTTGGACGATGAATCGCCCTGCAATAAACGAAGGAGGGGCGGGCGCTCGCAGATTTAAGCGACGACACATAGAAGAATAAGGAATATGAAACCACTATCAGCACGCACAGCAGGCTTTACGGATTCTGTCATCCGTCGAATGACGCGCATATCGAGCAAGTACGGAGCCATCAATCTCTCGCAGGGATTCCCCGACTTTAGTCCTCCGAAGGAGATAACAGATCGCTTGGCAGAGATTGCGCCACACGGGCCACACCAGTATGCCATTACCTGGGGAGCACAGCGCTTCCGCGAGGCACTGGCCAGGAAACAGAGTCACTTTACGGGTTTGCCCATAGATGCAGATAAAAACATCGTGGTGACCTGTGGCTCGACCGAGGCAATGATGGCAGCGATGATGTCCGTTGTCAATCCCGGCGACAAAGTGGCCATCTTCTCGCCGTTTTACGAGAACTACACGGCAGATACAATCCTGACGGGAGCAGAACCGATATACGTCCCGCTGGTGCCACCTGCCTTTGGGTTTGATGCTAACTTGCTGGAGGATGCTTTCAGGCAGGGTGCGAAGGCCTTGGTGCTATGCAATCCTTCGAACCCATGCGGCAAGGTGTTTACTCGCCGGGAGTTGGAAGTGATAGCTGACATCATCGTCAGATGGGACGGCTATGTGATAACCGACGAGGTGTATGAGCACATCGTCTATGCGCCTCATAAGCACGTCTATATCTCTACTCTGCCTGGTATGTGGGAGCGCACGGTTTCATGTAGTTCGCTATCGAAGACATACAGCATCACTGGGTGGCGACTGGGCTATGTCATCGCTCCTGAACGCATTGTGGAGAGGGTGAAGAAGGTACACGACTTCCTGACCGTAGGAGCGGCAGCGCCATTGATGGAGGCGGCAACTGTGGGACTTTGTTTCCCTGACAGCTACTACGATGAACTACAGGCGCACTATACTCGTAGGAAGAATCTCTTCTGTGACGGGCTGCGACAGTTTGGCCTGGACTTTACTGATCCGCAGGGAGCCTATTACGTGATGCTCGACGTGTCGAAGTATGGTGTAAAGGATGACCTGCATTTCTGCGAATGGCTGGCAGAGCATGTGGGAGTAGGAGCCGTGCCTGGCAGTTGCTTCTTTAAAGAAGGGCTACGGGTAGGCGAGGCCTCGGCGAAGTGGCTGAGCAGTAACGGAGCGCAAGAATGTTCGGGAATGGATGTGCGTCACCTGATACGACTGCATTTCGCCAAGCGGGATGACACGTTGACAGCTGCACTGAGCCGATTGTCAGAACTTGATAACAAAGCAAAGTCGTATCATGAATAACAATGTAAAGATTCGCAGGGCAGAGCGGGAGGATGTGCCGCTGTTGCTGGAGTTCATCAGAGGTATTTTCCCGTAAAATTGGTAAAAGAATCCGTAATTCGTTTAACAGTGGTTTAGGGATTTCTTCGTACTTTTGCACCCATGAAAAGAATAAAGGTATTGGTGTTGAGCTGTATGACGACTACGACAATAGTGGCTCAAGGTGTGATAGATGTTCATAGCCACCTGATTACTCCAGAGTTTGTGTCGGCACTGGAGGGTGAGGGACGGGTGATGGACGAGGGATTCCCCTTACCACGATACGATGCAGAGGCACATCTGAAGTGGATGGACGAGGCGGGGGTGCAGACATCGGTGTTGACGCTGGCAGCCCCACAGCCAACGTCTGCCAGGGTGGTGCGGAGTACGAACGAAGCGGCTGCAAAGCTAAAGCGGGAGCATCGTGGACGATTCCTTTTCTGTGCTGCCTTGCCTCTGCCAGATGTGGATGCTGCTATCAGCGAAGCCATCTATGCCCTGGATACGCTGAAGGCTGACGGTGTGAAGCTGGCAACGAACGTTGAGGGGCAGTATCTTGGAGCGCCTGAACTGGACACGCTATTCTCGGTGCTCAATGAGCGACGGGCGGTGGTCATCCTGCATCCTCATCGGCCAGAACCTGTCAACCGGCGGGTGATGGAGCAGACGCCCCTGGCCATGCAGGAGTATCTCTCAGAGACGACGCGCGCCGTTTCGAACATGATCAGCCGGGACGTGCTGGCTCGCTATCCGAACGTGAAGGTGGTGGTGCCACATTGCGGAGCCTATCTGCCGCTAAGTGTACCTCGCATGAAATCGCTGGCTCCTGTAATGCAGGCAAATAAGATGGTAGGAGATATAGACTGGGAGGCTAATCTGGCTGCACTCTACTATGACTTGGCTGGTGCTCACTCGCCAGAGGTCATCCGCATGTTGCTGACCATTACCACGCCCGACCATCTGCTCTATGGTTCGGACTATCCTTACGTGGCTCCGCAGGTGCTCACACAGAGCTTGCAGCGCATGAAGCAATATCTGGCGGCTGAACCCGATCTTGCACCATTTCGCGAGATGATTCTTCACAAGAATGGGGAATGGCTGATGGGGCTGTCGCAGACAATGCCTGCCCCTGTTGAGACTTATAAAGGCAGGATGGTTTGCCGTCTGGCTGAAATAGAGGTCTATCCTGAGCATCTGACGGAATATCTGTCGTATGCCAACGAGGTAGACCGCCTGAGTGTGGAGCGCGAGCAGGGAGTCGTCTGTCTCTTCCCGATGCAGAGCGCCGAGGACTCCACCAGAATTCACATTCTCGAAATCTATGCCTCCGAGGAAGCCTATCAGCAGCACCTGAAGACCGCCCATTTCCAGAAGTATAAGCAGGGCACACTGCACATGGTGAAGAGCCTAAAGCTGCCCACCATGCAGCCGCTCGACCCAGAGACAATGAAACTGATATTCAAGAAACTTCAGACAAGAAACTTCAGATAACTAATGAGAATTATCACCACCGTCATCGCCCTGCTCTTAGCAGTGGTAAACGTAAATGCACAAGGAAACATGAAAGAGAATCAGGATTTGAATAATCGACAGAAGTCCGGTCATCAGCAAGCAAGCTTGCAGGAGGCTCGCTCAAACGTCGATTTCAGCGTATGGCCGAAAGGCGAGTTGAACACCGCCTATGCTCAGTACTTCATTGGCAACAGCTATCTGGCTCCGCTCGACGCCGAGAACGGAGGCCCAGTGAACGTAACTTTCGAACCGCGATGCCGCAACAACTGGCACATACACCACAAGTCGGTGCAGGTGCTCGTCTGCGTGGCAGGCTACGGCTGGTATGTAGAAGAGGGTAGGGAACCTGTGGTGTTGCGACCTGGCGTTGTCGTAGCCATTCCGGCCGAAGCCAAGCACTGGCACGGAGCTGCTAGAGACTCGTGGATGCAACACATCACCTATATGACTAACGTTGAGGATAGTGCTTCCAACGAGTGGTTGGAGCCTGTCACTGATGCCGAGTACGACAAGCTGCCCGCCAGCGGCCAAATGCTCTGCGTTACGGATGCAGAATACATGCAGCGTTTCGATGCTTTTGCCTTTGACGAGGTGGTGGAGCAGGTGAAGACCCGCCTCGACGACCATACGCGCTACATCTGCTATCTGGCCACGCTCTTAGGCTGTCAAGGTATAGACGAATACCGCGAACTGCTGCCCCAGGCTCTCGACAAGGGGGTCACTCCCGTCGAAGTGAAGGAAATCGTCTATCAGGCTACAGCCTATCTTGGTATGGGGCGTGTCCGACCCTTCCTCTCGGCCACAAACGAGGTGCTCAGAGCACGTGGCATAGCCCTGCCGTTGCCTTCGCAGCAGACCACCACGATGCACAACCGACGAGAGACTGGCACTGAGGCACAAGTGAGCTGCTTCGGCAACTCCATGCGCGACTTCTGGAAGTCAGGACCGGAAGATAGCCGCCACATCAACAAATGGCTGGCCGACAACTGCTTTGGCGACTACTACACCCGCACGGGACTCGACCAGACCTCCAAACGACCAAACGACCAGCCTTCCATGGCAATGCGCGAGCTCATTACTTTTTGCTTCCTTGCAGCCCAAGGCGGATGCGAGCCACAGCTCAAGGGTCACATCGCAGGCAACTATCACGTAGGCAACGACAAGGACATGCTCATTGCCGTCATCTCCAGCAACCTTCCTTTCATCGGCTATCCCCGTACGCTCAATGCTCTCAGCTGCATCCGAAGCGTCGAGTCAGACAAATAAAAAAATACTACAATGAAGAGAATTCATCGACCAGACCCCCAAACGACCAAACGACCAGCCTCCCAAACGACTATTTTTATTTCCTTTATCATAACACTGCTGCTCACCCTAAGCCTTCCCACCCTTCAGGCAAAGACACTGGTGGTTTACTACAGCTACACCGGCAACTGTAGGGCTATTGCCAATGCCCTTACCAGCCAGATAACGGCTGACGTACTCCAGATACAGCCAGCAGAGAAAGGACTGCGGTACGAGGCGAACAACTACGCCTTGGGCGCCCAGCTGCTCAATGCCATCAAGGCCAACCCTAACGAGGCCAGCAGCTATCCTGTCATCGACCCTGTAAGCCTATCGCTGAGCGACTACCAGAACATCGTCATCGTCACGCCCCTATGGTGGAGCCAGATGGCCGCTCCCATGCAGACCTTCCTGTTCAACTACGCCTCTCAGATGGCAGGCAAGAATGTCGGCCTCATTGTGTCCAGTACCAGTAGCCCCATCACTGGCGTCGAGGCAGACTGTAAGCGGCTCCTACCCGGCGGCAACTACTACGGCAACAGCCTCTGGATTCGTTCCTCACAGGTCCCCAATGCCGCCTCGCTCATCAGCGACTGGCTACAACAGGTTAACTTTTCTGACAATAATACCTCCGACCCAATCAACATTAAGGTATCCGATGGCACCAACACCATCGTCTACCAGCTCAATCACACCAGTGCCGCCAAGGCCCTCTACGCCATGCTACCCTTCGAGGTGTCCGTAGACAACTACAGCAACAACGAGAAAATCTTCTATCCACCTACCCCCCTCAGCTATGGCTCCGACTGCATCGAGGGCGACTGTCCTGCAGGAACCCTCGCCCTCTTCTCGCCCTGGGGCAATGTCGTCATGTATTATGGCCCTGCCAGTCGCTACAGCGGGCTCTATATCCTCGGCAACGCCATTGAAGGGACTCACAACATCAGAAACCTCACTGGAACCATACGCGTAGAAGCCGCACCACCCACCTCTGCCGTACATTCCATAAAAGCCCATCATCCAGCCCAAACTCCTTCCCCATATACCCTCAATGGCATCATGGCAGTAGCCGGGCAGAAGGGCGTTGTTGTCAAGCATGGGCAGAAAGTCCTCATGAAATAAGCAAAGCACACAGCATATGGTCTACCAAAAACTATAGCAACTATGAAAACTCCCTAACTCACACGTAAATACGTCGCTCATCCCCTTCGCCACCATCCCCCTTGGCCATACAACTATCCGCCAACATTCGTCCACCATTGCCCACCAACCCACACCCCACATCCTCCCCCCTCCCTCCACTGTGCCCGGCGGTTTTGCCGCCGGGACCACTCACCCTAATTAAAAGGCTCACATAAAACAATCACAGAAAAACTCCGCCTTATCTCATTACATTTTTCCCAATCCTCCCCGTCCCCCAAGTTACCGAAGTTCCTTTCACGCGGAAATGAAAAGAAAAGCAAGCTTTCCCTTTGCGCTTTCTCCCTTTTTTCGTATCTTTGCACCCACACACAGTGATAGTGGCATGAGAGGTGGCAGTAGAAGCATTCATTGGATTGTCGTCGATGTTGAGGTCAGTTTGAGTGACCAAAAGATTCACGACATAGGTGCGTTGCGTTTTGATGGTGCCATTTATCATGGTTGTTCAAAAAAAGATCTTGAAGCTTTTATCCATGATGCGGATTATGTCTGTGGGCACAATATTATTCATCATGATGCAAGATTCCTGTTTACAGACGGGAAAAGCAGTGCTCCATTAGTTGATACTCTCTATTTTTCTCCTCTGCTTTTCCCAGATCGCCCCTATCACAGGCTTGTCAAAGACGACAAACTCATCAGTGAACAGATGAACAACCCTGTGAACGACTGTGAAAAGGCTCGTGACCTTATGTTGGACGAAATGGCATGCTGGCAGTCGTTACCAGAAAGGAAACGCACGATTCTTTCCACGCTACTTCATGGGAAGGAGGAATTTCAAGGGTTTCTCAGTATGGTCGGTACACCCCCCGAACCTGTAAATCTATCTGCTCTGATATGGAATGAGTATAAGGGTCGCATCTGCCAATATGCAGACATTGCTGCCATCATAGAGCAATATCCAGTAGAGTTAGCATACGTCCTAGCCCTGATAGACACAAATGACGAACGGTCTGTCACGCCTGGGTGGGTACTCCACAACTACCCTGGAGTGGAATACGTGATGGGTGTCTTGCGACAACGGCATTGCCAAGAGCCTGACTGTGAGTTTTGCAACTCTTTTCTGGATATCCACTCTAATTTGAAAGCTTTCTTTGGCTACGACGAGTTTCGCAGATACGAGGGAGAACCTCTACAGGAACGTGCTGTAAAAGCTGCTGTGGAAGGGCGTTCCTTGTTGGCCATATTCCCCACTGGTGGAGGAAAGTCTCTCACTTTCCAACTGCCGGCATTGATGGCAGGGCGAACGGTGCATGGGCTGACCGTGGTCATTTCTCCATTACAGTCGCTCATGAAAGACCAAGTTGACAACCTTGCAGACCGAGGCATAACAGATGCAGTTACCATCAACGGACTGCTTGACCCCATCACTCGTGCAACAGCCATCCAACGGGTGCAGGACGGTGAAGCATCCTTATTGTACATTGCCCCAGAGATGCTCCGCTCGAAAACCATCGAGAAAATTCTCTTGGCTCGCCACGTGGTACGTTTTGTCATTGACGAGGCTCATTGCTTTTCTTCATGGGGGCAGGACTTCCGTGTTGACTACCTCTATATCGGAAAGTTTATCAGCGAATACCAGAGGAAGAAGGGATGTAAGCAAGCCATCCCTGTATCCTGTTTTACTGCTACAGCCAAGCAGAAGGTTATTCAGGACATCTGCGATTATTTCAAACAGACGCTTTGGCTCAACTTGGAACTGTACGCATCGAAAGCCACACGCACCAACCTGCAATACGCCGTTGTTCATGCCGAGACAGATGAAGAAAAGTACCAGAAACTGAGGGCGTTGCTTTCTGAATATGATTGCCCTGCCATTGTATATGTGGCACGCACCCGTCGCACTCACGAACTTTCGGCACGCCTGACGCGTGACGGCTATCGTGCCCTACCCTTTAATGGCAAAATGGACACTGACGAGAAGGTGGCCAATCAAGATGCGTTTATGTCTGGCCGTGTTCGTATTATCGTGGCAACATCTGCCTTCGGTATGGGCGTAGACAAGAAAGACGTGGGGCTGGTGGTACATTATAATATCTCCGACTCCTTGGAGAACTATGTTCAAGAGGCGGGTCGGGCAGGCAGAGACCCTCAGTTGAATGCCCGTTGCTATGTACTCTACAGTGACAGCGACCTCGACAAACATTTTGTGCTGCTGAACCAGACAAAACTTAGTGTCTGTGAGATTCAGCAGGTGTGGACGGCTGTCAAGAAAATGACCAGGCAACGGCCTCACGTCAGTTGTTCATCATTGGAGATTGCCCGTCAGGCAGGATGGAGCGATGCTGTGGCTGACATAGAGACTCGTGTACGGACAGCCATTGCTGCATTGGAGCAAGCAGGCTATTTGCAACGAGGAAACAATATGCCACACGTCTATGCTACAGGCATCACTGTGAAAAACATGGACGAGGCCCGACAACGTATCACGGAGTCGGTGCTTTTTGATAATGAGGACCGCGAGAGAGCTATCAGGATTATCAAGTCGCTGATTTCGCAGAAGCATATTTCAATAGCGCAAGACTCAGAAGCAGAGTCACGGGTAGACTATTTGGCAGACATCCTTGGATTGACAAGAAGCGAGGTGGTTTCAGCCGTTATGCGAATGCGTCAGGAAGGCATACTTGCTAACAGCAAGGATATTACAGCCTATATGCTGGACGAGGGGGCGACAGAACGCAAATCGTTGATGATGCTTGAACGATTTGCCAAACTCGAACGATACATCATCAGTCGCATTACTGACGACGGTCTGGTGATTTCTGCCAAGCAGCTCAATGAGGATGCTGTGAACTATGGCATTGCCACATCCAATGAAAAGAGCATCCGCACGTTGCTGTATTTCCTCACCATCAAAGGATATATTCGTAAAAAGGAAGACTCTGCACGGAATATCAGAGTGACGCGTCAGGCGGATGCGAACAAGACCGATGACCGGTGCGAGCAAAGGCATGAGATCTGTCGATTTGCGTTAGAATGGCTTTATGGTCAATTGCCAGAACAGGCTAAAGGGGAATCATCTAACAAAATGGTGCAGTTCTCCGTTGTTGACTTGCTAAATCAAGTCAAGAAAAATCTTCTCTCTCTCTTCAATTCACATGAGGAACTTCAAATAGAAGATGTGGAAGAGGCTTTGCTCTACCTGTCGAATATTGGCGCACTAAAACTGGATGGAGGTTTCATGGTACTTTACAATGCCATGGCTATCCATCGGCTTAAGGATATGAAACTGCGCTATAAGCAGGAAGACTACCGCATGCTTGACGAATTCTACAAACAGAAAATACAGCAAGTCCACATCGTGGGAGAATACGCCAATCTCATGGTACGTAATTATCAGGCCGCCCAACTCTATGTACAGGACTACTTCCAGATGGACTACAAACGCTTCATCGCCAAATATTTCAAGGGCGAGCGAGGACGTGAAATTCAAAGGAACATCACTCCCAAGAAATACCAAAAACTCTTTGCGCAACTGTCTGAGCGGCAAAAAGAAATCATATCCGACAAAGACTCACGCTGCATTGTCGTCGCGGCAGGTCCTGGCAGCGGCAAGACCCGTGTGTTGGTTCACAAACTCGCATCCCTCCTTCTGCTTGAAGACGTAAAGCACGAGCAGCTGCTCATGCTTACCTTCTCGCGGGCAGCGGCCACGGAATTCAAGCAGCGGCTGATTGGGTTGATTGGCGAGGCTGCTCATTATGTGGAAATCAAGACCTTCCATTCCTATAGTTTCGATCTATTGGGACGTATAGGAAACCTGGAGGAGGTGAAGGACGTGGTGGCAAGGGCAGCTGAGATGATTAATCAGGGCGAGGTGGAACCAAATAGGATTGGTAAGACCGTGCTGGTCATTGACGAGGCACAGGACATGAGCGCCGAGGAATATGCGCTGGTTAAGGCTCTGATGAATAGTAATGAGGACATGCGCGTCATTGCAGTTGGAGACGACGACCAGAACATCTTTGAGTTCCGTGGTTCCAACTCCCAATACCTTTATCAACTATCAAAGGAGCCTGATTGCCGCTTCTTTGAAATGACTGAGAACTATCGTAGTTCGAATCATGTGGTGGCTTTGGCCAATGCCTTTGTGAAAGGCATTGGCCAAAGGATGAAGGCTACTCCGATTATCTCTATGAGCAAAAGCGATGGCTATGTTGAAATAATACGTCATGCTTCTCAGTATATGTATCAGCCACTCGTTGACAGCCTAATCGCACATAAAGGCACTGGTACTTCATGTATCTTAACTCAAACAAACGAAGAGGCCGTTATTCTCGTAGCATTACTAAGAAAGCACCACATTCAGAGCAAATTGATACAGTCTATGGACGGTTTTCGATTCTCAAATTTGGCTGAAGTAAAGTATTTGCTCAAGTACATTGCCAAAAGGGTCAGTACCCCGCTTGTCCCTGACGAACTTTGGGAGGAAGCTAAACATAACACTTTCCAGTTTTATGATGGCAGCCTGTGCCTGCCTCTGGTGAAACGTTGCACAGAGCTTTTTGAACAAATCCATCGCGCCAAATACCAAACAGACCTCTGGGAATTTGTATTCGAGTCATCGGTTGAGGACTTTTGTGATGTTTCCAATGCGGAGGTTGTCGTGTCAACTATCCACAAGGCAAAGGGGCGTGAGTTCGACGATGTGTATATGCTTCTGAGTGACAGACCCTATAAAGACCAGCAGCTCCTTAGGCAGTATTATGTAGGAATGACCCGCGCCAAGAACCGGCTGTTCATACACACCAATGGTGATCTTTTCTACCGTCTGCCTGTTGACAAGCAACGAGCGGACAATCAACTATATCCTATGCCAGAGGAAATTGTGCTACAGTTGTCGCACAAAGACCTCTTTCTTGGTTTCTTCAAACCCATCAAGAAAGAGGTGTTAGCCTTCAGAAGCGGTGACAACCTGCTTTTCCACGATAACTATATCCTTGCGCCTATTACTCGGAGAGCAGTCGCCAAACTGTCAGCTAGCATGCAGACCACTCTATCTGCTTGGAAAGAAAAGGGCTATCAAGTCCAATCAGCTTCAGTCCGTTATGTCGTAGCGTGGAAACCTAAAGATGCTCCAAAAGAAGAACCCGAGACTGCGGTGCTCTTAATTGACTTGACATTGACCAAGTAGTTCAATTATCCCACCAAATCTCCTCTTCCTCCGTTCTGCTTCTTGCCTACTTCCCGTTCTGCTCCTTGGCCACGTCGCTGCCGACGAGGAAAGATGGTTTGCCCACCTACTAATACATACCATCGCCTCAGGTAATCTTCTTGTGCACTTTGCTCATTGTGCTTCGCAGAGGCATTGCCAATGCCTTCTACTCAGATATCTCCTGACTTTGGCAGTTTTAACATTCCGCTGAGAACTTATCTTCTGAAGTCTCTATAAACAGGGCGTTTTTTGAATTTTGGAGGAGTGATTTGGGTGACGCAGTAAAACCGTGTATTTGAATATGCTACCGTGGGGAGACGTGACACTGGTGATATAGGACAAAAGCCATGGGCATCATCTTGTGCATATCCATGCACGCTGACGAGGTGAAAAGAACCGTAATTTCGTCTGGAAAGAGATTACTTTTTCCCAGGTCTGAGAATATTTCTTCTTAGGCCTGTCAGCAAAATTTCCCTGGCTTGGCAGCAACAAGTCCGCAGGTTGCATTTTTATGCAAAACATGCTGCATATTAATCTGCCAGTAAACTCTGACAGATATTTTTGCTGTATTTTGCCGACACCTCACTGATTTGCTGGGGACCCTAGTGTTTAAAGGGATTCCGGTGGGTGAGGTATGTCCAACATACCTCACCCAGACCTCACTTATACATCACTTGTAACCTCACCCCTACTTTGGGCTTGACTCTCAGGTGGGGTCTCAGGTGAGGTGTAGGTGAGGTATAAGTGAGGTTTCCGAATGACACATCACTCGCTGAAAAGCCTTTGCAGAAAGGTGTTTCGGGAACTTTAGTGAGGTATAGGTATTTCCTGACTTCGGCGGTTTTAACATTTCAGAGAGGTTGACACGCTCGAAATCCCTATAAACAGGATATTCTGCATGGTGACTTGGGTGACTCAGGAAATTTGTGTTCCTTTACGGTATGTCCCCATGCAAGACGTGATACAGAACTGGTATCAATTGACTTATCCCCAAGTATATTAGTTTATTAGGCTTAAAGAGTAAACATATTTCAAAAACAACCAGTTTCCATGTCAATTTAAAGAACGGATGCCGATAATTGCTTTGAAAGAAAGTTTCAATTGTTGTGCAAAGTGTCACTAATTAACTTAACTAACATATAATAAGCTTATTAGATATAGTGATACTCTTTCTTAAAGTATCACTACTATTTTGTGATAGCAAAACAACTTGTTTTGCTGTGTAAAGTGGCGCTTCTTCAGTGTTTAGAGGTGCTTTCCCTCATACCAAAACAACTTGTTTTACTTTTTAAGCAGATATTTCTTTATGCCAAAGCCTGCATCTTTTATTGCTCTTTCAATGTCTATAGATCAAAGTAAGTGGTATCTTGCTTATTCTATTATGTTAATACATTTCAAAATAGTGATACTTAGTGTAACTTTAC
>Ga0247608_10004988_pt1 | contig 14579 bp, 19 predicted proteins | sample 176DNAGHGlowgp2_FD_193490 | JGI IMG/M metagenome (GOLD analysis project Ga0247608, IMG submission 193490) | Sheep rumen microbial communities from Palmerston North, Manawatu-Wanganui, New Zealand - 1766 DNA GHGlow gp2 | ecosystem: Host-associated > Mammals > Digestive system > Stomach > Rumen ...
AAAGGGTGTAGGGGTACCAAAATCAGGGCTCAATCGTGACCGGTTCCCCACGTCTACGAATTGAGCCCTCGCGCCGTCTATCCTTAGACGCTGGCCCGGCCGCCGGAGAGATCCCGTCCCTCCCGCCGAGCTCGCGCATGCCGAGATATGGTCCCGGCCGGAGTCAGTGACTTAAAGTTTTCCTTAAGTTAGCATTTCTGCCTTGATTCTTTCGATCATATCAAGGAATACAACCGTTTCTTGAAAACCTCCAGTTGGAACGCCGCTATTTATTTTGTCATACTTATCAAGTGTTTCTTCAACAAAATCAGCACCAAGATTCTTTTCAACCCAAGCGGCAACTTCTTTTCGAAGGTCATATAGCCCGTGCTTTTTGCGGAATCGTTTGAGCATTGTATAAACTCCTATTTAATGATTTCTTTAATACATCAACGATTAAAGAGTTCTCATCCATGCCTCAATGTATGGTGTAATTACATCATATCCTGTCGGTGTCAAGTGCTGTCCATCCAAATAACAATGCCCCGCATCAATATTTTCTTGTCCTGTCATTTGACTGGAATACATTGACGGAATACGAGGATTTAAAGGGCAACCATCCCATAAATCAATATAAGGAATACCCCATTTCTTACAAACTTCTATTGCACGCTCATAAAATGCCCTATATCTGCTATGTTCAGCATCGTATCCGGCATGGGATGTTCCCATCTTCTGCGGAATAATAAAACCGATTTTAGCAGTAGGATAATAATTCAATGTTTTATAGAACAATGATTCAAGTGCTCCCGTAAATGTGGTATCATCATAGGTTCCATTATAATCTGAAAGACTGAGCGTTCCGAACGGGTACTCCGTATCATAAAGAATGTCGGCGTCGTTGCATCCACCTTCGAGGATTAAATAATCAAGTGTCGGGTGTTGAGAATAAATAGCATCAATATTTCGTGAAACCCAATGTCTGTTACTTCCTCCGCTTGTAGTAGTCCCTGCTGTAATTGTTGCTCCTGTTACTCCATAATTCGTCCACGACATATTATTTGCCGTGCCGATAATACCAGCCCAGCCCTGTCTGCCGTCACCTGCAGACGCGCCAGCGCAAATACTATCACCATCAAAAGCCGCAGTTTTTCCATACAAAATATTTTGCGTGCTTTCACTTCTGGCAGTATTGATTAAAGCCTCAACCTCTTCCGTCTGCTTTGCTGTTAAAGGGATTATATCATTGAGCACTACAAGTTCGTATTTTTTATACGATGATGGGTAAGTAGTGCCTTTCACCACCATCAGCGTATTCATATTTGCTATTTCGTTATTTATACGCCCATATTTTACCGCCTGATAGGTTGCGGTCGTGGGTACAGTATAAATAACATAATCGCCGTTTCTTGTGCCCGAAACTCTATAAACATACGTTTTTGAAGCGTTATATAATGTAAGTTGTGAAGCACCTAACGAAGAACCGTATTTAGTTATAATAGTTTCTCCGGGTAAAATAGGGAAATAATTAGAATAAAAGTAATTTTCTCCGGAAACAGGAGAGCCATCTCGTAAAAATGCACCCGTCACGGTGTCCGCAGAATCTTTATCGAAAAGATTTACGTTCAAGTCTGCAAGGGATTCAAAATTGTTTTTTAGCGCATCAAGTTCGTCTGGTACAGCATCCAAAATGTCTAAATGTTTCCATACAGAAGAGGATTTATAGATGTTAAATACTGTTCCGGTGAAAACTCTGTATGCAAATGCTACACCGTATATGCCACTAGGCACTGTAATACTCCCAACATAAGACGATCTTCCCGTTTGGCTTATAGGTACGATGGTAGGTCTGGATTGAAAAGTTCCGTCAGCATCATAGTAAGCAGATACCAACCACATAATTTCCGCGTTGGTGTAGCTTAAATCAACACCGACCACATCACCAGGATTTACTTTTATGATATTGGTGTGTAGCGTGGGTTGATCCGGGTCGGTAGTTATGCCTCCATTTGTGGTAAAATATCCGTCTGCGGTGGTATACTCCTGCTTTTCTAAAGTGTTTAACGATTCTTTTAAATCATCAATGTCCGCCGTGTTCTGCTGGATCTGGGCGGCCTCGCTCTGGATCCCCGCCGCGGCTGTTTCGGCCGCTCTCTGAGCGGCCTGAGCTCCAGCGAGAGCAGTCTGAGCGGCTGTTGCGGATCCATCCGCGGCCTGAGCGCTGGCGGCCGCCTCGGTCCGGATCTGCTCAAAGACGGCGGTCGTTGCGGTCTTCCACGCATCCAGCGCAGAGAGAGTCGCGGCCTCCCATGTAGTGATATCCGCCTCGGTTTCATCCTTCCAGTTCTCCATGGACTGCTGGAGCCCGGTCTCCCATGAAGAGATCCCGGTCTCGACGGTGCTCTTCCATTCAGCGAGCTCTTCGTCTGTAGCATTCTTCCAGTCATACATCTCATTGAGCAGGGTATCCCACTGTTGGAAGATCTCCCGGAAATGCTTGATAAAATAGGCGAGGTTCAATTCTTGAAAATTGAGCCACGGATACTTATCGTAAGGAAAAGGCATGATGTTACCTCCTTAATATACGAGCAGGCAAAACCGCTCTTTAAATCGTTCGGTAATCAGGTCGTAAAAGTTGAGTTGCACGAGCTCACGCTGTGCGGCGATGAGCTGAGTAGTCATTGTGACGCCGATATTTCCAGCCTCGGTCCGGGTGAGCGTGTGATCCAGAGTCCCAGACTCGGAGTCCACGGAGCTTTCGGAGGAGTCAGTCTCCCCGGAGCCGGCGCGGCTGGATCCGCCGAATCTGCTGATCGTACCGGAATGATCGACAGTATCACCGCTGGTCTCGGTTCTTTCAGAGCTCCCGGCCTCATTCGAGGAGTCGGTCCTTACCGTGCTATCGTCTGTCAGGGATCTCTCTGCTCCAGAGCTTGATCCGATCGTTTGCTCGTCCTTGGTCTCGGTCTGAGTGGCGCTGGATGATTTATTATCGGACCCGTCTACGGAGACATGGCTGTTATCCTCAACGTCGACGTCGTTCACGGATTTGTCCCTGTTCCTGTAAGTAGTCTCATTATAGGCGGAGACGCTGTTTTCGGTATCGTTGTCGGTGTGTACAATTCCGCCGTTCTGTGTATAGGTATGCTCAGCGCCGGTCTCGTCTGACGTGGAGACGGAGTCATTGGATCCGACAACGCGGCTATTATTCTCGCCGGAGTTGCTATTCTGATTATCGCCGGATCTGGACTCGACGCCGGAGAGATCCGTTGTCCGAGCATCGCTGATTTTTGCCTCAGCTATGGAGGAACGGTTCTCTGATCTGCTCTCAATGTCGGTATCGTCGTGCTGATCCTCAGCGCGCTCTCGGTTTGTATCCTGCCGGGATCTGGATCCGATGGAATCCCGAGAGGTCAGGTCCTGAGCGGTCTCTTTAATCGACCCGTCCTTATTCCATAGGGGATTATACTTATAAAAGAGAGTATTATAGAGCTCCTGCCAGACCGGGAGCTCTTTCTTGCTCCACTGGGTGATCGCCCACTTGCAGAAGTCCGGCTCCGGATAGATGCAGTCCATCTCCCCGGTCTCCATGAGTATATTATTGACGAGAACGTCCCGGTCGAGGTTAAATCCCTGCACGTAGAGATCCGGATAGTCCGTCGGATTAGTTGGCATGGTTGGAAGCTGGAGCCCATCGAATAGAGTATTATCCAGCATATACAGAGACAGGGGAGTCACTGTTGCTCTGAGCGGCATTAGGCTGAGCCTCCTTTCTGAGTTTGAATGAGAGCTTGCCGGAGAGCTCGGGGAAAAGCCTGATTGCCTCCTCGATATCCCGGGAGATGACCTCTTCGGATACAAGCGGGATCGCGGCCGTCTCAAAGGCGTTTGCGTTGACCTCCTCGGAGTTGAGGCGTTCTTTCTTTGTTACGTTCGCGTTAGGGATCCCGACGGCGGACCCGAAGGCGTTCATCAAACCTCGCATGGTGTCCAGCATATCCAGCCCGATGAAGACGGAGCTAAGATTTTGCTGGAAAAGCTGAACCTTCAAATTCCCCTGATCGTCGAAGAGGCGCTTATCGGCGAAGGCCGCCGGCGAGCCGGATCCGATCTCATCATAGAGCTTCTTGAATGACTCCGCGATGGTTTTGTTGTCCGCACAGAAAACATAGGCGAGCTTTGCATTGATGAGGTTGATATTGAGCGAGCTCGCGGCCGTGGCAAGCTGGCCGGCGTAATAACATACCGTATCCATGATCGATCCATAGTCCGGCCGGAGCCGAATCAGGGCGGCGTCCTTCCCGATCTCCAGCCGGGAATACTTCTGAGACGGCAGGAGAGGATTGGAGATCGCAACGTACTTCGGCTGGTAATTGATATCATATCCGGAGAGTGTGCATCCGTTGAATATGACGCCGTATTCGTCCGTATAGAAGATCGCGCCGAAACCGACGCAGTACAGCATATAGAGGACATAATTGAGCGCCCAGTAATCCGGGACCTTGAGCTCCGCCGGCGCCATCGCCATCTGGAGCAGGGTCCGGACAAAATAGCGATAGGTCAGGCTGTCTTTTCCCTCGCATGAGGGGAAAAACGAGCTCGACTGTAGATTTTTTACCCCGTAGGGCTCAGCGTAGTCGTACCATCCCGGGAGGCCGGGAACGGCCTGAGACTCGAAAGCTGTCACCATATAATGAAGATCCCTCCCTTCATTTTCTTTTTGCGGACGAGGTTGAGCAGGGCAGTGAGCTCATCATCCGTCGGTTGCTCCGGTGGTTCAGGAGGCTCCGGTCCGGGCGGTTCAGTCTCAAGGAAAAAGTCAAAAATATGCATAGCATTCCAGCAGGCCTGATTGAATGAGATTTGATAATTCCCGGAATACCACGGCTCCCTGTATGCGCTCCCGGAGTTGTCAGTGTAAAAGTTGAGGAAGTCCAGAGCGGCCGCCCAGCGTGTATTGAACGAGCCATCATCTATTCCCTCCCAGTGATACATCCACTCCCTCACGAGGGCCTGCATATCGGTGCTGGTGGACTGGAAAAACTCCGACATCGTGTTATATGCGGACTGCTGGAAGAGAGACGGGATCCAGAGATCCTCGTGGATAAGGAAAGCAAGCTGACCGGGGCCGGAGTCGTGGGCGTAGTTATTCGCATCCAGCCAGTTAAACAGAGCGGTCCGGCGCATGACCTGAGGCGGATTATCAGTCCACTGTCCGAGGCCATATCCTGGATTTCCGACGGTCCAGCCTTCCCATGCGCCCGGATTGACCTGTGATTCCTGCCAGAAGTTCCCGCATATCGCCGCGATTACATACAAGTTATTGCTTATCATGTTGACCTCCTTTAATAAGCGGAATTATTCATAGTAGAATCCTCCTGTTAAGGCCTCATTGATCCGCTGAATTTCCTCAGCGAACCCCGGTATCTCTATATGCCCGTCGGAGCATTTAATATATCCGGGGATACTATTAAGTGTTTTGGTCTCGAGCAGGGGTTTCCCGAAATCGGCGTTGTCCTCCGCGGCAAAATATGTTGATACATATATCAGAGTGGCAGTCCCTTCCATGGATCGAGCTCCTCCAAAATTTGTACCAGTCGAGGAAGAAATCGTCGGGACGAGTGATGCCGTAAGGGACGCTACGCCGGCCGACGCTGAGAGCGCCCCGAGTACTGCTCCCACTCCGGTTGGCGCTGTGAGTGCTCCAATAGTGCTCCCGGCCGCTCCCAGCGCGGCGCCTATTGCCCCGGTAAGATCCGCAGAGGATGCAGTGAGATTGATATCCACACAAAGGCGAGTAGTCTGCTCGGTGATAAAATAGTCCGTGGATCCGACGCGCTTATATATTTTGAGTAGGGCGTCCCCACTGACATAGTCTGGCAGGAGTTCAAGCTTGATTTGTGTAGAGTCCGTAAAATCGAGAGGGTTGAGCTCGATCACGCCGAAGGGGTTAAATACTATGTAAAGATGCGCATAGGGAGTTGATCGGTATTTTGCCTCCAGTGTCAGCCAACTGGAGGGAAGATCGAGGGTTACAGTATAGCTCGGCCATGCCGCGGCATTCCTGCCTAACAGTGTGCCTACTGCGAGCGGCGTTCCCTCCCCATTAGTGGCCTCATAGTTGCCAAAACGGAGAGTAGTGTTATACGGTCCGGGGGATCCAATCGGGAACCACTTGCAGGATTTAATATAATCGAAGGGTGAGTAGATCGATCGATAGAGAAGGTCTGACATCCCGGTAATGGGATCCGTCCATGAGCGCGCTGTCTGGAGCGGGGAGGAGAGCATATAGTCCACGAGGTCTGAGATCTCCGACGGCGTTAGAATATAATACGTCACAGGACCGGAGCCGGTACCCTGTGCGGCAATACCTACGACATAATAGCCGCTGGCAAAAGACTGGGAGAATCCGAAGGAGGCGGAGTCAGTATAGTAATTCGGTCGCCAGCCCAGAGCCGGATAAAACTCGTCCAGCGCATTATCATTATGCGCGTATGCGCTCCTGAGCACATAGTGAGACGAATTGCCAATATGACTCCGCCAGCTTGCCAGCGGATCAACCTCCAGAGAGCAGAGCCAGAGTCCCTCACTCCATTGCCAGTCCGTGACGCGGTAATATCTATAATAGGATGGAATCTGCGCATAATTCCATACTGCCGGATTTGTGGACATCGGGAGCCCGATCTCGAGGACCGGGCTCAAGACGCCGGAATCTGATTTGAGCTCACAGGAAAAGGACTGGACCGGAGTCCCGGCCGGAATGGCCGTGCTGTTTTCCTTTTTAGAGAAGGTCCAGAAATTGACAGTCAAGGCCACGACGGATCCTCCTTAGTCCATGAAGAACGTGATTGCATTCTCGGTGAAGTCGTTCCAATAACGAGTCGTGAAGTGATGGAATACGTTGCTGTATTCACCCTTGGCGTTGAACTGCGTCCGGTAGGTTCTCTGGTGGATCCGGGTGCATCCCATAGCGTCCCGGTCATAAAGGACGCCGAATACATTCTCCAGAGTAATTGCGGAGCCTGCATTAACAACGGCGCCGGTTGCGTCCGTATAGCTGGGCAGGACCTCGATGGTATTCCGGGAGCCGGCCTCGGGAGACTGGAAGTAGGATACGGGCTCGAAACGCCGCGGGAATTTGAGATCGTTCTCATGGAAAATCCCGGGCAGGGCGCTGGCGTTGATCTGGGCAATGTCCTCGGAGTAGAGGACGAGACGCTGATTTTCGCCGTTTGTGTGGCGCGGGATATTGAAGTTCGTAAAGTTCTGATGGTAGAGGACGGAGCGCTCTTTCAGACGGTTGGAGTAAATCTGAATCTGCCCATAGACCCACTGAATGAAGGGGCCATAATTAGCGGGCTGTTTGACGGTCTGGGCGTCGAGGTTGAGGTTGGTCTCCCCATTGTATGCCGTCAGGAGATGAACCTCGTTCCGTGTATCGATCTGGTGCTTTCCGGCGATGAAGTTAGCCACTGTCAGGCGGGCGAGTTCCTCCATGACCTGCTCGATCTGGTCCGCCATGTTGCCCAGCATGAGGCCCATGAACTGCTCGAACTCATCGGGGCCGCTCATCGCGGTATCGACCTGATCCGAAAAGATCGTCAGGGATTTCATCCACGTCTGGCCGCCGTAAAAGTTCGTCTGGATGGCCTTGGGCTTTCGGATCGTATACTGGTCAATGGACTGGCCGTCTACGAGGTTATAGTGAGGGTCCTCTTCGAAGTCTGTATCAATCGCGGAGATCTTCCGGACGTGATTCCCGTAGGCCTGCTCATTCATAACGAGGATATCCAGCGCGCCGCTATAGTCGTCCCGGCGGGCGTAGATCGTCCGGGAGATAAGCTGGGAAATCGCGTTCATCACGGCCTCGCGCCCTGCGAGGAGTGCGGTCTGGGCGACGGCGACAAAGTCTTTAGTATTCGTGGGCGCCATGACCGAGCGCCCGGTTGCCTGTTCAGCGACGGCCTGAATAAGGGCGCCGATCTGATCGATAGAGAGCGTATTTGCCATTTTTTTCTTCCTTTCTTTATACCGGTTCCTGAGCATTAATTGCTGTGATGCGGATATACGGCCGATACTGGACCGGATCCGTATTCGGGACTGCATATCTCATATTTGACAGTGCAGTGAAAAGGGCGCTTACCGCGGTGATAGCCGCGCCGGGGGACTGCGCGCGCCGTCGAACGGAAAACGAATGATCCGTGGGGAAGTCTTCCGTCTGATACGTGATGTTAATGATATACTCGTTCATGGGATCCTCCTCAATAAAGCTGGCCGGCAATCTCTTCTGGAGTCTTTTTCTCCGGAGTCTGGACGGAGGCACCGGATCTGTTTCCGGCCTGTACCGCGGCGATGAGCTTATCAAGTTTGTCAAGGATCATGGTCTGAGGATCCGCATTCAGAGTCTGGGAGGAGGCCGGTGCGGGCGGAGTCTGAGCGGGGTCCGACGCGGCCGGAGTCTGAGCGGTCTCCGCTTTTTGTGCATTCTGCTCGGCAGTAGGTGTGGATCCTGCGGGAGCTGCCTTTCCGTTTCCGTCATTCTGCACAGGATACATGGCCATAATTTCCTCCAGCGTAAAGCCGGCGGAGTGCAGAAATTCGATTTCAGCTTTCTTCATGATTTGTTCTCATCCTTTCGGTGAAGATAGTAAGAGCGGCCGTGTTATTATTCACGGCGGCGGTGAGCTCTTTGATTGCTTTGTTAATCATCCAGAAGAGGGCGCCACAAGCTACAATCGGGAATCCGTAGGAGCCGATTGCCGTAAGGACCGTCTGAACTGCGTCCATAGTATACCCTCCTCTCTCGGTCGTAAATATGGAGTGGAGCCCTTCACGCGCCGACCGAGCGCGCGCTCGCCGATTCCGTCGGCTGGTCTATGAGCAGGGCTCCCCCTCCATGCTTTATTATAGCAGTTTTCAACAGGATTGTCAACAGGGTGTTGAAAACCGCTATTATAAATAAGAAGGAAATTTATTATTCATTATTTATTAAGAATGTATTGCAATCCGTCACAGAGTGTGCTATAATACAGTCGGGCGGATTATACCGCCCAGAAAGGGGAGGCGAACATGCCAGAATATATGATCGTATGGAAGGATCCCGACACGGGCGACGTCTGGGCCAGCTTTTATGAGGCATACAAAGAAGCGAAGGACGCGCTCAGTATGGGAACCGTGAGCGTCGGTAATATCGGCGTGCTGTACTGGTACACTTTTGCGGATCCGGATGATGAATACTCCGGAAAAGAATATGTAATGCTGGAGGCATAATATGAAGAAACTGCCACTCGAACAGCGCAAACTCAGCACGACGGTCGCGATGTCTCAGCTTGCTCTTTCTAAGCTCGATATCATGTGCGAGAACATGAGAGCAAGCCGGTCCTCGATCGTTGAATCGGCCGTAGGATTTTATTTCCGATGGTATCAGACATACGGCCCGGATCGGGAGGACTGGATTGACGAGGATCCGCACGAGATCACTGACGAGGAAAAGGAGATTGCCACTAATGAAAACTAAGGACAATATCGTGAGAGCGCTCTTTTTATGCGCGACGGATCAATGCAATGTTTATACATGCCCCTACGGCGGAATGGATGATTGCCATGATATGCTATGTTTAGACGCCGCCGATGCTATTGTGCGCCTGACCAGAGATAATAAGGAACTGGTTGGGTCCATCAAGAAGCAGAAGTTAGACACTGTTTATGGGGAGGTCCATCATGCCGAGCAAACCGATTAAGTATAACCTCGGCGATCCCGAGGACTATAATCCCATCACGCTCTCCCGCCGGTCGGAATCAGAGCTCCGCGCAGAGTATAAGAGACTTCGCCGGACGGCGCGAGATAGACTCCGCCGGATCGAGCGGAGCTCAGACTTCGGGGACTCTCCGATTGTTACTAATAATCGCGCGTGGCTGGACGTCTCTCCCTCAGAGATCCCGGCCGCGGATCTCCCCTCGGCTTTGTCCCGCGTGGAGTCCCTCCTCGAGGCGAAGACCGGATCCCTCACCGGACTTCGGCGCCAGAGGGCGCTTACGATCGAGTCCCTAAAGGCTTCCGGCATCAAGGGAATTACTGCGAAGAATTTCTCCGAGTTTACTCAGTTCATGAATAAGACCCAGATCTTTCGAGAGGCGTATATCCCGTATCCGAAGCGCGCCAAGGGATCCGAGGCCAGAGACACCGCCCGCCAGATCCGCCCGCGTATGTTTTCTCTAATGGATAAGGGCAATATCTCCGAAGCGGCTATCATGAAGGAATTCCAATTCTTTCGGGATAACTTAGATAAGATCGAGAAGCTCGTCCGGAGCGGATCTCTTAATCAGGACCGAAAGCGGGCCTACTCAGCAAACGAGATCCGGAAAATGCTGGGAATGGAGCCTGAGCAAGCTCGAACCATAAAAGAGGCCCGTGCGGATGCGCGCGCTCTGGCACCTAGCAAACCTGAGAGAGGAAAAAGGAAATGATTATCCGCCCGGAGGAATTCGATCCGGAGATGCTTAAGGGGATCCCGCTCCAGAAACGGAAGGGGCGGCCCGGGGCCCGGGCGAAGAAACCTCAGACTCATCATTATAAAGACATCGTCTGCGCGTTCGATATCGAAACGACGAAGATCTCCCGGGGATCCTTCCGGATCTCCGAGGGAGTCCGCCGGGAGGACTACTTCTCCTTTATGTACATATGGCAATTCCAAGTCGGGCCCGGAATCACGATCATAGGCCGATACTGGGACGAGTTCGTGGTATTGCTGGAGTTGATAGCCGATGTTCTGGGCGCTGATGAACGTATCGTTGTTTACGATCATAATCTCAGCTTTGAGTGGTCCTTCCTGCATGACATGAAGGTACTCGGTCCTTATGTGGATGATGAATCCGTATTCTGCCTCAAGCCGAGGAAAGTATGTAAGTTCCTCTGTTTTGAGAATAAAATCGAATTCCGGTGCTCTTACATCCATTCAAACATGGGGCTTGATGCTTTCACTAAGAAAATGCAAGTCAAACACCAAAAGCTCTCCGGTGAGGAGTTCGATTATTCCAAGGTCAGATATCCATGGACAGAGCTCACCCCGCGGGAAATCGAATACGCGGCTAATGATGTTATAGGGCTCGTTGAGGCAATCCAGAAAGAAATGGAGGTGGATCACGATGATCTCTACTCTATCCCTCTGACCTCGACGGGCTACGTTTAGAAGAGACATTAAAAAAGCGCTTGAGCCCCGTAAAGACTGGATACAGAAACTCATACCACCGCTGGATACATACCTTATGTTACGAGAAGCATTTCGCGGCGGAGATACTCATGCATCGCGTTTTTACGCGGGAAAGATACTTCCCGGGCCGATACGGAGCGTTGACCGAAGCTCCAGTTATCCGGATGTCCAGTGTAATTGCAGATTTCCCGTTAGTGAGTTCTTCAATCCGCCTCCAGAGGAGGCACACTCGGAAAAGGCGTTGACCGCGAAGATTAAAAAGGATCGGGCCATCATCGCCCGAATAGCATTCCACGATCTAAAGCTCTGCGATCCGTTTAATCCGGATCCGTATCTCTCGGATGATAAATGCAGGAACGTATTCCGGGCGGCGTATGATAACGGCAGGATCCTGAGCGCTGAATATCTGGAGACAACGATCACAGACAAGGATCTTTTCATCATCCTGCATGACTATGATTTCTCGAAAATAGACGTCATACAATGGCAATACGCCCGATATGGGCCTCTCCCCCAAGAAATGAAAGACGTTATTATAAACTATTATGTTAAGAAGACAGAGCTAAAGAACGTTCCCGGGCAGGAGATCTACTATGATAAGTCCAAGAATAAGCTGAACGGGATTTTCGGATGCTCAAGTCAGGATCCGGTCCGTCTGACGATTCAATATACAAAGGAGAGAGGGGGTGATTATATCGAGGGCGCCACTATTGACGGAGAATTTTATCCCGGTTCGCTTGAGCAATACCTCCCGGTCCTGCTGGATCAAGCAAAGCCGGTAATGCCGTATCAATGGGGTGTCTGGTAAAGGACAACATCTCTGGCCCGGCTGGAGCTCCGTGAGCTTATATGGATCTGCGGCAGGCAGTTCATCTATTGTGATACCGACTCGGTCTACTTCTGGGGCAACGTTGATTTCTCCGATTATAACCGGCGCCATATGGAGGCATCGGTCAAGAATAAGGCTTGCGCAACGGATCCGGCCGGAATTACGCATTATATGGGGATCGTTGAGGAGGACACCAAAAAGGGCCCGTACCTCGAATTCAAGACCCTCGGCGCGAAGAAGTACGCATACCGCGACAAAAACGGAGAGCTCCATATCACGATCTCCGGAGTTGTAAAGGACGACGGCGGAAAAGAGCTCGAGCGCGCCGGCGGGCTGGCCGCTCTGGAACCCGGGTTTGTATTTCGGGAGGCTGGCGGAGTTGATGTTATCTATCAGGATGAGCCGCTCGGAGAGCTTGAGCTCGACGGTCGAATGCTCTACGTCGGGACAGGCGCTGTGCTGGTGGACTCAACATATTCCGTCTCACTCGGAAAAACATACGCGGAGATCCTCAGGGATCTCGCGGAAAACGACCTGATCGATATATTCCGCCGCGCCCAGAGCGGGGAACATATTGACAACGGCCTATAATTGTGCTATAATAAGCAATGGAGGAACTATGGACGAAAAGAGACCTAATACGAAAGGACTCGTCTCCCGGAGATTCCGTCAATCAGTGGTGGAGCTCAGGATCATAAATGCTAATAACGACGAGGTTAGGATCAAGACCGTCGAGCTCATAGACAAGGGCGATCCGATCAAGGCTGCCCGGGAGAAGACAAGCCTCCGCCCCGGTGAGATGATATATAAGACGTCCATTCTCTCAGACCGTCACATCATCGTCACCATGACACCCGAAGAATTCCTCTTTCGCGGGAGGATTCTTGAATACACTCCATCTTCTACTCAAAGAAAGGAACAAGAACAATGACTATTCTTGAAAAGAGCCGCGACATGACCATTATGGAGCTCTATAAGCTCACTCAGGACCCTAAGACTGAGACTCTCAAGCACCATATCGGAGAAGTTATTGAGGTGACCGGATATGTGCTCCGCGAAGAAGAGGACGAAAAAAAGGTCCTCACGCTGGAGCTCTCCGAGGGCGCTCCAATGGCCAGCAACAGCCCGACCGTTCAAAAAGCTTTCGCCGGGATCCTCGCGCTCTTCAAATCCACCGGGCAGGATCCCTTCCCCATGAGCCTTGCCATCTACACAGAGCCGTCCTCCAAGAATCCGGACAGGAAATATGTGGGAATCCGCCTCGTAAACGTCGAATAAACAGTTCGGGCGTTCATCGCCTCGGGCCCGGAGCGATCCGGGCCTGTTTAATATAGGAGGAAATTATGTCGAGTTATAAACAGATACCGATCTACACGGAGGCGGGATGGATCGATATAAAAGGAATCGTCGAGTACGATCCGGAAAATATCTGCTGGATATATGTGGTTGATACAAGAGGCGCTGGGAAGACTTTCGGCGTTCTAAAATACGCAGTCGAGCGAGCCGATGCTGGACTCGGGCAGTTCATCTATATGCGCCGATCTCAAGAGCAATGCGATCTCATCTCCCGGCAGGAGCTCTCCCCAGTGAATGCGCTCAATAAAGAGCTCGGGTGGGATCTGCTCATGGATCCGATTACAAAGAAGAATTCCGGGATCTACCACTCGGAGAGAAATAAAGACGGGAGGACCGTCCCGAAGGGAGACTTCCTCGGAATCACGGCCGGGCTGTCCACATTCCGAAACCTCCGAGGACTTTCGCTGGAGGGAGTGACGCTCATGATTTATGACGAGTTCGTCCCCGAGAGGAATGAGAGACCGCTCCGCTCAGAGGGTTTTGCGCTCCAGCAGGCCTATGAGACCGTCAACAGAAACCGCGAGCTCGCAGGCAAGCCTCCGCTGATCTGTCTTTGTCTCGGAAATGCGGACGACCTCGGAAACAGGGTATTCATGGATCTCGGATGGACTGAGCGCGCCGAGTGGATGATCGGCCATGAACGAGAATGCTATTATGACTACGGCCGGCGAACGGCGCTATATATCCCTCAGTCTTCGCCGATTGCCAAGGCTAAGGCGGAGACTGCGCTCTATCAAATGAGCGGTCGGAACCGATTCTCAGATATGGCGATCCGGAACCGCTTCGCCCAGCAGGATCTCCCGAATATCAAACCGCGCCGGCTGGAAGAATATCGCCCAGTCGTGGAGACGCCCGGACTCTGTATATATCGCCATAAAGATCGACCGGAATATTACTGCTCAAGACATAAGACCGGGAGCCCAGAGAAATATAATGATGATCCGATGGATATGGATAGATTCCGAAAAAAGTATATATATCTCTGGGATGCCTATGTTAGAGATATTATACTATTTGAGAGCTATATGTGCATGAGAGAATTTGAAACATTATTCACAGGTTAACACTGACGCGAGCTCGGCGGGAGGGACGGGATCTTTCCGGCGGCCAGCTCGCGTCTAAGGATAGACGGAGCGAGGGCTCAATTCGTAGACGTGGGGAACCGGTCACGATTGAGCCCTGATTTTGGTACCCCTACACCCTTT
>Ga0247608_10004989_pt1 | contig 14576 bp, 19 predicted proteins | sample 176DNAGHGlowgp2_FD_193490 | JGI IMG/M metagenome (GOLD analysis project Ga0247608, IMG submission 193490) | Sheep rumen microbial communities from Palmerston North, Manawatu-Wanganui, New Zealand - 1766 DNA GHGlow gp2 | ecosystem: Host-associated > Mammals > Digestive system > Stomach > Rumen ...
TGTAATCCCTCTTTTTGGTCTATTTGGATCCCCTTTTATTTGTGGCAAAAAATCTTCATCATATTTATTTCTGTTAATACAGAAATAATAATATCCATCCCACTTTAGTTTTTTCTTTTTAAACATAACACGTAATTTGCGTGCTAACTTCTGTTGATATAATTTATATTGTTTAAATCTCTTTAATGGAATACGACCAGTTAAAAATTGAAAATCTGATGTATGAATATCAATATCGCATCCCAATTTGTTGTATGATAAATATTGAGACCAACCATATCTTAAAATTCTTCGTATGTCCTAAATTGGTACATCTGGAAATTTTTTACTGACTTGGTCTACATAATCCATATATGTTTTAATTTTCATTCTGTATATCTCTTACCATTATTCGTATTTTCAACTATTTTGTCTCTTAATACATGAGTTGCGTATATAGGTTTCTCTATAGTTTTTTCTCCTTTACCCATATATAAATATAATTGATATCCACGAAAATCAGACGCCATCGGATCTATATTTGAAAATTTATTATATTTTTTTCTTAATTTTAAAAATTCATCTTTTTTATAAACTTTCATTTTAATATAAGATTTATATAATTCTCCTGGCAATAAAAACTAGACATCATTATCAACTATATCATGTAAAATAATACGCGCAGATTCCTTAAATACCTAAGCACATAACGTTCTTCTAAAATTAGTTTTAATGTCTGGGTTTTCATTTAATTCTTTTGCTTTATATCTTAATTTTTGTAATGGGAAAGTAGTGAACAACTAAGTAGCATTAAGACAATGACCAAAATAGAAATCATCATATCTCTATTTCTCTTCCATATCATTTCATTGCAGGCTTATATGACCTACCATAAGTTTTTCTCATAAACGAACTTTTAACATCTAAAATCTTATTCATATCGTTTTGATCGATATGTTCTGGAACTCTTGCAGAATCGCAGAATTTATTCCATTCTCTCTATAATAACTAAGCCTATTGCATAGCAACATTATTATTCGTTTCTAAAGCCTATTTAGTCTTAGTAACATATGCGGCATAACAAGCAATCGCCTAAACTTCTTTGTCATTTAAATAAGGAAGTCCTTCTTCATCCAACATCTCTCCTTCATATATAATTAAGACCTTTGGAAATGGATATTGTACATATATCTTATCTCCTAGTCTTTCATAATGTATATATTTACCTCTGATATATAAAGGATTTTGAAAATGTTTTCTGGCTTCTACATATTCTTCATTAAAAGCGCTTGTTATATCACCGTTCCAATGAATACTATCTGCATAATTCCAGTCTTCTGGTGGAATCGTAACAGCTTCTATTTCATCACAATTACATGGTAGATCTGCACTTAATGTTTCTGGATCTACATCTGCTAAATAACGATAAAAACGAAGATGTTTTGTACCGATAAGCGAATGTGCGATCAATCCAATTTCTTCGAAGTCTGCAGAGTTATTAAAAGTAGTTCCATACAATAAATTTGCTTGGAACATTGCTGTATTGAAATTATTAAACTACATATTATATTAATTAACCTGGTGCGTGTTGCTATGTATTAGGAGTAATAGGAGTAGCCATCCTACGATACAAATCTACATAGTATTTAACTAATCTGTTAGCTATTTCATTATCAATCCAAGTGTATTGTTCGGATTCTAATTCTTTACAACATCCAAACTACTCAAGCTGTCGTGGATCCTTAAAGACAGCAACAACTGAAATTGTTTTCATTAGTGGGGCGTTAAATACAAAGCAATCATACATACCGTTCTCATTAGGTGTAATATCAATGTATACAAATGGTTTCATATGAGAACGCCTACGATAACGATGATAATACTACCATTGTTGCGATGATAAATAAAATACAAAAGGATTCTATCTATCTGCACTTCCAATATATGCTATAGCATTAGTCCCAAAATCTGTTACTATCTATGGTATTTCAAAATGCATAGTAGGAGTACCAAACTCATTATTACCAGCGCTACATAACGAACATCTTTCAATATTCTTACAATCAATGTTAATACAATTTATAGATAAGAGTAAATCATTAACAGGTAAAACTCCTTTTAATTGACTCTCTTTAATAATCTATAATCTAGTAGAGATAATTGAATCTTCAATTAAATCCAAAGGTAAACTCATGTTGTTATGTAGACCACGCAATCCTGATACAGTATCCATCTAAATGCGTGAAGCTAATTTTTCGTAAACCATAATAATAATTATAAATAAAGAAAGGCGAAGACTTTAATCGCCTCCGCCTTCCCTCCTAATTTAACAAAGAAAAAAAAGTTTTGTTTCAAATCACGCTCCGTAATTTGTCATATCAACAAATTCTACGCCAAGGTCTGTGAGTTCTTTCTCAAAGTCAGTAGCGAGACTATGTTGTACCCAGAATACATGGGTTGTTTCAGATGTGATTTGTTCACCTACACCACCAAGACCTGCAACCTGACCACGATTTACAATATAATGTAAAATATACTCGTCGTAAATTGCACCAGCAGCAGGCATTTCGTCTGCCATAGGACGTTTCCAACGAAGGTTGGCAGCAGTAGGAAGTCTAAAGTCTTTCTCAAGATGATCATAAGTACCGAAGCCTTCAGCACCTGTAATAACAGCAGTAGCTGTCACATCACCAAGGACAACATACTTTTCAGGAGCTGTCTCTGTTGCAGGAACAAATTTCTCAACAACTACCTTTGTAATACGCATGTATTCGTTAGCGGCTACCAAGTAAGCTACATCAGACATATCAGCAGCAGGCTTAGCAGTAATAGTTGTAATATGATCTGTATCATCAACTGTCTTAGCAGGAACCAATACAGGCTTATCAACAGTTACATTCAAATACTTGTTGAGGTTCTTTGCGATTTCTGCCTTAGCGGTAGCACCAGTAGGAACAGTGAATTCTACATAGAAAGGTCTGCCCTTAAATACGAAATCATTTGCGAACAAAGGATCTGCATTACCAATCGAGCGTACATAAAGAGCCAAACGATAAAGTTGATCGTCGCCATTAGCATCAGTTGCACCAGCTGTAATAGAAGGAAGCTCAGACATCTTAATTGCATCAAGCCAAGCATCGTGACCTTCTGTCTTGTATGCGCAAATCTTGTGATCATCATCAAGCTTATAAAGACCTTGATGTTTTACATAAACAGTGTCGCCAACCAATTTAATCAAAGGAAGGCCTGTGGAATAGTCTTTAAGACTATTAACTAAAGTTGTAGTTGTAAACTAGAACATAATAAATTCAATTTTAAATTACTCTTCGTAACGTTAATAAATAATATCTATAATAAATCAAAGATCTTAGCTTGCACTCTACGTCTATTGCGCAGGATTAGCTATTGATTGAGACAATGGAGCGTGTGTCTGAATTCTAGGATCAGAAGCATTTTCCATTATAATATGAACTAACTCATTGATAATCTCTTGACAAATATAATCAGGATATTCCATGATTTGAGAAGTATCCTCAGTCTTGTCAATCTATTCTTGTGTTAATCTTATGAATTGTGGAGTTTTAAGATAATCAACGTGAACTCCAACTAATTCATATACAGAGTCATCATTACCATATCTTATTTCCAATCTTACTTTACTTGTGTTTCCGTAACGATGCTGAGCATCTGGCTAAACCAAATCAATGGTCTAACCACCAATTTGAGTCGTTCTCGGAAACTCACTGGGAAACGTAACTGTTTGTGACATAATTTTATATATTTAAATTGTACTCGTAATTATAATACAATTATATAGAAAAATCTAATTATTGTAATAAAATCTTAAAATCAAGTGTTATCTGTAGAGTTATTAGAAGAATTATTGGTTGGATAAAGTGTTAAAGTTAAATCTTCTGGCGTAGTCGTTAAATATAAATCAGACGGTTTGTCTTGTACAAAATCTACCATCCAAATAATTCCTCTATTACATTTAAATACACTGCCATCGTCATCACTAAGCGCCTTATAGTATTTATCGCCATTTTTAAGTTGAATACATTTAAAAACAATAATATCTGTAACGTACGTATTTGAAATATAACTTAACTTTATTACATTTTTATCTTGTATATTATCCTATATATTAATTAAATTCGCAGGATAAATCGACCTTTCGGAAGCATATAAATATTTATATTCATTAATATCTAATTGTGAATTAGCGTTTGAAGTAAGATTACTATATAATATATTACCAAATAAATCATATGGAGGCATAGGATTTTGTCCGGTATTATATAATACTCCACGAGTAAACACCAGTCCGTATGGCTGTGATATTACTATCCTAACATTATAACCTACAAACTAATCTGCGTATCTCATATACGAATACATTTTTTGATACTATGTATATTCGTCTGACTCGTCAGGCAAATCTCCACGATCATCTACAGTAGGCGATTCAATTCCTCTTAATCTAAAAGATTCTATTGTTTGTTTTTGTACTAAATTCTAATAATACGAAGGAAAATCAAGATAAATCTCTGTATTATTTATCTCTATATCTTCTATTTTGCCAACAATATTTATATTAGTGCCATATTTTAATGGATTTATATAAACTCTAACACAATCTATGCCATTATCCTTATATTTCTGATAAGGAACATTATTAATATCTACCTCCTATTCTCCAGTAACAACACTACCTTTAAAGAATGATTTAACGTTATTACAAGTTAAATTACCATCTTGATCTACTGAGAAATTAGGATTATCAGAAGAACCTCCCAACCATAGTGGTTTTTCATTACCATTTGGTGCTTTAAATTCAGCATATGTTTTATCTGTGCTATCTTTAATAGTAATACTATTGGCGTACAAATCTTTTATATAAGCATACTCTGCAAGTAAATCATCAACACTTAAAGCTTCTGAATGTGGAACTAATTCCCAAAAACTATCTGGAAGAGAATTTGGTAGTTCATTATATTTTACATTTTCAATACATCTATAGATCTTTTTACTTTCATTTTCAGGATTATCATCAATATAATAATCTTGAATAATACTATTACAGTAATATTGAAAATTAATCTTTAAATGACCTTCTGTATATTTAAATATTCTCCTTGTCTTACCTTGAGGTCCAGTATCGCCCTTGGCTCCAGTCTTACCCTGTTTATTAATTGATATAACTTCTTGATCAATTACAATATTATTATACAACAACTATGCAATCCAATATTTGGTTGTTTCTAACATGGAAGATGGATCCATATTAGTAGTCGTTATTGTATAAACAGTATTATCTTGATAACTACCTTCGTCTATTATTCTTTCAGATATTTGTACACCATCTTCCTCATAATACTATATAAGCTATAATGATAACCCATCTGAGGACTATGTATTAAAAGTAATAGTATGTGTTCCATCTGTAGAAATTTTCTATCCAGTAATAGTTATTGTATCACTTTTAATTATATACTAGTTATTAGTATCATCCCATTCTGTATTAACAATGTCTGGTTCAACAAGTAATTTATATGTACTACCATCTTCTGTAACATCAGTAATCTTCAATCTCTAATACTTATAAAAAGTAGGAAATTCACTACGGTTAGACGAAATAGTATATATAATAGTATATGTACCTTGTACTAATTGTTTCCCTTGTATTAATTTTAATACAGATTCATAATATGTTTGATCCCCACTCTATGTTATATATACATTAAAAGCAGAATCACCCTGAGCTTGACCGTCATTAACACTACCAGAAATACTGTAATCTGTATTTGATATTATATCATTACTTGATCTATATAAAGTAATTCTGCTTCTAGATGCCTCTTCTATAATCGCAGCAGAGCTCTAATCATCAATTAATATAGAATCATTAGTAATAGTAGCAGTTATCGCAGAAGATCCAGACTATCCTACTACATTAAATGTGATTGGCTGTCTATCCAATAAAGTCAACTATGAACCACGTAATGTTGCATAAAGACATACATTTATAGTAGAATTTTTATGATCACAATTATTAAATGATGTACCAGGTATTACAAAAGTAGTATTATCATTAGATGTGTTATCATAAATACAATCTTCTAGTTCTCCCTATTTGTTTTTAATCTAGCAACAAACGAATAATTCAGATCCTTCACAATTAATTCTTTCATACTATACATCTGAAAGATCACCAGTTATTTTTTGAACTCTAACTGCAATATCTTCATCTGGTAATTCTGATAATGTATTACCATTAAATTGTCTATATAATATATTATTGGATAGCTGTAATTTATAAGAACTTCCATCTTCTGAGAAATTCGTAACTTTTACTTTCTGTACTTTTTCTGCAACAAGAGTATTATTCTTATCAGTTACTCTATAATATATATTATGATATTGTCCAGGCTATAATGTCTTATTATCATTTAATGATAAATAAATATATAACTTATGATCAATTGTAGACAACTCTGATTTAATATCGAAATATTTTGTACTTCCTCCTTCTTCTGTTACTGTTAACAAGTAATCTTTATTTAAAGCAGTAGAAATAGATACATTAGAACTAATATCATTTAATCCATTAAATAATTTAAATGATGTTAAAGATACTTCTTTTAATATAGCTGACGTTGCATTATCATCTACTATAATAATTTCATTATCTAACAATAAATTCATGGAAGGAGTAATATACTTGTTACAAATAACAGGAACACTAAAAGTACCCCAAGCTTTTGTCTTTCCATTATATTTACGAGTTGCTAGATATTCATATTGATGTGTAGAATCAACACCAGATGGTTCGTCAGTCCAATAGACAAACTTAGATAGATCTTCCGTAGATACTGTAGTTCCATCTTCATAAGTCTCTGTAGAACTTATAATTGGTAAGAAGTCGTCATATTTATAATTATTCTTTCTTACAATATATTCACCATCTGTGACAACAAAGCCATACTATTTATTAGCATCAATATTACTATCTATTGTATTTGTACGATAATAAATATATTCAACACCGTTGCCGTCTTGTCCATCAGTTATATAAGAAATTGTTTCAGCATCAATAATTGTATTAGATTTTTTTGCATATATTTGCAACCCTATCCATGTCGGATTTTGCAACCATGCATCTTTAATCTATAATAGTTTTCTATAATCAGTAGTTATAGAATATGAGATATCATCCTAAGATATATTATTGTATGTAGTAGTATTATTACTATATTGAATACTAGATACAGAAAATGTGATATCAGAATCTGTTAAATTGACTTTAGTTGGAATTCCATCTTTAATCTTATCAACACTCAATTCAATATTCTTAATATTAGATGTTCGATCAGGATTAACAACAATAGCATTAGGTATTGCTCTTAATTTATATACGCTTCCGTCAGAAAAATCTTTAATTATAATATTCTATTTTCTAGAAATTGTGATACTAGAATCTAAATCATCTGTAAATGTTAAAGATACAGTAATCGTGCCAGAAACCTCCTATTTTGCTACACCTGATTTCCACGTCAAGAAATAATGATCACTACCACCAGAATTATCTATTGTGAATAAATTGTCAAGTTTTGGAGATAATGTTAATGATAATATATCACTGATCTATTGTCCTGGTTGTAACAGTTGATCTAATGTAATGATATCATTATTTTTTGTAACAATGATATATGTGTCTGACGCTATTGCTAAATCTTCATTACTAGTATCGTCATCAATAATAACATTATCATTATCTAGATGTATACTATATCCAGATTCAACGCTTTCACCTGTTTCGCCTTGTTTTGAGAACTATATAGTTTCGGATCTTAAAACAATACCATTTACATAAAGATTACAAATAATAACAGAGCTTAACCTACACGCTTCTTCTAAATCATTATCACTAAAATCAATCTCTGCATAATTCTTACCAGTATCGTAACTTTTAATGCTTATAGGTGCTATACTTTCTCCTTCATATTCACCATCAAAGTTTAATTCAACATACGTGGTATTATTTAATGTTAAAACTTCATTATTTAAACCAGAACTCTAAATAGCCTAGAATTTAATTTTAGTGTTAACATCTTCCGTAATAAGAAAACCTAATGCATTTTTATATAATACATTTGGCGATACATTTAAAATGTAATTCTATCCGTCAGAATAATTAAATGTTTTTACAAACTATGTAGTGGTTGCATAAATAGTACTTGAATTATTAAATGCTATATATGTTATGTGACCGTAAAAATATTTTCCATCAAAAGGTTTCCAGTCATCTTCATGCTATTCTGTAGAATATGCTTGTAAATAGTAATATTCATTATTATGTTCATCCCTACCAGACTATAATCCATCAAATATAGTAGCCTCAATTATGCTATCATTTTCATCATATAGTTCTACATAAATATCTAGAGTATAATCATCTAAAGAAACTTCAGAACTACCATATAATAATCGAGGAACAAAAGTAGATGCACTCTTAATTCCTTCTTGAGTAGAATCATCATCAAATATTACAGTAGATGGGACAATTAAAGTATATGCAGACTCTCCATCCTCTCCATCTTTTGGCATCTAGAATATATCAAAATCTTCCTAGTCACAATAGATACCATTATTGTTAACAATCTTATATAATGTGAAGTAGCTTAATCCATCTTTATACTATAACCAATTAATCTTGTCACCTGGAGTTTCTTTGTTATCATAATTCTACAAATTAATAATTCCATTTGGATTTATATTAGTATAAGAATAAGTATCAAATTCATTATCGCCAGGCTTCTTTAGACTTAACACTAATTTGAAATCAGAAAAATCATCGAGTAAGGTTACAGTAGTTCCAACTACTTCTCTTACAATAAGCTAAATTGTTTCCTATATTGGACTCCCATTCGATTGTATTCGCATCTATGAAGGGAATATTCGTAATTGATAGAATTCATTGCCTTCAAGAACATTTATCTTCTAGCCTTGTATTCCAGTATATATTTTTGTAGGATCATCTTGCAATTCAATATCTAATATTCCATCATCTGGATCTATATATTCAAATGCAATCTCTACACTAGTAATACCAACTAACTTAGAACAATAAAACTTTTTAGGATAATGTCTATATATAGTTGGATCATAAGTATGAGACTCATCTGAACCATCTAAAATAGTACCATCGTAATTAATTAACACAAATTGTGATTTATCTTCTAATACATCTGTATGAGAAACATCTGTAACACTAGTGATTCTATATTGTTTAGACTATAATGGTATATTCTTATGAGAAATAGTTAAAGCACCTTCTGTTAAAGCTCTTAATGCAAGTGTGTTAGCACCGTTGTTACCAACTAAATCCTTACCTACATTAACAGAACTACCTATAATATCGGAATCAAAATTAGACAACTATTCCGTTCTTAACTAACTTTGGAAAAATAAAGGAACAGATTGAATGTCTTCTCTTGTTTCTTTGTCTTCTGCAATTAATTCAGCAGTAATATAATCATAATTATCATTACCAGCAATAAGTCCATTAACTTGTTCCTGACTAAACATATAAGAACCATCCTGAGTTGGAGCTGCTTCTGAACCTCCATCAGTACTCCATTCCTATGCTGTAGGTGTACTTAATTTATAATAATGTTTAGAGTCTGTATCTTTAATATATTCTACAGTATTGCCATCCCAATAGTATTTATTAGCAGTACATAAAATAGCAGGAGCTAAATTAGACTTGGGAATGTTGACCATATTAGGAGATACCTATAGTTTATATGAAAATTCCTTATCTATAAATTTTAACTATTGAGCAATACTAATAGTATTACCATCAATAGTAGCAACATATAGAATACTAAAGAACTAATTTATACCAACATTCTTAATTAATTTACTTAATACTACATCGTCGTAAATTGATTTAGAATAATTCTCGCGTTCTTCTGTGGTTAAATTGTCAGGTGTATTAGCCCACTCTAACCAATAAGTTCTTACAGTAATTTCAGATCCTTCATACAAAACCTTTGTAGATCCATATCTTAAAGTAAAACCATTCCCTTCGCCATCAGTAACAGGATAGAATGAATTTTGTAATGCAATATCTGAAATATCAGACGCTACAGGAACACCATTATGGAATACCTAAAAAGTAGTATATGTAGCTAATTTTAAAGCTTTATTAGTAATATATCCATTAACGTTTTTAGGTATACTAACATTATAATTACTTAAGCTGCATCGATATATATCATCAGCAACACCAGTACTAGAAGATGATCCTCCGCCAGACATGAAAGGTCTGGACCATGATGGAGAACCTTCTGTCGTACCATCCAGATTTAATAATAAATATCTACCAGTTTTCCTATCAACTTTAAATACACCATAAGATTGCCATAACACATGAGTCGTGTAATCTATATTTGAACTTAAAGTTAATGTCCAACTAGAATTAGCAAATTTATTAACTAAATCCTAATAACTTTCAGCATAATCTATGGACGGAATCTGAATTTCACTCGGGTCTAATATATTATTCTACTGATATGCAAAGACAACTTTAATATCATTATCTAAAATACCTGCAGTTTTTGGATATAATTCATTATCCCAAATATAATATTCAATCAAATCACCATTAGTGGATATTGTAGCAACAGTAGCACCATTAGGTAAAGACTATAAATTAGTTTTCTATTTTAATGTTGCAATTATCTCAGATAATGCCAATGATTCATCCCATGGACCATAAAAAAGCTCATTAGAAGCCATGGCTTTCCCATCTTGGCTTATTGATAAAAACTAATAAGGAAAGCCATGGTAATTTACATTATTTAAATTATTCATAATTACTTACTAACTAATGTAATAGTAAATTTATTATTTAAATTAGGACTATCTGTTTCGTTTCCGAAATAATACACATCAAATGCAGTTGTTACATTTTGATTGTTTATGCTGTCTGTATGAGTAATTGTCTTCTTATTAAAATTAACAGGCTGATTCAACATGTCAACAATCTATGTAACATTCATTTGATCTTTATTGAATGCAAACCAAATAACACGAGTATCAGATGCATCTAATGTTGTCTTATATGGAGATGTATTGATGGTCTTAGCCGCAGCATTACTAATATCACTATATGAATTAGGAATAGTTCCCTAATTATAATATAACGTGTTATTTAAGATCTAATTAGCCTGCGGTTTCTAAATAACTGTAAATGTTAAAGTCTTATTCGAACCATCCTATACAAAGTCAATATATCCGAATCTAGTATCTGTGGTTGTGTTAGGAGCAACTGTAACATTAACACCAGTTCCTGTTGAAGTAACATTAATCCAATCAACACCTTTTCTTACAGATTGACTGAATGATTGAGACTAAGGATCCTAATTATAATTCTATACAGTACTATTTACATTTATCGTCCAATTTCCGCCTTCAAATTCAAATTCTTTATTATAACTATTCAATTCAAATTTATAAGTAATATTTGGAGTAATATCTGTACCATAGATAATCTATCCATTTTCGTCTAATTGAATAGGATTAGTAGGCCTATCAACATTCAAATTAACATTGTGGATATAATAATATGGTCTACGAGGTAAAGGACGAGCATATAAATTATTTAATACACCTGCCCATAAATCAGCTGTTAGACGTTGTGCGGCAACAGACCAGTAATCTCCAGCATTATGACAACCATCACGCTTCTTTAATTTGTAAATACAAACACAATTAAGCAAATGAAAATAATCATCTGGAAGATCGACTTCATACGTTGCTCCATATATACTATCTAACATTTTGACATCGTCACCTATTACACCACTTGTTAAGTCGGTAGAATCTGCATATTGATATGCTTTCTTTGGTTTTAATAAGGCACCAGCCTTCAAAACACGCATATTATCTGTTGTTTGCTAATTCACATCATAAATATTATACTATTTATTTATAAATGATTGAATAGCTTTGTTGAAAAAATAATTAAAGTCGTCTAATAAAACGGATGGCGCATTGACTTTGTTTAATTCAATAATTACCGCCTCCATTATCTTTCGCGCTGTGTATGCCATAATTAAATATTTAATATGTCAAAAAATATAATCTAAAAAAAATAAAGCCTTGTATTACCCAAACAAAGGTGAGTAACACAAGGCTTGAGTATCATTATTTGGACTTTTTGTCCGCAAATACTTCAGGATAAACATCCTTACGAATCAACTCTAAAATATTCTTGTTCTGAGGATGTTGCATCCAATTGATTACAGCATCGTCGGTTGCACCAAGAATAATGTTATCGCCGTAAACATATAATTTATTCTTGTAAATGATAACTTTTTGATCTTTTGCGTCAGCAAACAATAGACGCAATGAAGTATCCTCTCCTCGATATAAATTAATAATCTGATCTGGATTCTTTTCTGCTACCTGATCTAAGAAGTCAATTACATCAGTATCAGGCATATTATCCATCTTTCTACCAAGAAGTCTAGCTTTAGTCAAACGACCTTCATACCCACGCTCATCATCAAAAATATAATTAAGAGCTTCACGATATTTAGACTTCTTTCCAACACGTTGCTGTGACTCTAAACCAGGACGATCTACATATAATTCTGCGGTACCATAACGTGGAGCAGTGCTCCTCTTATCCATTGTACCATCAATCAAATATTCTCCTTTCGAGTTCTTCGCCCAACGTTCTGGAGCAATCAAAGGATTGTGCTTAATTGCTTCCCAAATAGCTTTTTCTCTAGGATTATCTAAATTATATGTCTAGCCATCTACGATAGTAAATACGCTATCTTCTGGCAAAAAGACATTACCACTATTCTTGTCTTTATCAGACAAAATCATGTCGCCATGAGAATCAACTCTTCTAATACAGTCTGGATATTCACCAGTTTCAGGATTTTTACAAGGCTAAAGCAAATACTTCATTCCTATTTTACCATAAACACTTCTCAATACAACAACATTACTCTATATATCACTATTCTTAGTACTTTTACTAGCCATTTCAATTTGTAATTTAATATAACAAAAATATTCAGGGAGAGGGTTTTAATGCTCTCCCTGAAAGATCTGTAAAATTTATATAATCTAAAATATTATATAATCATTTATCAGACTTCACGAATAATAAATGAACGGTAAGGATTAAATACTGCAATACCAGCATAACCCCAAGCAATCAACTTGCTACCTGCAACAGGAGTAGAAACTACACCACTGGATAAGCCATCTAAACCACCAACACCAACAACTTGGTTAGTCATATATTCACCACCACGTAATGTGAAGCAAGCAATAGGAGGCATAGCAGAAGTCTTGTCAGCTGTTAAGTCAAGACACAAGCAATAACCCTTCTCGCTACCATACTCACGACTAAGAGCTCTCTCCACCTTGAATGTAATAGTATTACCACCAAACTCATAAGAGTTATATGTAGCACCAACCTTTACATAATCGTTTGCAGCCTTAGACCATAAGTAAGCACCATCAGTCTTAGCATGGATCAAAGTATCACCAAGAACCATCTGAACTTGAGTCCAGAAGCGATCATTACAGATAAATGTGTAATGGTTACCTGTGGATTGTTTAGCCTTTTCACCGAGCATTGCAAGAGCTGTATCAAATACATTTCTAGAAAGACGGTTATAAGCATATTTGTTAGCAAATCTCTCAACTTGTGGGATAAGACCCTCAGTAATATAGATAGGTCTGTTGGTTTGAGGATCATGGATAGTTGCCTTACCATTAGCGTCTACGTTAGTCTTATTGAAGAGCAAACCAGTATTTCTTACATACATAAAGTTGTCAAGAACTGTTTTCTCTTTAGGATCAAGACGATAAACAACTTCACTCATCTCACCATTACCCTTACCACTAGCGATCTTAATGAATTGATCTTCGTGAGCAGCATAAAGAGCAGACCAAGAATCATCCACACGGAAAGTCTGGATATAGTTACGCATCTTAGATACATTGCTCTGATACTTAATGAAGCCCTCTTCGTGCAATTCAGGCATAGCAACACTCAAAAACATAGTGGTATCACCAATTTGGCAACCAGTAGTGTCAAGAATAGAGCTAAAATCGCTATCAATTAAACGAACTGTAACTTCCCAATAATTATCGCGCTTACGAACGGGTTTTGCAACCACGATACATTGCTGACCAGTCTTGTCAATTCTAAAGATATCATATTTTTCATAATATCTTTCCTTGAAAGCCATTGTGATTTCGGTACCACCAGCACCGTCTTCAACAGGTACATCAGCAAACTCGATACGCTTGATGTTATTTGTGGAAAGTTCCCACTCAAAATACATAGAGTTAATACTCTAGAATTTGTTAGATGCTTTAGCATCATTATAGAAAATATTACGCAAAGACTCAGTTAAATAACTTGCTGTCATATCTTCGTAGAGACGAGATACAATACCAAAACGAGTAGGATTTGCGCCAATCCATTTGCTAAAGCTTTCATACGTCCTGGTTTCACTCATCTCAGGACGATTGGATAAAATAGTTGCTACTTGCATAAA
>Ga0247608_10004990_pt1 | contig 14576 bp, 18 predicted proteins | sample 176DNAGHGlowgp2_FD_193490 | JGI IMG/M metagenome (GOLD analysis project Ga0247608, IMG submission 193490) | Sheep rumen microbial communities from Palmerston North, Manawatu-Wanganui, New Zealand - 1766 DNA GHGlow gp2 | ecosystem: Host-associated > Mammals > Digestive system > Stomach > Rumen ...
TGAGTTTCTTGATGACACCAAGAAATTACAGCATTTCTTGATAACACTAACCAGAGATTTGGACTGAGATAAGTACCATGAGCTGCTAGAAAACATTTATGATAGACTCCCATCTAAAACTACGCCATGCCCCGCTCTCCACGCAAAACACAGCGGTAGTTCCATATCGTTCACGACTAACTCCTGTGCCGACAATATGCTTATCAATAAGTGGCTTGAACGTTGTAGCATACATTTCTCTTATAGTTCCATCTTTCTTCTGGAAGATAAAGTGTGCCACACCTTTCGCCATTTTCTCCTTTAACTGCTCAATCATTATAGCCTTAGCAATACCTATTTCAAGACTGCCTGTTTTTTTAGCTATAACATTTGCTCTTGTGATTGTCATATCGCTCAATGCAATTGTTGTTGACTGTATCATATTCATGCTCTATTTATTTATTAATATGTTTGATTTTACACTGCAAAGTTACTAAAATAATTTTGTATTACCAAATCAAGATGCGGGTATTTTTGCCAGGTTAACCAAGTTTAACTATTTTGTAATACAGAATCAAGAAAAAGGTATTACCTTTGCAAAAAAATATGGCTAATATGGATGAAGAAATAAAAGGTTGGGGTGGAAAACGCCCTCGTGCTGGCAGACCAAAGGGTGTAGATACAACGTTGATTTCTGTGAAACTTGAAACAGAATTGGTTAACAGTCTTCCCTCAGATATAAACAGAAGCAAGTACGTTAACGATGCTGTTAGAGAAAAGATGAAAAAGGATGGCTACATAGAATAGCCACCCTTCCTAATCTCTGTTTTCACTCTTCAAAAAGACATTCTTCACAGGAGTGTAGAATAGCATCTCTGTGACAAACCACTTCGTAAGCTACCTTTAATTCACCAAATGGTAAAGCAATTGTTCCGTACTCACTGTACAATCCTGCACAAAATCTTAATGAGTCTAGGGCGTTTTCCTCGTCTACGTCAGTAATTCTGAAATCATCATCAAAAGTTTCACCATCACTGCTATAGCCGCCTGACATGACCTTAGTTTCTGGGTCATAAATTCCAGCCCAATTGCCACCATCATAACTGAGTTTCTGAGAGTTTTCATTTGTTCTCTCAATGTTTGCAGCCAGTCCCTGAACATCAACTGCTTCATGAATAATGTTGTTCATATCTATTAATTAATTCAGATAAAACTGTCTCACCAATAGAAGTGTATCACTGTATCAGCATGAAACACATGATACAAGTGAGACAGTTGAGACACCTATTTTTTTGAATACCTATCCACTGTTCCTGGACTCATGCCTAGTTCTGATGCTATCTCCCTAATGCTCATTCCGTTTGCTTTCATCATCTTTATCTTCGCAATGAGAGCCGCTTTGTCGTTGTCCTTACGTTTCTTTAGGTGTTCTGACTCCATGCCATAGTCAAACCTGTGTAGCATCAAGAATGACCTGACAGATTCAATGGTACACAGCCAGACATTATCCTCCCCGTATTTCATTTCAGCGTACCTTACCTTTATCTGTTTAATGTAGCGAATGGCAGGGTCTTTCGTACTGCAACCGATGGCAAACGCAGAGTCTAAGAAGTTCATAATCATCTTGGAACCGACCAAATCATTCTGGGTTATTGGCTTCGACATGTTACGCTTTGGCGTATGCGCCAGGATTAACATTGAGAGATTATGCTGGCTCTTCATGGCAGACAACCTCTTCATAAGTTCACTAGCCATCTTGCCAGACCTGCTGTTATAGGCAATCCAGGTTAGATTATCGATGACAACCGCTGATGCACCAGTTTCCTTCACCAGCATTTCCATCTGACGTATAATCTGGTCTGGCAATTCATCAGCAGAGTATGTGCCCATCATGTAGTTCAGACTCACATGAAAAAGGTTCTTGGGAAAGTTGTAGCACTTCTGTGTCTCACTGTCTGAGTATCGACGTAGTATCTGGCTCTCGGACAGCTCGAAGTCGAAATACAACACCTTCTTCCCTTTGTTGGCAATGTCACAAGCAATTTGGACTGCTAGAATTGATTTCCCAACGTTAGAGTCACCAAATAAACAGCAAGTCTCACTCTCAAACCAGAATTCGTCAAATAACTTTTCCAGCTTACCCTTCTTTAAGGCACCTGCTAGCACTTGGTCAAACGTCTTGACCGTGAACATGCCTAACTTCATAGGTTCAACTTCATCTAATGGCATTTCAGCCAAATGCGTCAAGTTGTCAATTTCGGAAACCGAAACAGGAGTTGTTGTGCTCTCTTTTTTGATACGGGTGGGTGTCCTGTTGCCGACTCGTTCCGCCAGAGACTTTCTCTTGGCTATTATTTTTCTTTTATTCATCTGTTTGTATAAATTTGAGTTAATACCTGTGACCTTCTAGCTGCTCTTCTTAAAGTCACCATGCGAAGTTCACGTTGGAAATCTCTCTGACCTTCAATGCGCTTAATATCTGTCATTGAGTATAGGCACATTGGCGAAGCTTTGCGATAATATGGATTAGGTAACGTCAGAGTTGGTTTCTGAAAGTATTTTTTCACCAGACTCTCACTCCATCTGAACAGCAACTTACCCTTCGTGATGTAAACATCGGTATTCTGAATAATAAGCTTGCAGTTCTCCCTGTCGATTGTTACCGAATGCAGATGACCGCTTTTCTTTGCCATCATTTTGGCAATACTATTCACTCGACCATATTTGGACAGATAGCTATCCAGTTCCTCTGTCAGACGAATGGTCTTCTTTTTGTGTTTTCCCAGCAGTGCCAGGAAAAGTACTGATAAATATAAATTGTTCATAAAATTGCCCATGCCCTTGGGACTTGTTTTGTTATCTGGCACTCCATGTTAATATATTAATTTAACTATATTACTCGATAATTCAGTATTTACTTCATCCCGTAGCTGCATGAGGCTCTGCCCGCAAATATTTCGACCAACAAACGCCCCATTCTTCTCATCCCTGCGAGTGCCATACAACTCTCCACGTGTCCTAGTGCCATCAAGCCAATGACAGTCCTCAACCAGATACTTGTCACCACTCTCAATGATTACCTTGCGGAACTCAGCATTGTATTGGTACTTGACCAGGTGACAGATGTTAAGCAGGTCGTACATGTCCTGGTAATACTGCTGCCGTTTTCTCTTGCGCTCATTATTGGTGTCCCAACGATAATCCACACCCTTCATGTAGAGGGAATTGAGACGCTTCACCTCCTTACCATTATGGCACTTCATTGCCAGCTCTGTCACCTTCTGATACACCAGAACGTGAAACAGTTGTTCAACTGAGTTGTATTTGACTCCCTGGTAGTAAAGTGGACATGAACAATCCATGTTACTCAGAACCTTTACACCCCGCCTGGAACTGAATCCGATGCTTTCCGCAATCGGGTACTTCTTAATTTCAATGTTCATACTATTTTGTATTTAAACTCCTTGAGATTTGCGTAGACAAGTGCTGACCTTGCCCAGTTGCTCAGCTGATAGATTCAGCTTCACTCCCGCCTTCTTCTCGATGGAGCTGACTTTTGCGGGGTTTATCTCGCCTCGAATAATGAGCTGTGCAATCTTGGCTGCTAACTTGTCGGATGTTGTCATCGTCGTGAGTCCTATTATTTTTTACTACTTGGCACTGGTCTTTCCAGTGTTGCGTTAAGAGATAGTCATCCCTATAGTGCCAGAGCCATCATTGGCTTGTCACCTTTTTAATTGGTACGCATGTGCCTACTAGATTGTGGTAGAACCTTGTCGGCATGGCATCCCCTTGGCGACAGTACACAGTTATGGCTGTCACTTATACCCTGGTTGAGTAAGATAAGGGTGATGCATCCCCAGCTATGGTGCTGGTTCTTGCCTGGTGAATCTCTTGTTGTTGGGGCGTGAGCATTACGTACTACTCAGCGTTTATCTAGAATGTCCCCAACGGTTTCGAGACCATCTTTAACGAGAACTTGTGACTGGCACAGGAAGTTGTTCTAGGAGCCGAAGCAATCACCTTGTGATTGTGATTCGGACTCTACTTCTAAGTCTCGTTTTATATTTGCAAAGTTACAGAAAAAAAACGAGATAACCAAATCATGCCATTCTGATTATACATTTTTTAACATTAAAAATTTATATTGTCCTATAGCATTTTGGTAAATCTGTAACAACCTGGAATTCAATTACTTGTAATTTTTATGGCAAATCTCAAATCTCGCTAATTTTTATCATTGCCATACAAGCTGACAATCCTCTTAGCTCTATAGAAATTGACGTGGGCTTTAGCCATAAAGACCATAATCTTCACTGGTTTAGTTCCACCTTCTGACATATCCAGGTATATCTTTATTACATTCTCCTCATATTCCTTGGACGTAGCATTGACCAGCCTATCCTTATCATACTTACCCTGGTCTCTTGCATTGGATTTTTTATACCTCTCAATTGTTACGGGGTTCCTACAATTATCTTGGTGACTAACCAGCCTTAGACAGGAAAGGTCTGTCCTATCGCCAGAGCAGTGGTCTACTTCCATAGAATCTGGAATATGACCATAGTATGCCTCGTAGACAAGTCTATGCGTGTAAACTTTCACCACCTTGTCATTGCTGTCCCTCACGCATAAGGCAGGGTAGCCATTTCTGCCAACATGCTGTTTTATTTCCTTCTCTGGTAACAAAATCTTTTTGTCTCGATGCTTTCTAGTGTACTTCTCTCTTACTACTCTGCCGTTCCTGTATATACGATAGTGCGGGTACTGAGGTAGTATTACGTATTCTTCTTCCATATTCCTTACTGGTATTAAATTGTGTTATTCAACACCCTGGTTTCAGCGCAAATGTGGTGAAAACACAGATTGTTTATACCAATAAGTATTTGGGACTTCTGAAAAGTGTACAGAACAGGACTATGTAGTTCTTGCAATCGTATTATACTCCCAGGTGCTCATAAAATCCTCCAGATATGATTCCATCAGCTTCTTAACCCCCTCGTTGAGAACCCCTAACTCTACAACCTTTTCGTAAAGGAACTGGAAGAACTTTTTCTTCATTTGGTGAAAGTCTGCCCTAGAGGTGGCGTGCTTCATTTTTTCCAGTTCTGGAGCTACGAGTTTCTTCCACTGGTCAAATTCTTCTTGTTCAGTAAGTTGAGTTCGTTCGGTACTGGAGTCTATATCTTCCTGCTGTTGAGCATTTTTCCCTTCACTATACTGGAATTGACTTGGTATTTCTTTCGCATCAATCTCATCCTTCGATTTCTGCTCAGAAACCTCTTCAAAACTATCTTCCAAAGGTTCTTCAAATTCTCTTTCTAATTCACTATCAGAATAGGTCTTACCCGTATAGTCCTGTTTTTGTGAAGTACTATAGTCATAAGGTGATGTAGTGGTATAGTTATAAGGTAATGTAGTATTACAGTGTTCTTGTGTTATAGTATTAAAAAGGGGTGGATTTTCCACGGTACTGACCATAAAGAACTTCATCAGCTCAGTAATACCTTGCTTGTTCAACTGGTAAGTAAAGTTCTTGTCTTTACTTCCAATGGTGTTAATGCTATTAATGTATGGCTCCTGCATAGCATCCCTATCTGGTATCGATGCCACATACTCGATGTTTTTCTTGTTCATCTTCCAGCAAGCCCACATTCGGCTACCATCTTCAACACGAACATCAATCAGTCCACTCCTGTAAAGACCCTCAACAGTTCTATGAAGAGTTCCCTTGTCCTTGAATCCAGAATGTTCCATCAGTGACTTCATTGTATACTGATACCAGCCATCAGGTGTTATCAGTCTCTCATTGATGCTCGCAGAAATGTATCTCCTCCAGAGTAATGAGAATACGATGTAACAGTTACCATCCATCCAGTATGGTAATGATGTGAGGTCTGTTGTGAAATGGTTGATGGTGATTCCTAACTTTCCAGCCTTTGCCATCTTAGGTTGTTCTGACTTTACATTATTCGTCATAGTTGATTATATTATATCTCAGCAGATTTACTACAACATAGGCAACAGAACTCTAACTGCTGAATCAAATCGTCCTGTGTGTCAAAAGGTTATCTAGTTTATCACTTTTTCCTTTCTAAGTGCAAAGATATATATTTATTTTTTAAAAAACAAGTTTTCAGCCGACAATTTTACAAAAAAGTTTATGCTTGCTCTAAAGTATAAATAATGTACACATACGCACGTATGTAGGGCGTTGTTATAGCCTAGGCTTGTAGTTGCCTACACGGATAAGATGAACGTCACAGCGGGCTTAAAATGGATTCTGTGGTAGTCTCAGTCTGCAACTTTGCCATGGTTTTTAAACTAACTGGCACACATCTAGAGGGGGGAACAAGTTCCTTGCGGGATTAATGTGTCTCAGCTGTCTCACATGTCTCATTCGTCTCACATGTCTCATTCGTTTCATCTGTCCCAATCGTTTCACTTATCTCAATTTATCATGTTTCTTGTTGAGATATTTTCCTAGCATATCTTAATATACATGTAGTTTTGTACATGATTTCTCCCTTATCACTGCAACACGTATATTTTTCTAATAGAAAAAGGATAGTTTTGAATGTAGCTTTATATTTATAATAAAAGTAACATTCAGAATGAGTAAAACAATTTTACGATTAACGGAAGGAGAACTCAAGGAGATAATGGGTAAGTGTGTTCGCAAGGCATTAATCAAGGAACACCTTAACATGGACAGAGAGATTAAGCTGGCTCAGCAAGCACTATGTAAGTTCCCTGTCTGTGATGTTGGCATGAGGCTGGAGGGTACTAAATTCTATGGTCTATACAAACAGATGAGAGACGCTGTAATAGAACTAAATGACACATTAATAAAACATATAAAAGGAGAGAAATAATGAGCTACTTTTCAGAAATTAAACAACAGATACCAGAACTTAAGAGCAGGAAGAAACCATTTTGCGGAATGTCTGGAAAGAACCATTCCCAGCAGTCCAAAGACTCCATATCAGCTACTCAGAAAGCCAGGTATGAACTCTTAAGAAAGGCTGTAGAAAAAGCAACCGATGATAACCACATTAGGCAGGTTGTACAAGAAGAATTACACAAATTGATTAATCAAACCAAACCAGTGAATAACAAACCAAACAATATACCAATATAATGAAAAAAGGAATCAACACAACTCATATTAATGGGATGAAACAAAAATACCAGGACAGAATTGACAAACTACAGCAAGAGCTTGACAATATGCAGATAGACTATACTTCATTAAGCAATGCCTATGACGAACGTGAGTGGGATTTGCATGACCAGAAGGAACTGTATAGGATGAATACGTTGGTCATGGTTCTGATGACTCTCATGTTGCAGCATTGTGGTAATGACCTATACAGCATGGAAATAGAAAATGCTATCAAGAAGTACTTTACCGCAGTAGCCAAAAGTGCTAGCCACATGCAAAATAATGACATAACCGATAACGTTTATGAAGATGATGCAGAAAGTGGAGAGGATGAGTATTAAGGACTTAAGCAAGAACGAGCAGATTGCGCTCTACATACGAGATAATCCAGAAGCTCTAAGCCAAGAACTCATGTTGTATGTTGCCACGCATTACATGAACTATGGGTATATCCGCAAGCGAATTAAGGAACTATACCCGAAGATTGTTAAGAACAACATACAAGACAATAATTTCGTTATAATACCAGAACATTATGAAAACCAAGAATAGTAATAAGGGGTTCGCTAGTGCTGGACAGCCACTATTCAGCAATCAAGATTATCTTGCATTCTTCAACGACCGTATCAGCGAGCTCATAAAAAGAGAGGTCGAACAACAGTTTTCTGATATGCTGTGGAAATTGCCATGATATGCACGCAACGTAACTATATCTGAATCAATAAATTATAGAACCTTTCACTCAAAGTTCCTGGTTTGTACAGGTTTTACCTGGGTTTTTGGTGGGTTTTGAAAGTGAAAAATAAGGGATTGACGTTCATTACTTCATAAAAACACCAACAATAAATATCCAAGCGGGTGTTATACGATATTTGTTACTTAATGGTAGTCCATAACGGGCTACCTTTTTTGTGCAAGTTCCCCTATGATATGTAGTTTAATACTAATTCCTATCACTTAAGATGCACAAACAATGAGATATGTGCAAAATTGTAAAAGAAAAAGTGATTTGTATTTGTTTTGTCGAGAATTTTTAGTAAATTTGCACTCAGTAATCACTAAAAAGTATTGAGTATGACATAAAATAGGAAAGAAATAAAATAAAGAAGCGGTAGCTTATACACTTGTATCTCGAAATCGGCAAAATTTCAATTCATCCAAGACGTATAAGGTTATTGCTCACGTTGATAACGTGGGTATAACTGAGTTGGATGAGTGGCGTTTGCCGATGCCAGAGGTACAGCAAGGTGAAGCCCACGTTCTTTATGTCTAGTTAAAAAGAGTTCAAAACTATAATGTATAACAACTAAAAACAGAGGATTATGAAGAAAACAATTTGTTTGGGGATATTATTAATATGTAGTGTCTGTGTTCATGCACAGGAGTTCTCAAAAAAGAAACTTCTTTATAGAGTCAATTCGACTGACTTAAAAACAGTAGAGTTAATAGGCTTCGAGAAAAAACCTACAGAAGAAGTTGAAATCCCTATTGAGGTGTCATACAAGGGAGATAAGTATATTATCTCCTCTATCGGAGCAGGGGCTTTCAAAGATTGCGAGACTTTGATTAAGGTCACTGGGCAGACTATCCAAGAAATCAAGGAGATTGCCTTTGAAGGTTGTAAGAATTTAACCAGTATTACTTTCTCTGACCAATTATCAATTGTCGGTAAAAAAGCATTCAATAATTGCGCTTCACTAACAGAGATTTCATTAGGTAATAATGTCAAGGACATTGGGGATATGGCATTCAACAACTGTTCTAGTCTCACTAATCTTTCATTAGGTAATGCACTTTGCAATATTGGAGCAAATATTATCAATGGAACTAAAATAAGTACAATTATTCTTCCTGGCTCATTAAAGAAAATAGGTAACAATGCTTTTGCAGAATACCAAGGGCTAACATCTGTAACATTGGGTGACGGTATAACTGATATAGGAGAAAAAGCCTTTGCGGGGACTTCCATTAGTGCATTGATTTTTCCGAACTCCCTAATCAGTATTGGAGACAATTCTTTTGATGGTTGTACAAGTTTACAGACTATCAATTTAGGTAATTCGATTAAGAAAATAGGGAAGAGTGCTTTTACGAAAGCGGCAATATCTTCAATTTCATTTCCAAATTCCTTGGAAGACATCGATGAGAATGCATTTACAGATTGTGTAGGACTAAGCGAGGTTGTCTTTGGAAGTAATTTAAAACGTATTGGGAAGGGTGCTTTTGCAAGGACAAATGTCGAAAAAATAGTATTTCCAGCATCCTTGAAAGAGATTCTGCCAGAAGCATTCTTGGATTGTAAAAAGTTACAAGTCATATCACTTAGTGATGATATCCTAATAAAAGAAAAGGCATTTGCTGGCTGTTCAATGCTTTCTGTTGATTTAAGTGATGTCAATTGTGACATTGCTGTAGATGCATTTGACAATTGTAAAAATGTAATACAATGTAAATATTCTTTAAAAGGCTTGAAGAATATAATAGAAAATGAAAACTTTGATATTATTCGTAGCTTCTTTGATGGATTTGCATTCGTTAAGAAAAATAGCAAAGTAGGATTCATTGACATGAAAGGTAATGTAGCTATTCCATTACAGTACGAAGATGCCTCAAATTTTATTAATGGATATGCAACTGTCAAACAAGATGGGAAATGGTGTATTATAGCGAAATCAGGTAATAAAATTCTCCCAGAAGAATACGATGGTATAAAGAGTTTTACGGGGAAATATGCGATAGTATCCAATAATAAGAAATATGGAGTAATAGATATGGCAGGTAATTATGTTATTCCTATGCAAGATACCGAAATTATTGACATTAAAGAAGATATGATACGGATGGATGGTAAGTACCTATACATGGATGGACGTGAAGCTTTTAACATTCCTTCAAGATATGTATATGTTGGTAGTTTCTCTGAAGGATTAGCAGATGTTGCAAATGAAAATGAAAAATATGGCTTTATTGACAAAACAGGAAAGGAGGTTATTCCTTGTGTTTATGATACAGCCAAGCCATTTTATAATGGTTATTCAGTAGTGACAACAAGTGAAACCTTCAAAAACGATGATGATATGGAAATCTCTGTTAGCTTCATAATTGACAAACAGGGAATCTATCGTGCAACTTTAAGATATGATGAGACTGGTTGGGAATATGGTGACTATTTCCCTGTAAGTAAAGGCGGAATATGGGGATATATTAACAAATCCAACAAAATGATAATTCCTCTGAGATATAATAGTGCAAAAAGTTTTCATGGAGATTATGCCATAGTACATTTAAATAATGGCTATGGATGTATAAACAAGAGAGGTGAGGTTATAATTCCGTGTATTTACGAGAAACTAAACAATTTCCATGAGGGTTTAGCTCTTGCACAAAAAGATGGTAGATTCGGTTTCATTAATGAAAAAGGGAGAAGTACATTCGACAACAAATAATTTAATTTCTATAGATTATGGCATACTGTAGTAAATGTGGCACTCAATTGAGTGATGGGGAAAAATTCTGTCCCAAGTGTGGAAATCCATGTGGTGACATTTCTTATAACACTACAGAGGAAGGTAGCTCAAAATCCAGGAAACCATTATTTATAACACTTGCAATCCTTGTCGTATTCGCACTGATAGGTGGTGGTTGGTATTTCTGGAACAATCAAAGTAAAGACTACTCTCTTGAAGGGTTAGCAAAGGTCATAAACAACTATGACTATCTTGATAACTTCTATGAAGGAATGGCTAGGGTCACAAAAGGTGATAAGATTGGCTTCATTGATAAAATGGGAAATGAAGTTATACCATGCAAATTTGACCCATTAGAAATGGATGCAAACCTAAACTTTTCCAATGGATTAGCCTTGGTTTGTAAAGATAATAATGTTTTCTACATAAACAAGAAGGGAGAAAAAGCATTTCCGTTTAATTATGACTGGACATGTGGATTCTCTGAGGGCTATGCCATTGTAGAGAAAGGAGAGAAATACGGATTCATTGATACGTCTGGTAAAGAAATTGTACCTTGTATATATGATTACGTCAATAGCTTTAGCGATGGAATGGCAGCTGTAATAAAAGATAACAAGTATGGTTATATTGATACAAAAGGAAATCTTGTGATTCCAATAACCCTCGAAGGTATTGATGAAATGGGAGAAGCAAGTGCATTCCGTGAAGGTTTTGCACAAATAGAAAAGGAGGGTAAAGTCGGTTTTATTGATAAAAGCGGAAAAGTAGTTATACCATGTAAGTACAATTCAGCTTCCTATTTCTGGGATGGAATGTCGATAGTAACAAATGGTGGGAAATATGGTTATATTGATACCAACGGAAACGAAGTTATTCCTTGCAAATATGATAGTGCAGCTCCTTTTTCAGAAGGACTTGCTTTTGTCAGTATAGGTGAAAAAACGTGGTCTATTGATAAAAATGGAAATGAAGTATTCGCATGCCCATACAGTGATGTCTCTATGTTTAATGAAGGACTTGCTAGAATATCAAAGCAAAATGCTAATTCCACTATAGCAGGCTTCATTGATAGAAATGGAAAGGAAATCATACCATGTGCCTACGTAACATGGCATGATTTCTCAGAAGGTTTGGTAGCAGTATCAAAGGATGGAATAAAAGGATATGTTGACAAGAACGGAAAGAGCACCTTTGATTACCTCTCAGAAGAAACAAAGGCATCAATCCTGGCTAAAATCAAACGTGAAGAGCAAGAACAAAAGAGGCTAGAGGAAGAAGAACGTAGAAAATGGGAAGAAGAGAACAAGCCATCTAATAGATTCTATTCCTTTATTGAAAATGGTTCTTATGTATGGGAAGCCTCAGTTCCGCATGGCGCAGTAAAAGGGAATATAGATGCTTTGTATTTTGAACCTGTGAATAAGGCAGCAGGAAAAGTGTCACTAGTATGTTTTAGTAGTGACTTTACATCTTTCTCATTAAAGTGGTCTGGTAATGGTAATTATACAATCAATGATAACGCTATACAGTTCCATGTAAAAAATCCCCTAGTGAATATATCAGAAGCAGATAATGATGAATGGAGTGAGACTTACATGATGATAATTGAAAATGAGGGTGATGGCGTTCGTTTAGTATCTGAAAAAACCAACCAGATTTTTACCCAGAAGACGAAACATATTGATAACCCAATGACAAAATATAAATAGAAGTTATGAAAGAAAAGGGTAGTTATTCCATGAAGTCATTGTTTGTAACATTGGCAGTTTTATTTGTACTATCATTACTGGGTGGTAGTTGTAATTCCAAACAGTCAAGTCCCTCTAATGACACTATAACTAATGATTCTGTATCATTAGAAGCGAGGGCGGCTTCTGAACTCCAACAAGTCGTTGATTCTGACAGTATAATAACAGATGATTTAACTGGAGTTTTTGAGGATGAAATTGATAATGAGCCAAAGAGCATCGTTTATTCTTCATCAATTGCTTTCTCCAGTAAAGAATCAGTATTATCGTATCTCTCAAATAAGACCTTTAAACATAACGAATATAGTGAAATAAAATTCGATGAGCATGGGATTGTGCAGGTCGGAAGAGAGATTGGGAGAGTGAATCTTCTACAGTGTTCTTCACAATCTGCTTTAGTACAATATACCGCTGAAAGTGGTCACTATTACCGTTACTTGATTCGGATTGATGATAACAAATTGCAGGTGATATACTTACAGGAAGGAAGTTCTGTATATTATCAAGAAGGTGGTGAAGACTATTCTTCATATCCATCGATTTATTCATCTACAATATCATTCAATAGTGAAGAAGATGTACTAGACCGCCTGTCTGGACGTACTTTTAGGAATAATCGAGGATTGGAGTTTGTTTTTGACGATGATGGCGGTCATGCTCAGATTGGAAACTCAAGAAGTAATGTGCTCGTCTTAAGTTATGTGTCTCAAAGCGCCTTAATAAAGTGCTCTGGTAGTTATTGCATCGTACAAATTGATGAGGACACAATACAACTGGTTGATTCAGCAGACGGCACTGTATTCCACTAGTATAACAGGAATATAGTTGTCATAACAGTATTATACATGGGCTAGAGGTGCTTGCGTAGCACGAATAGCCCATATTTTATGTATTCATATAATTGCTATCATAAATGTTTTCTAGCAGCTCATGGTACTTATCTCAGTCCAAATCTCTGGTTAGTGTTATCAAGAAATGCTGTAATTTCTTGGTGTCATCAAGAAACTCAGAAATATGGGCGAATCATGTATTTTAGGTGTCATCTGAAATAATCAAAAAAACAATAAACTATCTCAAAGAAATATATGGCAACGAATATTAAAAAGGGTAAACAGACAGCAATCATCTTCGTAAGATGCAGTAGTAGCGGTTATCAGATTGGCAGACAAGACACGAGCCGACAAGTGGCAGACCTGGAGGCATACGCAGCATACGCCAACCTTAACGTGGTTAAGACCTTCGAGGAACATATCTCTGGAGGCAAGAAGAATAACGAGCGTCCCGTGCTCCAGGAAGCCGTAGAGTACTGTAAGCAAGAGAAGATAGCCTTCTGCCTGGTAAATGCCTTGGATAGGCTTGGACGTAATGCCTTTGAGGTGCTGGCAACGGTCAAGGAACTGATTGATAACGGGATTAACCTGTATATGCAGAAGGAACAACTTACCTTGCTCGATGACCAGGGAAAGCCAACGATGTTTGCCCCCGTCCTAATCGCCACGCTGAGTTGTTGTGCGCAGCTCGAACGTGATTCCATTGCGTTTCGCTTAAACTCTGGGAAGAAGCTGGCACTGGAACAAGGCAGATGTGTACTGGGCAGGAAGAAGGGCAGTGTGAAGACCAAGGCACAGAAGGAGAAAGAGTATAAGGAGGTGCTTATGTACTTAAATAAGGGCTACAGCATTAGGGTGACATCGAAGCTTACCAAGGTATCGGTTGCAACCATCCAAAGGCTGAAAAACGAATTCATTAGGGATGCATGATATACCCAGTGCCATCCCCCCACCCGTTGTCACCCCAGGAGTCCCAGGGGGAAGTTTAACCATCCCTTTTCTAGCATCAGATATGTGGGTGTCTTAACAAAATTTCCCAGGTAGATTTATTATGCGATATTATTGACCTCCCCATTATTAACATCAATATAATAACCAGGATGAAATCCGCTATATACATTATATAATATAAGGGGAGGTATTATCATCGCATTGATACCAGGATGAATTAGTCTGATGCTGGAAGCATACTAAACAAAGTTAAAAAAGGATAGCTGGAAACAATTTTTAGTTATATCCGTTTCTTATCTCGTTTTTATTTTGTAATTTTGCTCGCTGAACAAGAGAGTACGAATGTGACACTAATTCATGCCACGATGTACTGTGATGATTCAGTCAACCTGGTGATTTACAGCATGAGTGGAGTAATCGAGTGGGAATAACA
>Ga0247608_10004991_pt1 | contig 14576 bp, 13 predicted proteins | sample 176DNAGHGlowgp2_FD_193490 | JGI IMG/M metagenome (GOLD analysis project Ga0247608, IMG submission 193490) | Sheep rumen microbial communities from Palmerston North, Manawatu-Wanganui, New Zealand - 1766 DNA GHGlow gp2 | ecosystem: Host-associated > Mammals > Digestive system > Stomach > Rumen ...
AGTATATTCAGTATCATCATCATCAGTATGTTCAGTATCATCAAGTTCATCTTCTAAATCATAATAATCATTTGTATTTTTACCTATTAATCCTAATAATTTTGTTTTAGCAGTACGATATACTAAAGATATTGCGAATGCTACTGATAAAGCATTATAAGTAAATGCTCCTGCTCCACCAATAGATTTTTGGAACCAAACTGTTTTTGGATTAATTCCAAATAATGCTGTAAAGACTAATAATAATCCAGATGCTCCAGCAACATATAAAGCTATCTTTTCATCTTTTGATAATTTACCTTTTCTTACAACTGAATAAGATTCTTCATCTTCGTCTTCAACAAAATTTTCTTCTGGTGTTTCTTCTTCAGGTATTTCAAATGGATTTGTAAATTTTCCACTTGGTTTTATTTCTTCAGAATCTTCAAATGGATTTGTAAATTTTGGTCCAGAAGTTTCTTCAATTGGTTCAGAAGTTTCTTCAATTGGTTCAGAAGTCTCTTCAATTGGTTCAGAAGTCTCTTCAATTGGTTTAGAATTAATATTTTTTTGTTCTTCTAACCATGTTTGATATAATCCATCAAATATAGTTATATCACTAAATTTATATGGTTCTTTTAATTCTAAAAGCTCTTTTGTTAATGAAAACTTTTCTCTGAATTCTTGACTTAATACTTTTAATAAATCATTATATAATCTATTAGAATATTTCTTAACATTATTTAATACAGTAATAGTATAATTTTCATCACTACCAAAACGTGCATCATATACTGGTGAATTTTTATCTATAAATTTACTCTTTAAAAATATATATAAATCTGCTCTATATTCATCATATTTTTCATTTGATAAATTTAATTCAATAAATTTATAAAGCCCTGCTATGCATCCACTATCAACACCAAAATAAATAAGATTATATTTTTTTATATTATCTAATTCTTCAAAGAATTTTCTAACTCTAGTAAAAGCAATTTGAATATCTACAATTGTTAAAGCGCATAAACCATATTTATCGATAAATGCAGCTTTAATTTGTTCTGATAATTCATCTTGAAGTAAATGATGTGGAAATTTAGGAGCATTTAAAATGATTTCATCTTTTAATCCATCAATTGTTAAGTTAGAATTATCAAAACGATTTAATAAGTCATTAATTAAACTTTGATATTTTTCTTTAACTATAAATTTAGGTTTTTCTTCCTCTTTTGGTTGTTCTTCTTCAGTTGGAAAATCAAATCCTGCAAAGAAATCTTCTCCTATTTCAGCAACTGGTTCATTACCAGTTTCTTCTACTGGTTGTTCTACTTCTTCAACTGGTTGTTCTACTTCTTCAACTGGTTGTTCTACTTCTTCTACTGGTTGCTCTACTTCTTTAACTGGTTTTTCTACTGGTTTAAATTTTGATAAAACTCCAATAGCAGTTTCTAAAGGTAAACGTACATTTCTATAATCTTCATTTTTTCCTGATATAAATGAATAAACTCTTCTTGATGCCTCAACATTTAAGCATTCAATATCTCTTCCTGTTGATTTATCAATAATAATATCTTCATCTGTCCATAAATTAAACATTCTAATTCCCCCTTAAGTACATGTAGTAGTATACCACAAAATAAAAAAAAAGCAAATCGATGTCTACTTTTTTTCTATATATAATAAAAAAAGCATTAAATTAGTTTAATGCATCTTTTAATTTAGATCCAGCTTTGATTGTAACAGCAACTCTTGCAGGAATATTTACAACTTCACCAGTTCTTGGATTACGTCCTTTTTTAGCAGCTTTTTTCTTAGCATTGAATGTTAAGAATCCAGTTAAAGCAACTTTTCCGTCTCCTTTTAATCCTTTAATAACTCCGCTCATCATAGCATCTAGAGCACGAGTTGCATCAGCCTTAGTTAAGCCAGTTTCTTCAGCGATATAATTTACTAAATCTGTTTTATTCATTTTGTTTTACCTCCCTATTTTTGCAAGCTATCATGCTTACATTCTAAGAATATCACATCTAATTAATAAAAGCAATATTTTTTTTATATTTTTTCTTTGTTTTTTAAAGGAAAGACACCGATAGAGCGATAAGAACTATAAGCAATAATAATGTACTAAAAACAATAATCAATGTCTTCTTAATATCATTTTTTACTAGTGATTCATCATTCTGGCCTCTATTAATAAAATCTTTATTATTAATATTTGATAAATCAAGAGTTTGTGGAGCACTACTAGTTGTAGAAAATGATTTATTATCCATTACTTTCTTTATACTATTTATTTTATGAACAGCTCCACCATTTGTATAAACTGGTACTATATCATCAACATATATTGAAGTAGCACATTTTCTACAAAAAGTTTCGCCTTCATTTAATTTTGCTTTACACTTCTTACATTCCATAAATATCCTCCCTTCTAATATTATCACATTATAGGAAAAAAAGAAACTATGAATTTTTCTTTACATAGTCTCTTATTTTTCTAAAATTTGTTCCGCTTTCTAAATCAGTATCATCTAACTGTTCAAATAATTTCTTTTGTTCCTTAGTTAATTTCTTTGGTACAACAATTCTTAAAATAACATACATATTTCCTTTTGAACCTGTTCTAACATTTTCAATACCTTTACCTTTAAGTCTATGTTTATCCCCAGATTCACTACCTTCTGGAATAGTCATTTTAACATTACCATATAATGTTGGAACATCTTTTTTACATCCAAGTACTGCTTCGGTAATAGTAATTGGTAATTCTAAATATATATCATCATTATCTCTCATAAATAGTTCATGTTCTGCTACTTCAAATTCTAAATATAAATCACCATTAGGTCCTCCATTAGAACCTGGTTCACCTTTACCAGGTACTCTTAATTGGTTACCACTATCTACACCAGCAGGTACTTTTACTTCTATATCAGTATTCTTAGTTGTTTTACCAGTACCATGACAAGATGTACATACTTCGTCAAATGTTACACCTTCACCATTACATTTAGGACATGTAGTTCTAGACATAAATGAACCAAACATAGTTCTTTGTTCAGTTGTAACTACACCAGTACCATGACACGCAGAACATTTCTTTTCTCCATGTCCACCTTTTCCATTACAACTTTTACAATCACTTGATACAGGAACATTAATAGTTTTTTTACAACCAAATACAGCTTCTTCGAATGATAAATTAACTCTCATTAATTTATCAGAACCTCTTCTTTTACGAGTGGTAGAACCACCTCTAGAAGAACCTCCTCCAAAGCCTCCAAAGCCACCAAAACCAGAGCCAAATATTTCACTAAATATATCTCCAAAATCAAATCCTGAGAAATCATATCCAGCTCCACCATTCATTCCATCAAATGCGGCATGTCCAAACTGGTCATATTGTTTACGTTTATCCGGATCAGATAATACTGCATAAGCTTCTTGTGCTTCTTTAAACTTTTCTGCTGCATCAGGTTCTTTATTAACATCAGGGTGATATTTTTTTGCTAATTTTCTAAATGCACTTTTTATTGTTTTGTCATCAGCACTTTTATCAACTCCTAATACCTCATAATAATCTCTTTTTTCCATAATACACCTCTAAATTAGTTCTTTTAATTGTTCTAATTTTTCACTAAACATTTCTAATGCTTTATCAACAGGTTCAGTAGTAGTCATATCCACTCCTGCTTTCTTTAATAATTCCAATGGATAATCGCTTCCACCACTCTTTAATAATTCTAAATATGAATCTCTTGCTGGTTTATCACCAGCTAATATTTTACTTGCTATAGCAATAGCACTACTTAATCCAGTAGCATATTTATATACATAGAATGAAGAATAAAAGTGTGGAATTCTTGCCCATTCATATCTAATATCATCATCACTAACAACATTATCTCCATAATATAATTTATTTAAATTATAATATGTAGTACTGAAGTTTTCTTCAGTTAAAGCTTCTCCTGCTTCATACTTATCATGCATTATTTTTTCAAATTCAGCAAACATAGTTTGACGATATATAGTTGTTCTTACTTTTTCTAAGAACTCTGTTAAATATAATATTTTTTCTTCTTTTGTTTTAGCATGTTTATATAAATAATCATTTATTAATACTTCATTTACGGTAGAAGCAATTTCTGCTAAAAAGATAGGATAATTGTGATTTATATAAGTTTGATTATTATCTGAATAATATGAATGCATTGAATGTCCTAATTCATGTCCCATAGTACTAACAGAATCTATTGTATCATTATAATTTAATAATAAGTATGGATATGAATCGTAGCACCCCCAACTATATGCTCCAGATTTTTTACCTTTATTAGGATATATATCTATCCAATGTTCTTCAAAAGGTTTATTTAAATCTTTAATATATTGTTCTCCTAACGGAGCTAATGCTTCAAATAATATTTTTTTACCTTCTTCAAACGGAATTTTTATATCTATTGAATCTATAATATCAACATATATATCATACATGTGTAATTCATCTAAATTTAATGCTTTTTTTCTTAGTTCCATATATTCATACATTTTAGGTAATCCTTTATGTATTGAATCAATTAAACTATTATATACACTTAAATTAATATTATCGCTAAATAAACTTTCTTCAATAGGACTATTAAATTTATGAACATCACTTTCAAAGAAATTTTCTTTAATATTTCCTTTTAAAGATGCTGCTATAGTATTTTTAAAACTTTTAAAATATTTATACATATTTGTAAAAGCATTTTTTCTTACTTCTCTATTTTTACTATTCATATATTTTACATAGTTACTATTAGTAAGTTCAACACTATTACCTTCTTCATCTTTTATATATCCTAAATTAATATCAGCATTATCAAAATTATAAAATACTTCATAACCAGTACCAAATGTATTATTAGCTTTAGTAATTATACTTTCTAATTCTTTTGATAATACATGTTCTTTATACCTAAATGTTTGTTCTAAATCAAATCTATATTCTTCTAATTTAGGTTCTTCTTCAATATATTTTAATACTTTATCATAATCTACATCTAACATTTCTGACTTAATAAATGATAATTCATTCGAAATATCTTCACTTATTTTATCATTCTTCATTTTTAGTTCTTGATAACTACTATTAGATGTATCAGTATCACATAATAATCTTGAATAAATTACTATCTTTTCAAGTAATCTTTCCATTACTTCATAGTCTTTATAAAAATTTAATAAACTAGTACTACTTTCCATAATTTTTCCTTGATATTTTTTTACTTTATCAACTAATTCTTTTAATTCTTTAGTAGCATTTTCTAATTCTTCTATAGAAGAAAACATTTTACTTAAATCCCATTTAAATTCATTACTTATTTCTTCACGTTTTTTATTATCCATATTATCTCCAATCTATAATTAAAAGTCAAAGTTCTAGTTTCCTAGAACTTTACTTTTTTATTTTTCTTCAAATTCAGCATCCATTACATCATCGTTTTTATCTTTAGCAGAATTATCACTATCATCACTTGATGTATTAGCTTCTGCTTCACGAGTTTTAGCTGCTTCTTCATATACTTTACTTGCAAAAGCCATAGCAGTTTCTTGTAATTTTTCTTGTTTAGCTTTAATTTCTTCGATATCGTCTCCTTCTAAAGCTTTCTTTAAGTCTTTAATTTGTTCTTCAGCTTTTTCTTTATCTTTAGAATCAACTTTATCTCCTAAATCTTTAATAGCTTTTTCAGTTGTGAAAATCATTTGTTCAGCATCATTTCTAGCATCTGCTTCTTCTTTTCTCTTTTCGTCAGCTTCACGATTCTTTTCAGCTTCTTTTACCATCTTATCGATTTCATCATCTGATAAGTTAGTTGAAGCAGTAATTGTAATAGATTGTTCTTTGTTAGTTCCTAAATCTTTAGCTTTTACATTAACGATACCATTAGCATCTATATCAAATGTAACTTCGATTTGAGGTACTCCACGTGGTGCTGGAGGTATGTTAGATAATTGGAATCTTCCTAAAGTTTTATTATCAGCGGCCATACTTCTTTCACCTTGTAAGATATGGATATCAACAGCTGGTTGATTATCAGCAGCAGTTGAGAATACTTGTGATTTACTTGTTGGTATTGTAGTATTTCTTGGAATTAATACTGTACATACTCCACCTAATGTTTCAAGTCCTAATGAAAGTGGTGTAACGTCTAATAATACGATATCAGCAACATCACCAGTTAAAACTCCACCTTGAATAGCTGCACCCATAGCAACTACTTCATCAGGGTTAACTCCTTTAGATGGTTCTTTACCTAATTCTTGTTTTACAATTTCTTGTACTTTAGGAATACGTGTAGAACCACCTACTAATAATACTTTATCAATATCACTAGCTTTTAATTTAGCATCTTTTAATGCTTTACGTACTGGTTCTAATGTAGATTCAACTAAATCATCTACTAATTCTTCAAATTTAGCTCTTGATAAATCTGATTCATAAGAAACACCTTGTGCTATGAAAGGTAAACTAATTGTTGTTTTAGTAGCAGTTGATAAACTCTTTTTAGCTTTTTCTGCTTCTTCTTTAATTCTTTGCATAGCCATTTTATCATCAGATAAATCAATATCATGTTGTTTTTTAATATCATCAACGATATAATCAATAATTCTTTGGTCAAAGTCATCTCCACCAAGTTTATTATTACCACTTGTAGATTTAACTTCAAATACACCATCACCTAATTCAAGGATAGATACATCGAATGTACCACCACCAAGGTCATATACTAATACTGTTTGTGTTTCATCTTGTTTATCAAGACCATATGCTAAAGCTGCAGCTGTTGGTTCATTGATAATTCTTTCAACTTCAAGACCAGCAATCTTACCTGCATTCTTAGTAGCTTGACGTTGAGAGTCATTAAAGTATGCAGGAACTGTAATAACAGCTTTAGTAACTTTTTCTCCTAAATAAGCTTCTGCAGTTTTCTTTAAATCTCCTAAAATCATAGCACTAACTTCTTCTGGTGTATATTCTTTACCATTAGCTTTTACTTTCTTTTTAGTACCCATTAATCTTTTAATAGAAGAAATTGTATCTGGATTAACTACTGATTGTCTCTTAGCTATTCCTCCTACATTAATTTCTCCATCTTTGAATGCTACTACAGATGGTGTAGTTCTTTCACCATCGGCATTAACTATAACTTTTGCTTCTCCACCTTCGTATACAGCAACACAACTATTTGTTGTACCTAAGTCTATACCTATTGTTTTACTCATATTTATCATTTCCTTTCATATTATTCGCTTACCTTTACCATGGCAGCTCTAATTACTTTATCTTTTAAAATATATCCTTTTTGTAATACTTCTATTACCATACCTGAGTTAATTCCTTCTTTTTTCTCCATCATAATAGCATTATGATATACTGGATCAAATGGTTGATTGCAACCATCTATTGGTTTAACATCAAACTTTTCTAATAAATTAACTAAATGTGTATAAATCATTTTTACACCTGTATGATAACTTTTTTCTGTATCAGATAAACCTTCTTCGCTTGCTTGAATAGCTCTTTCAAAGTTATCTATTATAGGAAGCATTTCTTTTATTAAATCTTCATTGCAGAATTTTAACATCCTATTAACTTCTTCTTCTTTTCTTTTTCTATAATTTACCATTTCAGCATCTTTACGAATTAATTTATCTTCTAATTCACTAATTTTATTTAGTGCTTGATTAAGTTTATTTTTGTTAACAATATCTATTTCCTCTTGAACACTTCTTTGTTCACCATTATCAGGAATATCTTCTATTTTCATTTCATCCATTACTTCAGAAGTATTATTGGATTCCACGCTTTCTATATTTTTTTCTTCACTACTAATTTCTTTTTTTTCCATAATACCTCCTATTTATTTATATTATCATTTATATAGTTAAGTAATGTTATTACTCTATCGTAATCCATACGTTTAGGTCCTATTAAAGCAATAGTACCTTCTTCACCATTTACTACATATTTAGTTTTTATAACTGTAACATCATCGTCAAAGTTATTTTCACTACCTATATAAATGTTTACACCACTTTCTTCCTCTTTAATTGAATTAACTAGTGACTTATCATCAAATTTACTAATTATATCTCTTATTTTATCAGCATCACTAAATTCAGGTTGTTTTAACATATTAACTCTACCTGTCATATTTACATGATTTATGTTATTAGCAAATTCGTTGAATGCATTATAAAATGCATTATATAAAACTTCATGTTGTTGTACATAATTAGATATAATTGGTTTTACATTAAATTCTAAGAATGTACTAACATCTTCTATTGGTGTACCAACTATTAATTTATTAATTAATTCTATTGTCTTACTAATATCTGTAGTTGATACTTTACCTTCTAAGTATATATTCTTATGTTCTACATGTCCTTTATTAGTAACTACGATTGCTACTAAGTTGTGTTCGTCAATTGGAATTACTTCTACTTTACTAACTAAATTATCCTTACTAGATTTACCAAGAACAATCGTAGTATAGTTAGTCATCTCAGCTACAATTTCCATACTCTTAGATATTACATCACTAATAGTAAGAGATTTATTATCCATAATACATTGTAACTTTAACATATCTTCTCCAGATAATTCTTTAGGTTCCATAATATTATCTACATAATATCTATAACCTTTTTCACTAGGAACACGCCCTGAAGATATATGTGTTTTTTCTAATAATCCTAAATCTTCTAAAGCACTCATCTCAGCTCTAATAGTTGCAGATGAACATCCCATTCTTTGACATAAAGATTTACTACCAACTGGATTAGCAGTTTGTATATACTCTTCTATAATTAATTTTAATAAATTATTTTGTCTTGTTGTTAACAAAAATACCACCTCTTTAGCACTCTTATCTTTCTGGTGCTAAAAACAATATAGCACTTTTTTTTAGCACTGTCAACTATATTGTGCTAAAAAAAGTATATTATTACTTTTTCTATATTATGAATATAAATTTTATTTTTTAAACAAAAAGAAGGAATAAATTCCTTCTACTGACAAGTATAATCTTTTGATACAAAAAGATTATATAATGTAATTCTATCTTCATCTAAATAATAATCTTTATATAAATTTTCACTAATTTTATCTTTATCTACTTTAACTTCAAAATAATATTTATCTTCTTCATACATGGTTTCAACCATGATACCATCAATACCTTTATACTCCTTTATAACTTCTTTTATACTTTCTTTATATTTTTTCTTTATATCTTCTTTAGTTTTATCAAAAGATATTTCTTCATGATTAGTTAATCCTCTAAGTATTCCATTATTATCAAAATTATATTCATAATAACTTGTATATATAGTTTTTTCGTTTGTATTTTTACTTTTATACATACAAGATAGTTTACCTGTTGATTTTATCTTATTAACTGGTTCATTACCAGTTTTAGTATTATTACATCCACTAAGTATTAATAATATAAATATAATAAGTATTTTTTTCATATAGCACCTCATAGATATTATAACAAAAAAAAATTGGAATAATCCAATTTTTATTTACAAGTATATCCTCTTTCTTCAAGATAATTTACTACATTATCTTTTTTATTTTTATCAATTTTTTCACTTGTTTCATCTTTACTTTTTACAGTTACAGTTAATCCATCTTTTTTTACTTCATATAATGCTTTACCATCACTATCTGTTTTATCTTCATAAGTTTTCATAAATGCTTCAGCAGTACTTTCTTCTGGAAAATTTACTGTCATTATTGTTTCTGTTGATTGTAAATAATCTTTTTTAAAATTTAATTTCATTTCAGTAGTTAATTCAGCTGAACCAAATTGTTGTTTAGATGTACATGTCATTTTTGTTTTCTTTCCACATCCAGTTACACCAATTATTAATATAAAAATAAATAAAAATGTTAATTTCTTTTTCATATACTTCACCTCTTTTTTCATTATATCACATACATTTTTTACTTACAAGTATAGCCTAATTGCTCATAGTAAGATATTTTTGATTTTTTATCATATTTCATTTCACTAACATCTTTTTCACCACGTACTATTATTTTTTTATCGCTTTGTTCTATTTTTAAACTATCATCTTGTTTTAATATATCTTCTATTTTATTATAATTACTATCTAATAATTCATTTGATTTAAATATATATTGGATTTTTATTTCTTCTTTTTTTATTATATCATCATTATAATGTAGTTTAATTTCAGTATATGATTTCATTTCTTCACTATCTTCTTTATCCAATGTACAAGTTGTTTCATTCTTATTACAACCTGATATAAATATTGTTAATAACGATAGCATTATTATATAACTCTTTTTCATAATATCCCCCTTAAAAAGCAGTGATATTATAGCATATTTAAATAAAAAAACATAATTTTTATTTTTTTTTCAAAAAAACTTGACAAAATACCTTTTTTAGATTAGTATATGAAGTACCAATTCGGAATCAACCGGATTGGAGCTAGTATCACACTAGCCAACCCCTTTTTATTCTTTTATGGAAGTTGCTCAGGGGGCAACTTCTTTTTTTGTTTAAAAAAAGAGATTATCAAATCTCTTTTTTCTTAGATATTATCAATACGTATTGTTTCAATAATATTTTGTTTATTTATTTTACTTAATGAATATAACATAGTAGATAATATTACTATTACTGTAATAGCTATACTATAAAAAGAAGGTTTTAACCTTCTATAAGTGAAAGTGATACTTTCTCTTTTTCTTTATTAATGTCAATTACATAACAATCTACTATATCTCCAACACTTAATTTATCTGATGGATGCTTAATATATTCATTTGTTATTTTAGATATATGTACTAAACCATCATTATGAAGTCCTATATCTATGAATGCTCCAAAATCTACTACATTTCTAACAGTGCCTTGTAATTTCATTCCTATAGTTAAATCATCTATAGAAAGCACATCACTTTTAAGTAGTGGTTGTGGCATTTCATCACGTGGATCTCTATTTGGTTTCTTTAAACAGTTAATTACATCTTCTAATGTATATATATCTGTATTTAATTTATCTTTATATTCATTAATATCTATATTATCTAATTTATCTATTAATTCTTTAGAACCAACTTTAGATAAATCACAATCTAATTCTTTTAATAATTTAAGTGTTAAATTATAGCTTTCAGGGTGAATAGAAGTTTCATCTAATATATTACTTCCTTCAGTAATACGTAAGAAACCAATTGCTTGTTCATATGTTTTATCACTAAGTATTTTTTGTTTCTTAATTTCTTCTCTTGAATCTATTCTACCATGTTCATTTCTATAATTAATTATTTTATCTATATGTCTTTTAGTAATACCTGATACATACTTTAAAAGTGATGGTGACGCTGTATTAATATTAACACCTACACTATTTACGGCCTTTGATACTACGAAATCAAGACTCTCAGATAGTTTTTTAGCACTAACATCATGTTGGTATAAACCAACTCCTATACCTTCTGGTGGAACCTTTACAAGTTCTGATAATGGATCTTGTAATCTTCTACCAATACTTACAGCACTTCGTTTTTCTACTGCTAAATCTGGAAATTCTTCTATAGCTATATCTGATGCACTATAAATAGAAGCTCCTGCTTCAGATACTATTACATACTTACAATTAAGTTTATAATCTCTAATCATATCTGCACAGAATTTTTCTGATTCTCTAGATGCTGTACCATTACCTATTGCTATAATATCAACTTTATATTTAGCAATTAATAATACTATTTGTTCTTTACATTCTTTTAATTTTTTATCATCAACATTATTTAAAAATGGTTTAATTACTGTAGAATCTAAATATTTACCAGTTTTATCTATAACAGCAATCTTACATCCATTAACAAATCCTGGGTCAAAAGCAAGTACTACCTTCTCCTTCATAGGGGGAGTTAATAGTAAGCTTTCTAAGTTCTTACCAAAGTTATCTATTGCTGATATCTCCCCCTTATCAGTTAAATCACTTCTTATTTCTCTTTCAACTGAAGGAAGAATTAATCTTTTTAAACTATCATCAATAGCTTCTTCTATATATTGTGCACAAAAACTTTCAGTATTCTTAATATTTTTCTTCTTTAAGAATTCTACTATATGTTCTTTATCTATATTTATTTTTACTGATAATACGTCTTCTTTTTCACCACGATTAACAGCTAATATTCTATGTGGTTTAATTCTAGATACAGGTTCTGAATATTCATAATACATTTCATATACTTTACCTTCATCATTAGCATTTTTCTTTAAACTAGATTCTAATACTCCATATTTATACATATTATTTCTTATATATTTTCTAAATGAAGCATTATCACTTATCCACTCTGCTATTATATATTTAGCACCTTCAATAGCACTTTCTTCATCTTTTACATTTTCATTAATAAATTTTGAGGCCATATCATTAATATTACCTTTTAATGGACATGACATTATCATCTTAGCAAATGGTTCTAAACCATTTTTAATAGCTTCTGTAGCCTTAGTCTTTTTCTTTTCTTTATATGGTCTATATAAATCTTCTACTTCTACTAATTTTTCACAAGACATTATTTTATCTTTTAATTCATCAGTCATTAGACCTTTTTCATCTATTAATCTTATAACATCTTCTTTTCTTTTTAATAAGTTAACTTGATATTCATATACTTCTCCTATAGCTTTTATATGTTCTTCATCAAGATTACCTGTTACTTCTTTACGATAACGTGCTATAAAAGGAATAGTATTTCCTTCACTTAATAAATTTAAAGTAGCTTCTACTTGTTTATCTTTAATATTTAGATTTTTACCAATTTCAGCAATAATATTTGTGTTCATAATTCCTCTATTCTATTTTATTTTATTATCTTCAATTATTTTTTCTAAATCTGTACTATATTTTAAACCTTCATATCCTTTTACTTTACCCTTTTTACTTACTAATAAAGTAGGAGTTACTAATGAGGGTTTATCATATTTCATAACTTTAGATACATCACTAATTACTATAGATAATTCTTTTTCATCTAATTTAGCTGTATCTATTTCATATACACTAATTTTTTTATCCTTAAATGAATATGCTAATTCATTTCTATATGTATCACTAATTGATTTAATATCATCACTTTCTGATGAAGTAATTACTATTACAAATGATTCATCATCATACATTTCAGACATAAATTCTTGATACTTTTTAAAATCTATATTTTCTATTTTTGATGTATCAACACTTGTATTACTATTTTCTTCAATATTGCTTTTCTCTTCTTTTTTATTTTGTTCATCATTTCCTATAAAATTATTTATAATTAAAAATATAGCTCCACCAACTATAATAGTTATCATAAATGATATAATTGCTTTCTTCATAAAATCACCAATATCTATTATACTTTATTTTAAGATAAAAAAAAAGCAATTTTAAAAAATCACTTCTTTGTAATATTACTTGTATTCATTTTTTCAGCATTTATTTTAAGTATTTCAACTGTACAGAAATCTGATGTAGTACAATAATTTACTTCTACTTTGAAATCATTTGGAAATTTATTATCATATTTTGAGAATGAATTTTGTTTATCAGCATTCTCTAATAATCTTGCTTTTTTTACATATTCAGTAAAATCTAAATCTTTAAACCATTCTTTAGCATCTCCATCTACTTCAATACTGTAGTCTGCTAAAGTCCATATAGTTTCATTAAATGCAATATTAATAGTAGCGCTTTTTATATCCAAATTATTTTTTATATCAAATTTTCCAAAGTCAATAAATTTATTATCTCTAGACATTACTATTAATCCATTTTTAAATTTAAAATTTTCACTTTCTCCTTTAAAACTATATACTTCCATTTCTTGATATCTTTCTCTATGAAAGAATAATGAAGTAACAATAGATATTCCAACTAATAAAATTAAAATAACTACTAGATTAAATATATTGATTTTTTTTTCATTTTCCAAATCATCAATTAACTTAGAAGCATCTACTAATTCTGAAACATCTATATCGTAAAGGTTTGCTAAAGACTTAATTTGTTTATTATTAGGAATGGTTTTACCATTTTCCCATGACGTAATAGTCTTTTCATTTATATTTATTTTATTAGAAACATCTTCAATAGATAGTTTACTCTTTTTTCTATATTTAACTAATTTATCTCCTAGTGACATAATACACCTCTTCAAAAATATATTATACTACTTTTTTCTAATAAGATAAAATATATACAAACAATACTGTAGTAGCAACTATAAGTGATATAGATTTAAAAAGTATGTCTTTAAGTTTATCTTTAGTATAATAATTATCTTTATATTTTGATAATAAAATTTTAGTATTAAGCATATAAAATCTATTTGAGGTATAATCAATTATTTCATTACTAGTTGTTTTTAATAAGTAATATCTTGTTCTTCTATATTTTTTATAATCTTTAACTATTCCATATAATTTATCACCTTTAAAATATCTATATTTTATAATAACGTAATAAATAAAATAGAAACAAGATAATAAAAA
>Ga0247608_10004992_pt1 | contig 14576 bp, 31 predicted proteins | sample 176DNAGHGlowgp2_FD_193490 | JGI IMG/M metagenome (GOLD analysis project Ga0247608, IMG submission 193490) | Sheep rumen microbial communities from Palmerston North, Manawatu-Wanganui, New Zealand - 1766 DNA GHGlow gp2 | ecosystem: Host-associated > Mammals > Digestive system > Stomach > Rumen ...
TGGAAGGATTATGCTAAAGTATTCATTCGGACTCTTTCAAAGGAAAATATAACAACCGAGAAGGAGTATAATATAAGATTAAATACCAAGAAGAAAAAGACTGAACAACTTCTTGATACTTTTAAAGATGCTAAGGATGAAAATAAAAAAGCTTTAGCAGAAAACTATCTTACTGTTGCTAAGATGTGTCACTATAGAGATAATTATGTTTCTGTAAGAGTTGAGAAAGATTGGGAGACTAAGAAAATAATCTCAATGACTCCAGAATTTAATGAGCTAATGATGATTTCTGATATGAGGGCTTTCGAAGTTCAACAGGTAGATTACAAAGATAGATTTACGGTATTCTCAGCAGTACATCAAAGTGGAATTGAGGGTGCTACAATTAAATCTTGCGAGTTAGTAGAAGAGTTTAATCACTATGGAGATACGACATCAAAGCTTAAGATGTTAGTTCGGATCAGTGAAGATGAAACATTAACAAGAAGTGATATCATGTCGTTTTTAGAGATGATACCGCCCAAATACAAAGATTATTACCTGATTGTTGGTCCTAAAATTATCAAAGCTTGTAGTTGTTTTGAACATGAAGTTAAAAAGAGATGGAGAAAAGAAGTTGAGGGCAATGACTATAATGAACAAGTTATTTCTAGAATGGGAGATATGTTCAAAATCGGCTATAAGTATTCAAAGTCTGGTATAAAGGAATCACTAAAGAAATTATATCAGGAGTTGGATTATAAGAAAACAGCTAAAGCCACTGATCTAGAGATTATGTATGTTATGAAAGCTATCAAATTACAAGAGGATGGTAAATGGGTTAATGGCTTTGAAATCTTGGGTAAACGATAAACACCTTATATATATATGAAGAAAAAGAAAAAGAAAGTGATAAACGTTAAGACCTTGGCAGAAAAGGTACGGCGTGAGAACGAGTTAAAGGAGTATGGGAGGATCTTAAGTCTTCGTCCTTCCATAGTCCACACTGATAAGACAAAATACAACCGGAAGACTAAACACCGTAATCAAGAGGAGGATGAAGCATGAACCTAGGACAGAAGATTGATCTGGATAATAACGATCGGAACAGGAAGATTTGGTTTATGTCTGATCTTCACTACAATCACGGGAATATACTTTGGATTAACCAGCCGACAAGAGGAGATAGGTTTAAGGATTTGGGAGAGATGAACCAATATATCCTGAGTGAGTTAAGAGAGAAAGTTAAGGCGGGGGATATTTTGTTTGACCTTGGAGACTTAATATGGAAAGAAGGACCACCCGAGATTAAATCATTCAGCGAGGTTCTTCCCGTTAGATCTCACCGTGTGTTAGGAAACCACGATGGAAGAAATCTAGTAGCATGGGGGAAGTGTTGGCGTAGTGTTTCTGACCTCCTTGACTTGATTGTGAAATATCGGGGAGAAGATATACGGATTACTCTTTCTCATTACCCCTTATTAGACTGGAATCATAGATATCGTGGGTCTTGGAATTTACACGGTCATTGTCACGGGAATCTCGACTCGCTGAATAATAAGAGTGGGGAATTAAGAATGGATATTGGTTTTGATTCTGAGATTGCTTCGCGGATTGGTTCTTTCCTGATACCTTTTGAGAGTGTGTTAAGGGAGATGAAGGAGAGAACTGGCGAAAAGGAATTTAGAGATTGGGCAAAAGAAAAGGTATGACGAAAGAAGAAATAAAACCGGGGGATCATGTTTGGGTCTCTATTGTACGTTTTAGTAATCAAGGTAATATGACTCTTGGATTGCTAGCAGAACTTGAAAAGAGGGTGGAGGATGGCTATTTTAATGTAGTGAAAGTTGAAAAAGGAACTTCATTAAAGGTTGGTAGATCTGTATTTGTTGGATATTATTTCGGTTATTCAGATCTCTATAAAACTCGAAAAGATGCTCTAGAGTCATGGAACCAAGTCGTCTACAATAACATAGATCGCTTAACTTCTACTTATGAAAAGACAATTAAGCGGATAAAGGAGAAGATATTATGATGTGGTTGAAGTTTATATGTCCGATTCTTATTTTGATTGCCTTATGGATTTTGAATCGGAGGAGACTTTTGAAAAGATCGGTTATAAAGAAAAAGATTGTTCCACATTATGAATTTAGTGTACTTGATGTGGATACAAGAAAAAAATTATTAGTACTTCCAGGCATTGAACCCATTTTGGAAAAACTTGATGATACGGTTAAAGTTTATCAGGTAGTTGAGGAAGGAGAGGTTATTGCTGCCATCTTATTCTCTTGGCCGTCTTCATTATGGCGTTTTAGAGAGGAACGTAGAGAAACTGAAACTCTGTGCTCTTACTCTCATATTCATTATGTAGGAGTCTTAGAGTCACATCGAGGGAATGGTCACTTAAATCGGCTCCTGGATATGGTAATTTCAGACACTCACCGAATTTCTGGAGGTATTACCATCGATATTGAGGACCCAGAGATTAAGGGATTATTTATACGGAAGTTCGAATTTAAAGACATTGGAAATAATAAATTAGTGTTGAGTTATGACAATTGGAGTTGATTTTGATAATACGATAGTTATAGATGAGTGGCCAGAAATAGGAGCCCTCATTCCCGGAGCCATAGAAACATTGAAGGAATTACAAGCGAAGGGACACAAGATAATTCTTTATACGCAGCGGAACGACGATTATTATATGTATTGTCCGGAGCTGATTGAGTATGGGAAGAAACATGGGAAGAGTTTTAAAGATACGGTGAACTTGTTGAAACCCGCTGTGAAACTTCTATCCGATAATGGAATCTCGCCTGACGCTATCAATGAAAATCCTTGGTGGGAAGCAGAATGTCAGGATTATGGACGGAAAGTATATTTTGATGTCTTGATTGATGACCATAACGCTGGGATAACCAGGAAGACCACCAAGAACAGTAAAGGAGAGTGGTGTGAGGTTGTAGATTGGGATGCTCTCCGGGAATGGTTAAAGAAAGAAGGAATATTATGACTATTTGGAAGACATTAAGGCAGGAGAAGCCAAGAGATTATCACAACTTATTTATTCTCACCAGATCTAATAAGGTAATAAGAGGATTTTATTGTTCAGAGAATAAAAAATTCTATTGTAGAGATGGTTGGATTAAGCCAGTTAACTATAAGAGGTGGTGTTATGATGAAGAACTTGTGGATAACATCTTGGAAGAAATTAAAAAGGATAAGCATTAAAACTTATCCTTCTTTTTCTTTTCTCTTCCTACTGGTCCGAGAATTTGCCATCCATTTATTTTATCTCTTCCTTCAACTGATTATCTCCTTTCATCGTCCATAACACACTGCAGAGATATCCAGAATCGTAAACTCTATTATCATTCCATGCGCCACAGATAGGATTACCATTGAATGGACATTTTTCACAACGAGAACAATCGGAAGGGATTAAGGTAAAAGATATTCGGCCTCTTTTATTTGTCCACCTCATGCTAGCCTTTAATCTACCTCCACTTTCCCACCATATATCAACTTCTCTAGCCATATTTTTCAAACCAACCATAAAAAATAATAGGATCAAAACTTAAGATTTTTTTATTCCAACAGTCTTTTAGTAAGATTTGTCCGGCACATATCTTTCTACCATCTCCTGTTTTAATCCACATACTATACATAATAGAATCCTTCTCTTCAACCTCTAATTTCCCAAGATTATCCAAAAATGCTGAAATTTCTTTAGGGCTTGAATCATATCCGAATTCTAAAGCTCTATAGCACTTCTTTCTTCGTTTCTTAGATCCTTTTCTTCTTACTAGCATTCCTAAGTTTGAATTATATCAATCAGTAATTCTTCATCTGGCATCTCATATTTGTTGTTTAAATCTCTCTTCCTCAGTTTGGTTTTTAAGAATAGTTTCTTTAGATTAACTCTCTTTCTCCCTTTAACTGTTGCAAAAGATTCAAACAGATTACCAACCAGAAATATGAAGTTCCTTATTCCGTTTTCACTTAAGTATTTATATATCTTCACTTTCACATTAATAAGGAAAATAAAGGAGCAAAAAAATTTAAAATTGCCCCATAATTCTTTTGAAAATTTTATCTTGAATATGAAACTTCTTAATTTCATCTGGAATTGAGTGATTAATTATAGGGTTAATTTTTGAGAGGTGAGTTCTAAGAATGAGTCGACTTAGTTTTACTCTCTTATTACCTTTCACAATAATTTCAGACTCAAAAAGCTCCAAAACAAAAAATCTATATTGTCTATAGCCTCTTCTCTGATAAATCCAAACTACTACTTCTATCATTCAAGATTTTTATCATGTCAATATATTCTCTTCCCTGATTGTACACCTGATAACCTAACTTCTTATACCAGCCTATCAGATCTTTATTCCAGGACTCAACGCACAAACAAATTTCTTCTTCCCCAATTTCATCCTGCACTATCCTCTCCGCTTCCTTCACTAATTCCGTTCCTATTCCTTGGTTTCGGTTTTCAGGGAGGACAGATAAGCCAGACAAAACAACACCTTCCTCTGGATCTTGACTTACTTTGACAATCCCACTCCCATTCTCTGTCACAATCACCCAAGCTCTACCCCAGATCCACTTGTTTCTGTGTATCTTCATCTTTTATTTGGTTTTCTCTTTGGCTTAACGTTTGTAGGTCCATCTCCAGCAACCATTTTTATTTCAGTATCAATATTAAGTGAATTATAAGGATCGTCTATTATCCAGTCACGAAATCCTTTATAATCTCCATATCTTTCCTCCTCGGGTCTGTGAATTGGTTTTTTTCCGGTGTATAAGTATTGTTCATCGCCGAAATAATCATTCACACAAATTAACCATAATCCTGTTTCCTCTTCAGTTTCCACTATCTTTACTCTAACCACACCTTCTTCTGGTTTAAGCCCGAGACAGTTAGGAATCCACATGTCATAGCCTAAGGGAATATCAGGTGGTCTATAGTATTTCCCATCCTCCTTCTTCACCGGTTTATAAGCACTTAACAAGATATTTCCACTTGGGTCTTCTGTATTAGTCACCCATAATTCTCTCTTCGGCAATCCCATTCCTATTAGTTATGTTGCGTTACGGAATTTTCTGCGAACAATTCCTTACTCACTTTTAATTCATCCTTTCAGTTAATTTGTAATGCCAATCTTAATATTATCTTGCTTAATCTTCCATTTCTCTAACTCTTCCCAATATTCTAGAGTCGGGTAATCACATTCTAACATCCAGAGGTCGAAATAATATTGTCGAACTACTTTAGTAATAGGGTATGATTTTCCAATATGTGTTCTTTCTTGTAACATAACCATCTCACCCTTCGGAAGATTGGATCTAAGATACTCAACATCAATAGAGCGTTCGATTTCTAAGTCAGGATCAAATCGAATTTACCACCATCCTATATTCTGACTATCCTCTGAGCCAATAATAGGATAAAATTCATTCCCTATCTTTACAATTACCTTAGTACTGTTATCTGCATTCTCCAACCCCTTTAATACCTCGTCACTCCAAATTATCATCTCTTTATAACTACTTTGAAAAAATGTCCATAATTACTATAACACCTAAGTCTAACCCCGGCCGGAAATCCACACTTCTTTATATACCGCTTGAATTTCCTCCGCGTGATTGGTCCCTTTATTGTTTCCGTATTAGTATTCCCTTCCCGACATTCTAACCAATGATGCCACTCCCTCGTTTCATCACTATACCTCCAGTCAGTATCCTCAACCTGAACATGCAACCTTAAGTCTCTCTGTCTAATACGCGGAAAAGAACTAAGCGGAAGAATCTTGAAGTGTGAGGAAACGGCCGGTCTAACATAATGGTCATACTCACTATGTCTCTCCTTAAGCTCAATATAAGAATTTACATATTGTTGCTTGAGTCTCTCTTGTATAAACTCGATGGGACAATACCTGATCAACCAAACGTCAAAATAAATCGGCGTATTCCATAACATCAATTCACCTTTTCCATTTGGGTCTGGTTCCCAATCGTTTCCCATCACTTTCTTAGCTTCTTTCAGGTGAGTGGGATCGGAGTAATAAACCTTGTACCTTTCACATTGCTCCTTAATCGACTCCCTAAATTCGGTTTCCTCATATTCGGGCAGCCAATCGATCGGAGAAAAGACATTCCCAAAATCATCCTTAACTGTTCCAACCTGTAAAGCCCAATTCCTGACCTCCACATAATCTTCCCAACACGTCACATAAGTCTTGTCTATTCCTGCCACTTCGTATTTCCTTTCACAATTTTAATTCATAATTGCTCACTCATTTATTCCGTTATACTATCTATAAATTTTCCAAGATCGTATTTTAAACTTTGGGTATCGATATATTGATAAGGGAAACCCATTCTTGCGGACTCTTCATCAACCTCAATATAAGAGTCAATGTTTTCAGTTATCCAATTTAGAATCTTCTCTTTCATTTTTCCTCTCCTCACAAAACTTACAATTACCCTTATGAGCTAGATAACCGGCGCGAGTAGTATAATCCCCAAAACCACGTATCTCAGTCTTAATCAGGTATTCACAAGAGTCAATCACTATAACATTGAAGCCCTTATATCTGTTCTCCCTGATTGAATCTTGTTTGGCCTTCTCTAGTTTAGCTTTATAATCTTTCCATCTTTGTTCCTCTGTTCGGCTTTCACATCCAAACATTAAAATAACCGCTAATATAATCAATATCTTTTTCATCATATATAAGGTTTTGGATTTAGACTCTTCACCATAAAGGCAAAAAAGGAACGTTTATTTCCCCACTCTTAATTTCCTTATATACGTAATAGAAAGAATATTACTTGATGAAGAAAAGATATTGGTATGCAATAAGAAAAAACAAAGAGACGTTAAGAATATATTATAAATTAGAAATCGTAGAAGGGATCTCACAATTTTACCTAACAAATACTGTAGAGAAGGGTAATAAGAGGGTAAGATTGGAGAGGGCTTTAATGAGAAATAATTGGCCGATTGTTACAAAGACAATTTACTCAGTTCCTTCAGATAGAATTGTTGATAATAATCTTGAATGGAAGGAGGTAGATGAGGAGAAGATAGTAAGTTTTCTAAGGCGTGGAAATCCAGTTAATGATGCACGTTCAGATTTATTTAAGTTCTTTGGTTATTCTATTTTTGACTTAACCAGCATGGAGAAAGAATATTTTACGTCTGGATTCCCGAATATAGGTCGCTTAGTTTCTTTCTATCATGCCATTAAAAAAGAGTGCAGGAATAGGGGGACAGGTTACACGCATAGAATGTTTAAAGGGAGATCAATAATTATAACTCCCGGAAAGATAAAGAAAGCTATGATGATTTTATTCAAGGCAGATCCGAAGGAGGTTTTATATGCGAAGAATTAAGTGGAAAGTTTTGGATGGTTGGAGTGTTAAGAGTCCGGAGGAAGATGGTGGAACTAATTCTCTTAAGATTTACATGCCATATGGTCTTCAAGAATGTGTATTATTGCCTGGAGATGATACCCTAATTCCGACGGGTTTATGGTTTCAAGGTTTATATCGTGACTTTATAATTATTCCTATCCACCACACCTATCCAAATAAGGGAAGTGATGTTATGGATATGTGGAATGGGAAGTTAAGGGAAAATACACCGATTCTTCATATGTCAGTGGTAGTAGATAGTTCGCAGGTTTTTATTCATGTCATCAATTTAGGGGAGACAGAATTGAAGTATAAACCGGGAAATAGGATAGCATATTTTTGTTTTGCTCGTCTTTTTGATGTTGGAGACGATGGTTTTTCTAATGAAGAGGAAGACAGTTTTTAAGAATGAAAAACGAAAGCTGGTTATGATGATTAAGTACGACATAGAGGAAGATGTTTGGTGGTTGGAGAAAGAAGAAATGTTGGAGAAGTTTGTATCTGTCTTGGTTAAAATATTCAGAAAAACATTAAAACCTGAAAGACGAATTTTCAACATTCCACTTTTAATCCGTCAAAATTTCTTAACCTTATGTGAAACCCCAGAATGTATGATTTTCCTATTTGGTCAGCCTTATATAGATTGGAAAGATGAGGACGGTGAGTATAGATTGGCTTCAAAGTTAGAGGATGAAGTAGTGGAAATGGTAATGAAAGAATTAGGAATAGAGGATATAGAGCTTGAGGAATTATTTTCTTAAGCCCTTTTTTATTTCCCGCCGTTTTTAAAATCTTCCGTGTCATCTTCTCCCAGCATATTTCTCTTACGGCCGTTATTTTTATGCTGGGAACTAATCAAACAGGAAAAATTAGGCATACGCAAAGAAGATCCCTGTTTATTTTTATCACGGAAGGGAAGAATACGGCGGAGGGGAACAAAAAAGAAGGGGACTGGTTTTATTTCCAATCCCTTATTTTTATTTCTTATGATATTCTTCTCTTACATGTTCGATCCACTCTATTAGATTTATCTTCAGAATTATTCTCCCTTTTTTCTTGATATAATAATATGGATTAATCATTTGTAAAGAAGTTCTAAGATCCACCTCAAAAAACGATTCGCAGCATATTCCTTAATCACCTCTCCATGTCCAAAAGCCCATTCATAACGATCAACATGAGAGAGAGGAATCCAAGATACCGCCGCAACTTCTCCTTTTTCACCTCCACGTTTTTCTGCCATCAAATCTGGGTCAATCTGTTTCTGTTTTTTCAAGAACCCAGTATGACGAAGAGTTACATTTCCATTATTACAGAGGGCGGGTTCAGTTTCAGCTTCTACAAATTTAATCTTATCATACTCTACTTCTACTCCACATTCTTCGTAAGTTTCTCGTTTGATTCCTTCTTTAGCATTTTCATCACCTTCCAAGAAACCACAGGGACAACACCAACAGCCTTGAAAATCTGGTGTTCCTTCCCCACGTTTTTCGGCTAATACAGAATATTGACCATTCACTACCGCATAGAAGAATCCAGAGACAGCACAATATCTACCATCATACAAAGTTCTACAATCTTCTTTCGACACTAACCAACCATATCCATCTCCGGTCTTTTTTGTTTCTGATGGGTTAAAGGCAAGGTATGGTTTATTTCTTTTCATCAAGTTCAATTCCATAATTATTCTTTAAAACTTCTGTAATCATTTCCAATTTAAATCCTACATATCTAGCCGTATTCTTATAATGTTCTCGGTCCTTCAGTTCTTGGTAGATTGGGATAACGCTCTTCAAAGAATTCACGTAAGCTGGCAAATCTTTCACCACTAACTTTCCTTCTCTTAATCTTGTTTCCTTTAGTACCTTTCTTAATTCGGCTACTTCTGGAATTAGCTCTAGGTCTGTTTTATTACTCATCGGTTCTTCAATAATATTTTCATGCCTCTTACCGTAAAGTAGATCATCGTGCCTAAGGAATCGTTGGTGTGCTGTTGATATAAATCTTCCAGTCTCTTCACAACTTTCCTTGCTTCGGCCAGATCTCCTTTAGCCAATTCTCTTGTAAATTTATTGTTTAGGTTTTCAAGAATTAGGTTATCTATCATTGGAACTTAATAGTCTTTACATAAGGTTTTTCGCTAGGTTTTAGGCGGTTATAGAGATCCTGAGTTAAGTCATGTTCGATTTGTTTCATCTCTGGTATGGCTTTCTCAATCTCCTCTATCCAATATCTAGCTCCCTTTAGATGTTTTACGACCTCTTCAATGGTTTCTGAGTTTCTTGCTTTAATAATTTCAACCTCAAAGTTCACCTCATATTCTTCCATACTATTCATATATATTCTCTTTTATAATCAAATCTCGTAACAGTTAACCTACAGATTTTAATTTCATTATATCCAGTTTTCCACTTCTCTTTAGTAGGTTCCTCAAAAGATTTCCCTATCTCTTCGAAAGGATCTCCAATTTTTTCCCGTCCGTAAATTATGTAACTAATTATTTTCATAGTTTTTCTTCTTAAACCAAATGTCTCTTTTAGTAAAACACATATTAATTAAGAGCCAAGGAAACCACAAAAAGAATACTACTATCATTGTGATTAACCTTAGTATCCTATTATTTTTTATAACATCTGGCTGACTATCCTCTGAGAGCACTTCAAAAATAGCCCCACAGATTAAATAAATTGTAATTAAAATTGGAATTATCATAGTCGCCCCGTTACATATTTACAGTATTCAACTTCTCTCTGATCACCCATCTCTTTGCCCGGCTCATCTGGTACTTTAACGCACGGAACCCAAGGGCTATTTTCATCAAGCTTTATTGCATCTAACTTCATGACAATATTTGGATTTGCCAGTTTCATGCTCGGAATATTGTTGGTAAATGCTCCTCCAATACCTCCCGAAACGCCTCCCACACGACCTCTCACATTATTAGCTATATCATCTAAGTCAAACATATTAATTGAATTTGAATAAACGATACTTTTTTGGAGAGGGTCAACTTTCAATTCTCTTAAACGATTGATATATTTTGTAGTAGCTATTTCCCAAGGTCCAGAATCATGACGATAACCTGTAGAAGCTTTCATATAGAGAGTTGTCATACATTTCAAGAATGAATCCTGACCTATCGTATCGCCAAGTAAAATTCCAGAGTGACCGTTAAAAACATCCATCCAATCTTTCACGCACTTATAATTACCTTCACGATAACCATAGACAGCATTATAAGCCATAAAGATAGAATGTGCCATAGTTCCGACTGCTGGCTGATCTAAACGGAAAGCCTGATAAACGGAAGAATTACCAACACAATATTTGGCTTCCTTTTTGATTATATCGTCTACCTGATCTTGCCAAACTGCTGAGAATCGACGTCTTAAGCCGAACTCTGAGAATGGAAGGTGATGTTCATTGGAGAGGTTTATTTGCTCTCTCAATAAATCGATAGCTTCACTCTTCGCTGACTCTGACATTGTATTGTATCCATAAGCGCGATTTCTAAGCTCGCTGAATATAGGTAATACAGCACCAGTCTCCCAGAATACTCCACGCCAGCCATAATCTTCCATGATACACTGAAATTCGTCGTTCTCATCCAACCATGTCTTAATAGCTTCCGGTCTATAGATGTCGGCATTCTGGAACCAATCGTGATACCACAAAGGAAGCCACCACATTTTCTTGGCAGCCCTGAGTTTATCTTCCTCAGTCCCCTTCAACATTCTGAGTTTAGTAAATTCCAGGTTAATGTCTTCAATAAACTTTTGATCAAACTTTTCCCCAGGCCGTCTATTCTTAAACTTGAAACGAACCTTCATATTAGGGAACTTCATCATTAGAGCATACGATATGTTCCATTGATACACATCATTCTCATACTTACTTCTAATAATCATAATGTTTTAAATTTATTACGTATATAAGGAATTCATGGTCAAAAAAAAATTAATACTTCCAATCTACTGGAAAAGGTCCATCATAATAATCTTCTAGATCCTCTAGCCGTATAGAACAGGACTTATATTCATTTACTGACCTCTCCTTCAAGTTTCGCCAGCATAATCTTAATCTTTTATGGCTATATTTCCTTCTCATATTATAGATCTCACCCTCAATGTCTCCAAATTCATCCTTAGGTAGATCTGAGGTTGTAATAAATACTGAAACCCATCTTCCATCCCTATTAATCCAATATACTAAATTTTTTCCTGTCATTACTTATAAAGGTTTGAATGCCTTATTAGTATGTAAAGATAATGTAAAACAAAAAAATTAATTTGAATTATGAAAATGTTTGGATTATTTGAAAAGAAGAGAGATGTAACAATGACAGTTTACATTCTTTCTTTAATGAACACTTATCTCGAACAATGTAAAGGAGATATAGTGTTAGTGAAAGACGAACCAGAATTAACAAATGAATTGAAAAAGTTGGAAAGTCTTGGTTTAGAGAATAGTGAAAATGCCAAACTTCTGAAAGCCAAAATTAAGGAGCTGGAAAACAAGAGGAAAAACTCTAAATTTGGCCAGGAAGTATTTGAGTTTATAAAAGAACTCAGCTCCACATTCCCAAATTCTTACCTCATTTCCTTCGATCAATTCTACGATATCCTGAAAAAATACAAATTGACGGTCGGAAGAATACGTAATTATACTGGTATTATTCCTCAAAAGAATATCGAAGAAATATCAGAGGTTAAGAAGAGAATTGAGTCTAACAGAGGATGGTGTGAAGAATTCCTGAATTATTATACTAGACACAAAGGCCTTAATGATTTCTACGATAGATTTTATTATGTAAAAGATATCAGGATCAGAGACAATGAATATAAGAAATTAGCAAAGAGTTTAGAAAAAGTTCTCTCTGGCAAAGGATTCCTAGTTAAATATTCATATGGTTCTGATTATGGAGTTTCTAGTATTAGTATTAAGGACGCTTCCTATAGTAATGATTGGATAGATGGAAAGGAATATAGGACTAGAAGGTCTGATGATATCTTCTTGAGCGTTAACAAGCTAGACCATACAGACCTCTTGATTGCTGCTCCAGAGAATAGTTTTTCAGAGAAGTTTAAAATTACGCAGATGCCTGTAGATCCGATAGTCTTTCAGTGCTGTCCTTACGGTGTGATTGTTCATAGTGTTTGGGGAGAGGAAGCCGATGATAAGGTACTTGAAGAATACAAAACGTTAAATCAGAAAATACTGTCGATGTAAAATTAACAAGGAATTATGAAGAAACTGGTTATTGTATTGATTCTCCCTCTATTGTTGGCTGGATGTGCTAAAAATGGGGATAATGTTGAGAGATCGAAAGAAGTTAAGGTGGAGACAGGTAGTAATTATGTCTTCAAGAAAATCTACGTAAAAGACAAGAAAGGTTTTACGCACGAAATCTTAACCTCATCTTCTGGAAATACTCGTGGAGGTGTTGGGATGTTAGAACTTTGTGTTTATAAGGAAGATGGAAAAACTGAAGAAACTTATTGAGAACCTGAGGAAAGATAAGGATAAAGTTCTTTGTTTCTATGGTTTTAATGACAGGATAAGAAGAGCAGAGAGACTTTACATCTGTTATGAATCTAATATTAACCTTTATTCTCGTCTTCTCCATTATGAACCGCTCTTAGGAAAAATGGTTAAGGCAGGGGAAACAACTTGGGAGGAATTAGAGAGGACCCTGAATGAAAATAAAGGGAATTATGTGGAGAAATTAAATACGGTCCGACTTATTCACGGTGAGTATCCTTTAACTGGAATGGATACAGATCACGGAGCTCAGGTTGTTGGATTTGATTCTCTTGATGATTTTTTGAAGGATATTGGGTCTTTAGATATTAGAAATATTGGTCATTGTTTATTGGCGAATCCTCAAAACGAATTATTTGACCATCATGAAATCCTAACCAAAGAGCAGATGTTTAAAGATGCAATAAAATTTGGTCAGGATAAAAAGGAGTGGAAGTTCTTATTTGAGTGGGGAGATGATGTAGAAAAGATATGTGACCAATATACCCCAAAAGAAGTCAAGCCAAAAGATCAAAGATATCATGACTTAAAGAAAATGAAGATATTGATAGAAGACCTGTTGAGACTTGACCCAGAGAATGAATATAAAGAGAAGTTACCTAAAATAGAAGAGGAGCTAGGAGAATATGAAGAATGACAGAGAAGAATTAAAGAAGTTTATGTCTCAGATTATTCCCTCTGATCTTACCTTAAAACAAATCCCTGAAACTATACAAGGAGCATTTTTGGCAGGGATGGAAAAGGCAGATGAGATATACAGAGAGTCAATCCGAGAAGCATGTAAGGAAGTTGGGATGGACGTAAATCTTTTCTTTCGAATTGTCTTAAAGCATCAGGAATAAAAATCCTGGTGTTTTTTTGCGCAAGAGATATAACATACAAGAGTTTTTCATCGTTATTATTCTTTATAATAACTTTGGCCGTAATTATAAACTTGTGTGAAAATGAAAACAGGAGAGAATTGACGGCCGTGTTTTTAGTCTCCCGTAAATAAATCCTTGCGCTATCTCTTACACCAGAAATCCTTATATGTGTAATATGAAAACAATTAGAGTACCAAGAGGAGAAGGATGGAAAAGATTGGAAAGCTTGATTCGATATCAGCTAGACAATTTTAGTGACTTTGAATTAGAATCGGCTAGGTGGATCTCGGAAGAAATAAAAATCAACACCAGCCTTACGAAAGAGGAGATAGAAGATCTTAGAGGAAGGGCTAAAGAATTGCTTAAAACTATAGGCGATTTTTCTTCTCTAGCTAAAAAGATGCAAGAGGGAATAGAGGTGGAAGCTACAGATGACGAGATCTCTGTTTTTCAAGAGTGTATCAAAAATCAGCTAGAGTTATCAGAGGCTAGGTTGAAAGATTTTAGGGAAGATAGATTTGGTTGGGGAAATGGAGCATGCCAAACTTTGATAGATGATGAGACTATTTTCTATAATTAGATGGACAAATTCTTAAAGACCTTGGATGTTTGATCATATAATCCCTACTCGTGTTGTAAATCTGAGATATACGGTTAATGGTCTTCATTTTGATGCCGCTATAGATTGTGACTGGCAGCTTCATGCGTATGGTGTAGATCCGGAGACTAAGAAAAAGAGAGTCCCTATTGAGCTTTACTGTTTTGATCGCACTG
>Ga0247608_10004994_pt1 | contig 14572 bp, 16 predicted proteins | sample 176DNAGHGlowgp2_FD_193490 | JGI IMG/M metagenome (GOLD analysis project Ga0247608, IMG submission 193490) | Sheep rumen microbial communities from Palmerston North, Manawatu-Wanganui, New Zealand - 1766 DNA GHGlow gp2 | ecosystem: Host-associated > Mammals > Digestive system > Stomach > Rumen ...
CACAAAAAAATACTATAAAACGAATTTTATCTATCAGGACTAAGACAGAACATTCACTTAAACACTAATCCCCAAGACGGATTTCATACAAAAATCCGCTTTTTTCTTTTTTTTTTCAGAAAAAATTCTTATGTTTGCCCCGTCTTACGCTGATCGTGCGTTCATAGAATGCGCAGGATGGGTGGGATGGCATACACAATAAGGCGTTTGCTAAGCGCTTTGACTTTGACTCTGTAGAAATTCGCAACCTCTAAAGAAATGTCAGAATCAAGTGCAACAGCAAATGTTCCATGGGCTAGTTATATATAATAATGTATATACACTGTTCAGCGTGGGGCGTTTGCGTTGCTCGTTTCGACATTTCGGGCAATGCGAAGGCCTTACAGAGTGGAGCGGGCGACAAGCATCGGCTCCACGTTCTTTTTGTGTGGTTAGTGAAATATAAACAGCAGCCAAGGAAGCCAGTTGCAACAAAATGATGGCTGATGAAATATATTCTAGTTACTGGAGGTTCAAGAGGTATCGGGAGAGCAATCTGCCAAAGATTAGTCTCAATGGGCATGCCTATCATAATAAACTACAATTCCAATCATTCTTCTGCAAATGAAACGAAATCCATAATCGAAGATATTGGAGGTAAAGCAGAACTTCTGCCTTTCGACGTTGCGAATAAAGCTGACGTTGATAGGGCTTTGTTAGACTGGGAGGAAAAACATCCAGATGATTATATTTCTATTTTGGTTAATAATGCTGGTATCAGAAGGGACAACATGATGTTTATGATGTCTGATGAAGATTGGCATGATGTTATCAAAACAACGCTTGACGGGTTCTTTTACATTACCAGACGTTTGCTCAAACACATGATGCCTCGTAAACGTGGCGGCCGAATCATAAACGTAGCCTCTTTGTCTGGAATAAAGGGACTTCCTGGTCAAACGAATTATAGTGCGGCAAAAGCAGCTCTAATAGGTGCTACAAAAGCATTGGCACAGGAAGTAGCCTCACGAAATATAACTGTGAATGCGATTGCTCCTGGATTCATAGAAACAGATATGACGAAAGATTTACCGGAGGAAGAATTGAAGAAACTGATTCCTGTCGGTCGATTTGGGAAATCGGAAGAGGTCGCTGCTTTGGTCAGCTTTCTTGCTTCTGATGATGCTGCCTACATCACAGGCGAAGTGATTAATATCAACGGAGGGTTATACACTTAATATTGTTCATATGAAACGCATTCTATTTTTTTATTCTTTGTAAATAGTTTCTTTCTGTTACAACGTGTCAGAATAGTGATGAATGCAGACCAAATAGAAAAAGGGAAATGACAAAGAGAGTTGTGATAACAGGCATGGGAATTTGGTCATGCCTCGGAACAAGCATTGAGACTGTAAAGGAGTCTTTATATAACGGAAAGTCTGGCATTGTGCTTCAGCCAGAGCGATTGGAATACGGATATCGTTCTGGCTTGACTGGTATTGTTGAAATGCCAGTCATCACCAAGAGTATGGTTGACCGTCATACCAGAGCTGGTATGTCAGAAGAAGCACAATATGCGTATATGGCAAGTCGTCAGGCTTTTGAACAGGCAGGTGTCAGTCTTCAGTACCTTCATGAAAATGAAGTCGGATGTATTTTTGGAAACGACTCATCAGCAAAATCTGTTATTGAGTCTTCAAAGATTATGGATGTGAAGCATGATACCGCTATGCTGGGATACGGCTTGGTCTTCCAGTCGATGAACTCTACAGTGAATATGAACCTCAGTACCATCTTTCATCTAACAGGAGCCAATTTTACCATAAGTGCGGCATGCGCCAGCGGAAGCCACTCTATCGGCCTTGGATATATGCTCATTAAGCAGGGTATGCAAGAAATGGTACTATGTGGTGGTGCTCAGGAAACAAACTACTACTCGATGGCATCGTTTGATGCATTGAGAGCCTTCTCCGTTCGGATGGACGAACCTACGAAGGCAAGTCGTCCTTTTGACAGAGATCGCGACGGCCTGGTTCCAAGTGGTGGCTCAGCGGCTTTGGTCCTTGAAGAATATGATCATGCTGTAGCTCGTGGAGCGACCATCTTGGCAGAAGTAATAGGATATGGCTTTTCCAGTAACGGCTGTGGTATCTCTGAGCCTCGCGATGGTGGAAGTGTTATCGCTATGTCGAGAGCTATGAAAGATGCAGGATTAGAGCCTAAGGACATTGATTATGTAAATGCGCATGCAACATCAACTCCTCAGGGTGATATGTATGAGGCGATAGCTCTCAATAAGTTGTTTTTAGGTGAGAGAGCATTGATAAGTAGCACAAAATCAATGACAGGACATGAATGCTGGATGGCCGGAGCAAGTGAGATTGTATATTCCATTATCATGATGCAGAATAACTTTGTTGCGCCCAATATCAACTTTGAGAATCCTGATGAATACTCAGAGAAGTTGAATCTCACAGCAAAAACGGTTGAGACAGAGGTTAATACCGTCCTTAGCAACTCATTCGGCTTTGGTGGTACAAATAGTGCACTCGTAATTAAGAAATTATAAACCAACAAAAACATGAAATTTTTAGTATCGATTATATTCTCTTTAGTCTTAGCATTTAATTGTCATGCACAAACAGTGACTTACAGCATAATGATCAAAGTAAAATGAACTTGTTTCCATCTTTAGAAGAGAAATATACGAAAGAGTCTCTTTCGGCTCGTGAAGCTCAGAGATTAGCAGAATTTATCGCATGGGGACCTGTTGTCTTTCAGGCCTCTCGCATTATGCTAAAATGGGGTATTCTCGATTTGATTCGCGATTCCAAGAATGGATTAACCCGTGAGGAGATATGTAAGGAAACTGGTAAGTCTGACTATGCAGTAAAATGTCTATTAGAAGCATCCTTGTGTATAGGGATTATTTTAGTTGATGTGGATACTAATAGGTTCTCGCTGTCTAAAACGGGCTGGTTTTTGCTGAATGATCCAGCAACCCGTGTTAATATTGACTTTAACCATGATGTTAATTATATAGGATGGTTCAATCTTGAAGAATCGCTTTTAAATGGTAAGCCGGAAGGGTTAAAGCACTTTGGCTCATGGCCTACAGTTTATGAAGGCCTATCAAGTCTTCCTGACCAGGTTCAAAAGAGTTGGTTCGGTTTTGACCATTTCTATAGTGACTCTTCGTTCCCTAAGGCATTGAAGATTATTTTTGACGAGCACCATGTTAAATCCATGTTTGATGTTGGCGGAAATACAGGAAAATGGGCATTACAATGTGTGTCTTATAACCCAGATGTAACAGTAACAGTCCTTGATTTGCCGCAACAAATAGAGATGATGAAAGAAAACATTAGCGGAAAGAAAGGAGCCGACAGGATAAGCGGTTATGGTATCAATTTGTTGGATGCTGCATCCCAATTCCCCCAACAGATCGGTCTTGATGCCATATGGATGAGTCAGTTCCTAGACTGTTTCAGCATGGATGAAATTGTTAGTATCTTGAATCGTGCTAAACAGGCCATGACCCCTCAAACCCGTATTTATATTATGGAAACACTTTGGGATAGACAAAAATATGAGCCTGCAGCCTTCTGTCTGACGATGACCAGTTTGTATTTTACAGCACTTGCTAATGGAAACTCAAAGATGTACAACACTGAGGACATGCAGCAATGTATAGAACGTGCAGGTTTGGCTATAGAAAAAATACATGATCATCTTGGTCAAGGACATTCTATCATAGTTTGTAAACTTAATAAATAATTAAACAATGAAAAGAACAGAAATTGAAGAAAAAGTAAAAGCATTCCTCATTGATGAACTCGAAATAGATGAGGATAAGGTATTTGATGATGCAAAGTTAAAAGAAGATATGGGCATTGATAGCCTTGACTTTGTAGACATCGTAGTAATTGTAGAAAGGAACTTCGGATTTAAACTTAATCCAGAGGAAATGGCAGGTGTGACGACGTTAAGTCAGTTCTGTGATTATATAGAAAGTAAGGTGGGATAATCGTGGCAGCAAAACAGTGGGATGGCACAACATATGGAACCAGTTGGATGCATCGATGGCTCATCTGGTTACTACGGCGCATTGATGTAAGAGTCTTCTACGTATTCTCTTATATTTTTGTAGTACCTCCCTGTTTGTTGCGTTCTGGATATAAATTTATCTATCGCTATTTTCGTGACCAATGGAATCTAAATCCGATACATGCATTTTGTAAGACTTATATACAGCATTGTAAGTTTGCACAGGTCGTCATAGACAAATTTGCCATGTATGCGGGAAAAAGGTTCGAAATAGAAATAGATGGATTTAAACACTTCCAGAAATTGGCGGAACAACCAAAGGCGTTCATCCTGCTGAGTGCACATGTAGGAAATTACGAAATAGCAGGCTATTCATTGATTGCAAAAAACAAGCGTTTCAATGCTCTCGTTTTCTTTGGAGAGAAAGATTCAGTAATGACCAACCGAAATAAGATGTTTGCGGAAACAAATGTTCGTATGATTCCTATTCGTGAGGATATGAGTCACATGTTCCTAATTAATGAGATTCTTTCAAATGGTGAGACGCTTAGTATGCCAGCAGATCGTTTGTTTGGCTCAAATAAGGCTCTCACATTAAACTTTCTTGGAGGAGAAGCAGAATTTCCTATGGGGCCGTTCAGCGTAACAACAATGAGAAGTTTGGATGCATTGGCTGTAAATGTGATGAAAATATCTGCAACAAAATATAAAATATATGTGACACCTCTGTACTACGATAAAGAAGTATCCAGAAAAAAGCAAGTGGAACAATTGGCAAGGGCCTACGTTGCAGAACTTGAACGAATTGTAAAACTTTATCCTACGCAATGGTATAATTTCTTTAAATTCTGGAAATGAAAATAAGCAAGATGCAATTTCCTGAGAACTTTCTCAGAAACATAGACATACACGAATTACTTCCGCAAAAGGAACCTTTTGTGATGATTAGTCGGCTGGTTATTTTTGACGATGTTAGGACAGTTACAGAGACTGATATAAAGAATGACAACATCTTTGTAGAAAATGGATATTTTACAGCATCTGGCCTCATTGAAAATATAGCACAGACTTGCGCTGCACGTATTGGCTTCGTGAACAAATTTATACTCAAAGAAACAATACAGATAGGTGTTATAGGAGCTATACGTAATATGGAAATCAAAGAATTGCCAAAAGCAGGTCAGACTATCACAACTGTTGTCGATGTTAAGGAAGACGTTTTTGGGATGACGTTAGCATCTGCTGTTGTTCGATGCAATCAGTGTACGTTAGCTTCTACGGAGATAAAAATTGCTATAAGGAATTCATAAATATGGAGTTGAAAGCATCAAAAATCCTGGATATTCGATTCAGCGAGGTTGACTCAATGAATGTTGTATGGCATGGGGCTTATCCTTTGTACTTTGAGGATGCCCGTGAACTATTTGGGCAGAAGTATAATCTTACTTATATGGGATTTTTTGACCATGGTTATTTTGCACCATTGGTTGAACTGAACTTTCAGTACAAGAAACCGATTCGTTATGGCATGCGTCCTCGTATCGACATCATCTATCGTCCGACAGAGGCAGCAAAGATAGTCTTTGACTATGAAATCCATGATCCTGATGACGAGTCGCTGATTGCCACTGGACGTAGCGTACAAGTTTTTATGGATACAGAATATAATCTCGTTCTGTATAGTCCCAAGTTTTATGACGATTGGAGAAAGCATTGGAAAGTATTTGAAAAATAATAGAATAGTATTATGGTATACCGAATAGCTGATAATGTGTTGTCACCTTTGGGAATGACTACAGCAGAGAACTACCAAGCACTGAAAAAGGGCAGTTCTATGCTGAAGCATTATGCCAGTTATTCAAACAGGAAAGAAGATGATTATGTTGCATCTCGATTCAGCGAAGAACAAAAAAGCCGATTAAAGATAAACGGACTAACATGGTTTGAGTCGCTTGTGTATCGCAGTATTCAAGGGGCTTTAAGCAACTGCGATATCGATATTTCCAGCAACCGCACCTTACTTGTCGTTAGTACGACGAAAGCAAATATTGAACATTTGTATGATAGCGACTATGCTATATTGCAGCCAGCCGAGTCTGTACAGCGTGTCGCAGACCTTTTGGGCATTACGACTCTGCCCTTGGTTGTTTGTAACGCATGTATTTCAGGTGTTGCTGCTTTAATCACAGCACAGCGTTTGTTGAATTCAGGTTATTACGATACTTCCATTGTAGTGGGATGTGATATAATTAGTCATTTTGTGATATCTGGATTCCAATCGTTAAAGGTTATGTCCCAAGAGCCTTGCCGCCCCTTTGATATAGAACGTATAGGCTTAAATCTAGGTGAAGCTGCAGCGACCATTGTGTTGAAAGGTGATGGGCGTAAGGTGCTGGATGATGGGTGTTGGATATTGGTTGAGGGAGCCATCAGGAATGATGCATACCACATTAGTAGTCCGTCACCTAAAGGAGAAGGGTGCGCCAGTGCGATTAATTATGTAGTTTCCAAAATAGGTTCTCACCCTTTATCAGCTGTCAATGTTCATGGTACTGCAACAATGTTCAATGACCAAATGGAGTCGAAGGCAATAGAAGCTTCAGGGTTGTCTGATGTGCCCATGAATACCTTGAAAGGTTATTTTGGCCATACTCTTGGCGCTTCAGGTATTTTGGAAACGATTATCACCATGCATTCCGTTGAACAGGGTGAATTGTTAGCAACACGCGGCTTCAATGAAATGGGCGTTTCTGGAAAAGTGAACATCTCTCCTTCTCCAGTCAAAATAGATAGGCAATCTTTTGTGAAGGTCATTTCTGGATTTGGAGGATGTAATGCGGCAATTCTCTTTAAACAAGATAATTCTGATAGGAATTACACATTTCCGTGTAACTATTGCCTCGAACAGCATGTAATGATTACTCCTCAAATGGTTTCTATTAATGGACAGCAACAGTTTTTTGAATCGAAGGGCTGCAAAATGCTGACTGAAATCTATAAGCAGTTGATTGGATCATATCCTAAGTTCTACAAGATGGACCGTTTGAGTCAATTGGGTTTTGTCGCTAGTGAACTGCTGTTAAAGCAAGAACAGCCACGCAAAGAAAACTGTTCAGACAGGGCTGTGGTACTGTTTAATCATTCTTCATCCATATGGGCAGATCAAGAATATGCCCAAAGTATTATTGTGGGACCGGATTATTTCCCCAGTCCTTCATTATTTGTCTATACGCTGCCCAATATAGTTTGTGGTGAGATTGCCCTTCGCAATGGTTATCATGCTGAAACATCCTTCTATATTATAAATAAAAAGGATGACACGATTATAAACAGCGTTGTACAATCAACGTTCTGCGACCAGACCTTACAAAGTATGGTGACGGGATGGATTGATTATATAGATGACAACACATTTGAAGCAGATTTCAAATTAATTAAAAGAACATAAGAAAATGGAAAAATTGATTTTTGAACTGAAAGAAAAAATTATTGATGCATTAAACTTGGAAGAAATGACTCCAGATGATATAGATGCAGACGAACCGTTATTCGGAGAAGGTTTGAGCTTAGACTCTATTGATGCATTGGAATTAATCGTATTACTGGAAAGAAATTACGGAGTGAAATTGGCGAATCCAGCGGAAGGAAAGGCCATCTTTAAGAATATCCGTACTATCGCAGAATTCGTAAGTACTCATAGAACAAAATAAGAACGTAAAACGTAGCTATGAATAATATCCCTATTGTCATAACAGGTGAAGGTATTCTCTGTGCTATAGGCTTGAACAAGTCGGAGGTATTGGACTCGTTAAGAGAAAAACGGTCTGGTATCGGCTGTATGCAGCATCTCAATTCTATACACAGGGAATTGCCTGTAGGCGAGGTTCCGTTATCAAATGACGAAATGCGCCATCAACTGAGAATTGCTGATGGGAAATTCATTAATCGGACTACGTTAATGGGTATGTTAGCTGTGCGTCAAGCCTTAAAAGATGCAGGCATCAACATCGATTCTGTTAAAGAGCAGCCGTTGCGTGTTGTACTTGTTTCAGGAACGACAGTGGCCGGTATGGATGTGACGGAAACGCTTTTCAAACAAATTGAATATTCCGATGAAGCCTTACAATGCCTAAACTTCCATAGTGCAGGCAGTTCAACGCGTATGATTGCGGAGTATTATGATATTTTTTCTGAATATACTACGATTTCTACAGCGTGTTCATCGGCAGCAAACGCCCTCATCCTGGGTGCACGAATGCTTAGAGAGGGTGAGGCCGATATAGTCGTGGCTGGTGGAACGGAAGCTTTGTCAGTCTTTCATCTGAATGGATTTAATTCCTTGATGATTCTAGACCATGAACAATGTCGGCCTTTTGATGCGAATCGCGCAGGATTGAATCTTGGTGAGGGGGCGGCATTTGTTGTGATGGAAACGGAAGAATCGGCTGCCCGCAGAGGTGTCCATCCACATGCTTATCTAAATGGTTATGGAAATGCCTGTGACGCATTCCATCAGACGGCATCTTCTGACAATGGTGAGGGGGCATATTTAGCTATGACGGAAGCGCTTCAAATGGCTGGTCTCCATCCAATGGACATTCAATATGTGAATGCGCATGGTACCGGAACTCCGAATAATGATCTTTCTGAAAGCGTTGCATTAAAACGAGTGTTTGGCAATACCATGCCTTTAATCAGTTCTACCAAGTCGTTTACGGGTCATACCACCAGTGCTTCTGGAAGTATAGAATCCGTTATTTGCATCTTGGCACTGAATCATCAGTTTATACCTGCAAATCTTGGATTCTCACAGATGATTGAGGATGGGGTGATACCTTCTTTAGGAAAGGAGCACTATCCGCTTCAACACGTCCTATGTAATTCTTTTGGTTTTGGTGGCAATGACACCTCGCTGTTATTCTCACTTTCTCCTACTGCTGGTACGACTCTTTCTCCTTCTACAGACGATATCCAGATTCTTTCCAAGGTGGAGATAACTGCGGAAGAGGAATTGGCAGAGATACGTAAATATGTAAAACCGATGGAAGCACGCCGCATGGGTAAAATCATGAAAAGTTCCTTATTGTCATCGCTGAAAGCCTTGGAACAGGCAAATATAGAAGTTCCTGATGCTGTAATTACAGGAACGGCGATGGGCTGTTTGGAGAATTCCGAACTGCTGCTTTGCCAACTAATAGATGAGGGTGAGACGTCGTTAAAACCCACATATTTTATGCAGAGTACGCATAATACAATAGGAAGTAATATTGCTATCCGTTTGCATTGTCATGGCTATAACATCACTTACACGCAAGATGCTGATTCGTTAGCTTGGGCGATGCGTGATGCAAAACAACTATTAAAAAGTGGAAAATGTAAAACCGTATTGGTGGGATGTCATGACGAAACGACGCCAGTCTTCCGTAAGATGATGCGGCGACTTGGTTCTGAGGAACTACCATCGATACACTCTTTAGCGATTGTGATGTCATGTGGAAAATAATATTATACGCAATTCTGCAGAGTATATTGCTCACAGGTGGGCAAGTGTTTCTGAAATTGGCATTAGTACGAATGCCCTCTTTTGCATGGGACAGAGAGTTTTGGAGTAGTATGCTCACAAATTGGCAGTTTGCTGTCAGCGGTCTTTTATTTGGTTCTGCATCACTTCTATGGATGTATATCGTAAAAGTTTTCCCTTTTAGTACAGCCTATCCGTTAGTGAGCTTAAGTTATGTCTTTGGTATGATTGCGGCTATTCTTATCTTTCATGAGGAGGTCTCCATAATCAAATGGACAGGTGTTATTTTTATTGTTATTGGATGTTTGTTAATTACACGATAGATATGAAAAAACTTTTTGTTATAATATGCTTTTTTGTTGCAGCCAACCTACAAGTCGTGGCACAGCAGAAGAACGAGGCACAGATAAGGAAACAAGTAAATCAAGCTGCATCTGCCTTAAATACGATGCAATGCGATTTTATTCAAACGAAACACATGAAGATGCTGAATCGTAAAATGGTGTCAAAAGGTAAATTATACTATCAAAAGGGAAATCGCCTTCGATGGGAGTATACCACACCCTATTCATATATTTTTATCATCAATAATGATAAGGTGTTATTAAAGAACAAACAGCGAAATGATGTAGTCGATGTCAATCAGAATAAATTATTCAAGGAGATTGCCCGTATCATGATGAATAGCGTGGTGGGAAATTGTATCAGCGATGATAAGAGCTTCAAAACTTCTCTGGCTACGGTTAAAGGAGAATGGGTTGCTACACTTTTGCCACAGCATAAGAATATGAAACAAATGTTTAATAAGATTATACTTCACTTTAGTTCGAAGCAAGCAATCGTTACACAAGTGGAGCTGATGGAGAAGAATGGGGACAAAACAATCATAAACCTAAAAAACGTCAAAAGAAATGAGACGATTAGTGCTACTATGTTTTCTGTTCGTTAGTTTTCAATCTGCCATTAAGACTTATGGGCAAAATAAATTCCCCACATTTGATGGAGAAGACGTCCAATATACATGTTATATTGAGATGCCGCGCGCCTATATTAGCGGTATTTGTGTGCTAATGAAGGAAAAAAATGTAATAAGGGGAAGTCTGTTTAATGAATTTGGAATTACAGCTTTTGATTTCACCTATGATATAAATCGTCATAAAGTTAAATTGCATAATGTTATAAAGATGATGGATAAATGGTATATTCGTCGAGTCCTCCGTAAGGATCTTTCTTTGCTGATGAATTGTCTCCAAAAAGGAGAAACTCAATACTATAACGAACGACAACATATAACCTATAAATTTACACCAGTAGAAAATGAAATTACAGAATAGTTTTTATAGTGTTATAACAAAGGAAACAGGTGCAGTAACACGTTTTGATATAAAAATGGACGCAAGTCATTTTATATATCAAGCACATTTTCCTGGTGAGCCGATTACACCTGGAGTATGCATCATACAGATTGCTAAAGAACTTTTGGAACTTCATTTAAACTTTCCATTACAGATTTGTGCGGTTAAAAATGTGAAGTTTTTACATGTCATTTCACCAACTGAATTGTCACACGTTACATATGTCTTTGATAAAATATTACCAGATGAGACAGCAAACACATTTAAAGCACAAGTAGTGATTGTTTCTGGAGAAACACCATTGGCAAAATTGTCGTTTACCTGTAAAGAATAAAGGAGTAAAAAGTGAAAGAAGAGATTCGGACAAAACAACAACAGCTAATGCATGATAGGGGTATATGTATTATTATTCCTACATATAATAATGACAGAACAATAGCTGATATTATTGCAGGCTCTCAGAAAGAGTGTTGCGATGTGATTGTTGTAAATGATGGATCGACAGACACCACCTCTGACATCATACATCAGATTGAAGGGATAACCATTGTTGAGTATGAAAAGAATAGGGGAAAAGGATATGCCTTGCGTAGAGGTTTTGAGTGTGCTCTACAAATGGGGTTTTCATATGCCGTCACTTTGGATAGCGATGGGCAACACGAACCGAAAGATATCCCTCTTTTCCTCCAGGCAAATCAGCAACACCCAGGAGCATTAATCTTGGGAAGCAGAAACCTTGATGGAGTGGAACGATCAAAAGGTAGCAGTTTCGCCAATAAGTTTTCTAATTTCTGGTTTTATATACAAACAGGACGCAACCTGCCTGATACCCAAACAGGATACAGACTTTACCCATTAAAGAAATTACATGGTCTTTGTCTACTCACATCGCGATATGAAGCAGAACTGGAATTGTTGGTTTTTGCATCCTGGCATGGTGTTAAGCTTGTACCTATTCAAATAAACGTGTATTATCCGCCACAAGAGCTGCGCGTAAGCCATTTCCGTCCTGGTGCTGATTTTGCTCGTATCAGTGTGCTTAATACCGTCTTGTGCTTTTTAGCGATTGTCTATGGTTTGCCATTACGTCTATATAGATTTTTTGCCAATATCTTTAGAACCGTATATTCCCTGCTTTTTGTGTTGTTCTTTTGTTTCTGTGTTATCACACCAATAGTATGGCTATATGTAAAAATTGGAAAAATGACAGAAAAGAAACGCAAGAAACTTCATAAAATCATTTTTTATTCCACGCGTTTCGTCATGTTAAAGCATGGTATTCCTGGTACACGATTCATCTATAAAAAGTCTGCTGATGTTGATTTTACCAAACCATCCATTATCATATGTAATCATCAGTCGCATTTGGATTTGGCGTGCCAGTTAATCTTTACCCCCAACATTGTATTCCTAACCAATCAGTGGGTTTGGAATAATCCTTTATATGGGTTGTTAATCCGTAACGCTGAGTTCTATCCTGTAGCGAGTGGAATAGAAGATTTGATGCCCAAATTGCGTTCATTGGTTGAAAGAGGCTACAGTATTGCAATTTACCCAGAAGGTACTCGCTCGAAAAATTGTCGCATAGGAAGATTCCACCAAGGAGCATTTTATGTTGCTGAACAATTAGGTCTTGACATTATTCCGATGTGTCTTTATGGGCCAGGTAAAATTCTCCCCAAAAAAACGTATCATTTACAAAAAGGACCTATTTATATAGAGATCAATAGCCCTATAACCCAGGAAGAACTAAAAGGAATGGGCGATACGAAAGCACAGGCTTCTCATATGAGAAAGATGTATATTGAAAGATACGAACAGATTGCAAATAAAATAGAACAAGATGTCTAAACAGCGAATCATCATCATAGGAAGCGGCATGGGCGGTTTGTCTTGTGGGGTTATCCTTGCAAAAAATGGTTACGATGTAACGGTTTTAGAGCAAGGTAACCAGATTGGCGGTTGTTTGCAATGCTTTTCCCGTAAGGGTGCCCGTTTTGAAACAGGTATGCATTTTATTGGTAGTGCGGCAGAGGGGCAGACGCTGGATCGCCTGTTACAATATCTGGAGATAAAGAAAGATATACAGTTGTCAGAGCTTGACAGAAGTGGATATGACGTTGTCTGTATAGATAATAAACGATATCGCTTTGCAAACGGTCGCAATGCTTTCATTGAACAGATGTGTAGCGATTTTCCTCAACAGCGTCAACAGCTGAATGCATATTTTGATTTGGTAGAGAAGGTGGCAAGTGCGTCTTCCCTTCATTCTCTAAAATATGCGGAGAGTGATGCTGCAATAAGTACAAAATATCAGCTACTCTCTATAAACGATGTTATCGATAGTGTGATTACTGATCCGTTATTGGCAAAAATCTTAGTAGGATCCTTGCCTCTATATGCTGCAGAGAAAGATAAGACACCATTCTCCACTCATGCATTTATTATGGATTTCTATAATCAGAGTGCTTATAGAATAGTTGGAGGTAGCGATAGGATAGCAACGTCAATGGCTGATACCATTAAGCGTTACGGGGGAAAGGTTCTAACTCGCAGTAAGGTAACAAAGATTGTCTGTGACGAAACTCACGCTGTTGGTATTGAAGTGAATGGAGGCGATTTCCAGCAGTGTGACTTTATCATCTCTGACGCTCATCCTATGCGTACTTTGGAGCTGATTGACTCCAAAATGATTCGCCCGTCTTTTCGAAACCGTATCAATTCCATACCTCAAACCATCGGTGGTTTTTCTGTTTATTTGGAATTTAAGGATGATGCAGTTCCTTACCAAAACTATAATTTTTATGGTTATAACAATGGAACCCCATGGGATTGTGAAAAATACGATGATAGCACATGGCCAAAAGGTTATCTATATATGCATTTTTGTCAGGATATGCAACCTCGCTATGCAAAGACAGGTGTCATACTTTCTTATATGAATATGAAAGAAGTGGCGCAATGGAAAGGTACAGAAATTGGATGTAGAGGCGATGATTATACGGCATTTAAACAATGCAAAGCAGAAAAACTGATTGCATCAGTAGAGCGTCAGTTTCCAACTCTTCGTTCTCAGATAAAGCACTATTATACGTCAACGCCATTAACATATTATGATTATACTGGAACAGAAGGTGGCAGCATGTATGGTGTAGCTCGCGACATCCATCTAGGACCCGCTTGCAGGGTACCCCATCGTACAAAGATTCCAAATGTGCTACAAACGGGGCAAAACATTAACTCTCATGGTATATTAGGTGTCATTGTTGGAACAATCGTGACGTGTAGCGAATTGTTGACAGCAGAACGCATTTATCAACAAATAATAGGATCAAAATAATGAATCGACATGCAGTAATCATAGGTGCCGGCTTGGGTGGACTTTTTACAGGTGCTATCCTAAGTAAAGAGGGTTTTAAAGTAACCGTTTTAGAAAAGAATGCAACTATAGGCGGTGGACTTCAAACGTTCAAGCGTTTTGGTGAGCATTTTGATACGGGAATGCATGTTATAGGAGGGCTGAGACCTGGTGGTAATATCTGGAGAATCTGTCGCTATTTAGGTATCTTAGATAAAATCAAAGTACGTGATGTTGACGACGATTGTACTGACCGCTTGTATTTTTCAGAAGATAAAACTTATTATACAATAGGAAAAGGACGCGACGGGA
>Ga0247608_10004995_pt1 | contig 14570 bp, 10 predicted proteins | sample 176DNAGHGlowgp2_FD_193490 | JGI IMG/M metagenome (GOLD analysis project Ga0247608, IMG submission 193490) | Sheep rumen microbial communities from Palmerston North, Manawatu-Wanganui, New Zealand - 1766 DNA GHGlow gp2 | ecosystem: Host-associated > Mammals > Digestive system > Stomach > Rumen ...
ATGTAAAGGCTCTTATAAAGACCGCTCAGAAAAAAGGTTATGAGATGCGGGTGCTGCAAGCTGTTGAGGAAGTGAACGAGAGACAGAAGAAACTTGTGTTCTATAAGCTGAACCGTTATTATGGTGGTGACTTGAAGGGCAAGCATATTGCTGTCTGGGGATTGGCTTTCAAACCTGAAACGGATGATATGAGAGAAGCCACCTCGCTGGTGACAATCGACTTGCTCCTTACTGCTGGCTGCACGGTAACGGTGTTCGATCCTGTTGCTATGGATGAGTGCCGCCGGCGAATAGGTGATACCGTGGCTTATGCCAAAGACATGTACGACGCAGTTCTTGATGCCGATGCCATGCTGATGCTGACAGAATGGAAGCAATTCCGACTTCCTAGCTGGGGGGTGGTAAAGCGGTCGATGCGAAATCCAGTGGTTATTGACGGCCGTAATATTTACGACATGGAGGAGATGGTCGAAAATGGATTTGTCTATCACTGCATAGGAAAGTAGCAATGGTTTCTCTCAATCTGCGTGATATCAATCTCCCTTACGAGAAGGGCATACTCGAGGCAGTGCAACGTGTACTTGCCTCGGGTATGTATATACGTGGGGCGGAGGTTGGCCTGTTTGAGCAAGAGTATGCCCGGTATATAGGCTGCCGTTGTTGCGTAGGTGTGGGGAATGGTCTTGATGCCCTTAAGCTAATATATAGAGCCTATATGCAGATGGGCGTTCTTTCGCCTGGCGATGAGGTGATTCTTCCGGCCAATACTTATATCGCCTCCATCCTCGCTGTCACTGAGTGTGGGCTGGTGCCTGTCTTGGTCGAGCCCAACCGGGATACGCTGCAGATAGACGCCGACCGTATTGAAGATGCCATAACAGAAAGGACACGTTCTGTCATGATTGTACATCTTTATGGGCGGTGTGCATACAGCGACCAAATTTCCCATATTTGCGAGCAATATCATCTGAAATTGGTGGAAGATAATGCCCAGGCCCATGGATGCCAATATAATGGACGGCATACTGGCGCCTTGGGGCATGCTGCGGCTCATAGTTTCTATCCTACGAAAAATCTTGGTGCAATAGGCGATGGCGGTGCGGTGACGACCGACGATGCTTCTTTGGCCGATATGATACGCGCTATTGCCAACTATGGATCTGAGCAGAAGTATCATTTCAAGTATAAGGGTTGCAACAGCAGACTTGATGAACTCCAGGCTGCGATTCTGCGGGTGAAATTGCCACATCTTGACAGCGATAATATGCACCGTAGCCAGATAGCCCACTTCTATTTGGAGCATCTTCACAACCCGTTGGTCTCCATCCCTTCTCCTATGGATGAAAAAGGCAATGTCTGGCATCAGTTCCCTGTCTTTAGCTCTTATCGCGATGCTCTGATTGAGCATCTGAAGGTTTCAGGTGTAGAGACGTTGATACATTATCCTGTTCCTCCGCATTTCCAACCTTGCTATGCAGAGTGGGGTAGACCTTCCTTCCCTATCACAGAAGAGATTCACCGCACAGAGGTGAGTCTTCCCATTTCATCGGTCATGAGTGCAGAGGAAGCTGCTTTAGTGGTGGACGCCGTAAACGCTTTCAAGTGTTAAATAATTGTTAATTTTCTGTTTTTCTTTTTCAGATATAAAAAAAGTATTACCTTTGCATCGCAATTCAGATAGGGGCGTAGCCCAGTTGGTTTAGAGCGCTGCAGTCACATTGCAGAGGTCATCGGTTCGAGCCCGATCGTCCCTACAAAGAGGTTCTTTGGGAACCTCTTTTTTTGTATTTATCTATAAAACATTTTTTAACAGTTCTGTGATAAAAATAACTTCTCTCTAATTTCTCACATTCGCTTTATTATGCTAATTTCGCATCGCGAAAGAATGTGGGTCTTTGATCCTGTTCAACATGAGTGATATAGTAAAAAAGATGATTGTCGGCCTGTGGATGTTGTCTTGTACATCCATGTATGCCCAGGATTATGCAGGGTTCGTCAATGAACTCCGCAATACAACCACCGATTCTTTGATGAATATCAATGGAGTGGAGTATTTCTTGTTGTATGAAAATTATGAGGATGTTCATTTCCTTTCGTTGCTGACCGACAGGAGAGAACGTTTTGTCATCGGTCCGGCTGTACCGGCCGACACCTTATATCAAAAAGGAGATATTTGCGCCCGGCTGGGTTGCGAGCATCTCCGCCGGCCGCTCACCAGTCTGAAGCATGACAGCATGTTTGTTGAGAACAAATATCCGCTCCTCTTTGAGCGGTGTGAAACAGTTTCTCCTTGCAACTTTAAAGCTCTTGACCCCAATAACTTTGGCTTCAAGATAATGGTCGACTATCCATCTGAATCAGGCGCTCAGTGGGATTTCCTTCGGCAGTGGATTGTGAATTATGTCGACTCTTTCACCAATATGGATTCGTTTTATTACGAAGACATGTATCTGGACAGCAATGTCGATGAAACGACGCTGCCTACAGCAGTCCTTCACCGGACTCACCCTGAGGCTTTTGACCTTAAGGATATCTCCGATGGTCAGACCGTTGTGGAATATTTCCGCGATATGTACATGCGTCAGGTTTATTATCTGAAGAATTTGGATTTTTTCTTCCCGCTGAATTATCTGCGTATCTTCATTACTCCCCGTTATGTAAGCGACCAATACGTCACCTTCTTCATCTCCACCAATTTTTATGCTTATGGTGCCCATGACCTTCCTTTGGAGCGCTATGTGACCTTTGACATAAAGAATAAGGTGCGTATAACCAATGAACTTCTGTTCAAGACGAAAGATATGGGAAAGGTGAAACAAGTTCTTGAACAGGTTATGAAGGATAGCGGCCATGATATAGGCGACAATGCCGTGCCAGAGGCGGCCATTATGGAAAATGGTATAGTCTTCAGTTTCCAGCCTTATCAGATTGGCTCTTACGATGAGGGTATCTTCCATTATCTCCTTCCGAGAACACTTCTTCAGCCTTTTGTGCAAAAGAATAGAAAAAGCCTTCGCTGAAATGGATTCCTTCCTTTCTCCGCTATCTATATCGGTTGATGTTTTTGGCTCTTTTTATGTTCAAAAAAGAATAAATCTGTGATATTTATTGCAGATTTATTGTGTATCTCAACTATATTCACTATTTTTGCACAAACACACAACGAACACTTTAACCTTTGAGATTACAGATATTATGAAAATCCTTGCTATCAACCCAGGCATGATATCCACCAAAATCGGTGTTTTTCACGATGAGGATATTGTGATGCATGCATGTATCAATCATCCTTTTGAGGAATTGTGTAGATATCCCTTTATTATGGATGAGTTTGACTATAGAAAAGAAAAGCTGCTCGAAGAATTGGAACGTCAAGGCCAGACAATGGACTTCGACGTGGTTGTTGGACGAGGTGGACTGGTCAAGCCCATAGAGAGCGGTGTCTATGAACTGAATGAGAAAGTGATAGAAGACACCCGTCATCCACGGCTTCATCATGCCTGCAATTTAGGGTCGCTCATCGCCTTGAGTCTTGCCAAAGAAATTCCCGGTTGCCGTGCGTTTACGGTAGACCCTGGTGTGGTGGACGAATTGGACGATGTGGCCCGTATCACAGGTGTACCGGAGCTCCCTCATCAAACCATTTGGCATGCCCTTAATCAGCGAGAGATAGCTAAAAGATATTGCAACGAGCATGGATTGAAATATGAGGAGCAGGATCTTATCGTTTGCCATCTCGGCAGTGGCATCTCCTTTGCCATGCATCATCACGGAAGAGCCATTGAGTGCAGTGACGCCTTGAGTGGCGACGGACCGTTCTCTCCTTCACGCGCAGGTTCGCTTCCCTCAGTACAGCTTATCAAACTGTGTTACAGCGGCCAGTATTCTGAGAAAGAGATGCTCCGTAAAGTGAATGGACACAGTGGTCTGACTGCTCATTTGGGCACAAATGATGTGCGTGAGGTAGAAAAACGTATCAGTGAGGGCGATGAGCATGCAAAGCTTGTGCTAGAGGCTATGGTGTATCAGACATCGCGTCATCTGGCTTCTTTGGCTCCGGTTACCTGTGGGCATGTCGACGCGATTCTGCTTACGGGTGCTATGGCTCGAAGTGAGTTCGTCAGCGGCGGCATCAAGCGCAGAATGGAGTATTTGGCACCGGTCTATGTATATCCAGGCGAGGACGAGCTTACCGCCCTGGCCCATAACGTATACCGTGCAATGAATGGAATGCAGGAGATAAAGGTCTACAAATAACCTTCTCTTCTCTATAAAAAGCAGCTGCGTTTCCCGTTTAGTGAAAAGGAAACGCAGCTGTTTGTTTAAGAGCAGATATCTATTGTTCGTCCAAGCTTGTTCTCAAGGGTTCGTTGAAGTCTACTGCGATGACGGTAATCTGCTTGTCAAGTACATCTTCTGGTACGTCAATGTATAGGTTGCCGGGCCATGACGCCCATGAGGGCTTGTTGTATAATTTGAAATTCAACTCTCTGTTGGAGCCTACCACCCTTACTCGTTTCACCTCACTCAGCAGACCTTTCACTTCCACCACATCATGAGGGGTGTAGGGAATATAGATATACAAGGTGTTGCCATCCTTATTCAATGCGGTGTATCCTTGAAAGCACCTGTTGTCAATACCATGTCGTGTGCCGTATATGGCTTCGGCATGCTTTTTTGTCCAGCGCCCAAACTCCTTCAGTATGTTCACTTCTTCCTCGGGTATGCTGCCGTCTTCGCGCGGGCCGATGTCAAGAAGCAGGTTGCCGCCGTTGCTCAGACAGTCGACAAAGGTTCTCAGCAACATATAAGGGGTTTTGAAGTTTGTGTCGGTGGGTTGCCATCCCCATGAGTCGTTCATGGTCAGGCACAATTCCCAATAGGGGGCATCGGGTCGTTTTACCGGTACTCCCAGCTCCGGGGTGGCATAGTCGCCATGGCCCTGAATCCTCGAGTTGACAACACAGTCGGGATTCGTAGACCGCAGCAGTTTGATGATATCGGCGGCGTGCCAACGTTCGGCACTTTGCTCCCAATCGCCGTCAAACCAGTAGAGGTCGGGTTTGTATTGGGTGTTGAGTTCTGTGAGTTGGGCGAAATTGAAATCCACAAAGCGGTTCCATCTCTTTTCGTCGTCTTTATACCTCACTATGTTTTTGGTGAAGTTGGGATAATCTATATGCGACCAGTCGAGAAGAGAGTAATACAGGCCCAGCTTCAATCCCTGAGAGCGTACCTCATTGACAAAAGGGGTAATCAAGTCTCTTTTCGCCGGTGTGCTTTTTCGGGTCGACAATTTGCCCGCTTTTGTATCCCAAAGCGCCACACCGTCGTGGTGTTTGGTGGTCAGAACGGTATAGCGTGCCCCGCTTTCCTTGATTAGGTCGACCCACTCCTTGGGGTTGTAATGTGAGGCGGTGAACCTTTTGGCCTGACCCATATATTCCTCGTAAGGAACCTGCTCATTGTAGAAAGCCCAGCTTTCAGAAGTGCCGTCAACGGCATAGATGCCCCAATGGATGAAAATGCCTAATTTCGCATCGGCAAACCATTGCATCCGTCGGGTATAGTCACTATTGTCGGATGTGTCGTCAGAGGGCTGCTGCGCATGTATACCGGAAGTCATACACCCGAGCAATGATAGCAGTAGTATGAGCTTTCTTTTCATGATGGTGTCTGGCCTTAAGTTTCCTTACTTTCCTCTCATATATTCTTTCATCTCTTTTTTCCAGTCAGAATTATGGTCCAAGTCGATGAAATCGTCGATCATCCATTCGTCTTTTTCGTAAACCATATCCAGCCGAATCGGTGTGACATCGTCAAAATTGTGTATCTTCAGTTCTACAACAGCTATTCTGTCGTTCAAGCTGACGGTCTTGACATCGCTTACCGACAGGTTGCCAAAGTCTTGTCCCATCACCCAATAGTCGGCCTCAAAGAAACCTATATCGTCGGTATTGTTTTCACTGTCATACTCTCTCACCTTGTTCACCCAGTGATTCCAGTCTTTAGAACAGTAGAGGGAGTCGGGTTCGGGAATGTTGCCGATTTCTTCCATCTCGTTTGCTTGATTGTATTCGGCAAATACTTTTGAATAGATGGTGTTCACTCTTTGCTCCAGATAAGAGGGCGTTTTCTTTTCTGTGGCGGGTGCAGAAGGCTCAACCCTTGTATTCACTACACTCACAGAGGTTAATGGTTGTTGGCTTTCTTTTTTGCAAGCCACTAATGTCATCAAAGCCAGTATGGCCACACAAAAACTTTTCATTCGCATTATAATTGGTTTGTTCGTTATTCTTTCTGCAAACTTACTCATTTTTTTTTATTTATTCTATTTGTTGATTGAAAAAATGGTGTAGAATGTTTTTTTTCCAAAACTAAGGTGAAAACATTTCCAAAAAATGTTTATATTTGCATCATGAAGTTCTTGGTTGTTTTGGCTGTTTTTCTTACATGTCATTTCCTGGCCGACTTCTGCCTGACCAACCGTTCTATGTTGAAGGCAAAGGCCGACGGACGGAATTTGGGACCTATTCTTTGGCATGCAGCCATTCATGGCATGCTGATCGCTGTCTGTGTATGGCTGGCGGTGGATTTTAGAACGGCTGTATGGGCCTTCATAATAGAATGTTTCACACATTGGGCCATAGATTGGGGTAAAGGCCGTATAATGGGTCGGTATCCAGTCTACGCCGACACGCATAAAAAGCACTACTGGATTCTTTTTGGCTTTGACCAGTTGCTGCATCTTTATGTACTACTTTACATATGTTCATTTATCTTTTAGATTCCTAAACCATGTGCAGAATTAATTGGCTTGTCGCTTTTCTTACCCTATTGCTTGGCACAGTCTGTGCTTATAGCCAGAACCAAGAACCCTTCTGGCTTGGCGCCGACATCAGCGGCACTCTTCAGATGGAGCGCCATGGGGTGAAACTCTACAATCAGGGTGGTGCTGAACGTGAGAACACAGCCTTGATGAAAGAACTCGGACTCAATGCTGTGAGACTTCGTGTATGGGTTGACCCAAAAGAAGGGGAGTGCAATCCCGAATATGTGCTCAATATGGCCCTAAGAGCCAAACGCCTTGACATGGCCATCATGATTGACTTTCATTACAGCGACTGGTGGGCAGACCCGGCGAAACAAAACATACCCCATGACTGGAAGTCATTCTCATATGGAAAGATGAAAAAAGCTTTGGCCCGACATACCTATGAGACATTGAAATTGTTGAGAGACAATGGCGTGGATGTGAAATGGGTCCAGGTGGGCAATGAGACGACCGATGGCTTCCTTTGGGATGTGGGTCGTGCCAGCACGAATATGCGGCAGTATGCCGGACTTACCGATGCCGGCTATAAAGCCGTAAAAAAAGTTTACCCCCAAGCCACCGTAATCGTCCATCTGGATGGTGGAAGCGACATAGAGCGTTATCATCGCATCTTCGACGGACTCAGACGGTATCATGCCCGCTGGGATATGATAGGCATGAGTGTGTATCCTTATTGGGACAAAGAAGCCCATATCACCCAGTCGGCACAAGAGACGGTGGAACGTTTCACAGCCAATATACGGCAGTTGGCCGACGAATACCAATGCGACTTCATGGTGGTGGAAACGGGTACAGAAGTGTCGAAGCCGGATGAGGGGAAGAAAATCATGCAGTCTATTATTGAAGGTGCGGCCTTCAACACCGGCGGTCATTGTAAGGGCGTGTTTTATTGGGCGCCTGAGTTGGAGGGCCCCTATCCCTTGGGTGCATTCCGCAACCACCGGCCCACTGTCATCATGGAGGCATTTACCGAAGCTTCAGCAAAGTTGAATCATCATTAATCATAAATATTATTACTGTTATGTTACTGACAACAACCCCTACCATCGAAGGTAGCCCTATCCGGGAATACAAAGGACTTGTTACTGGCGAGACCATTATCGGAGCAAATTTTTTAAAAGACTTTAAGGCGTCTATCACCGATTTCTTCGGCGGCCGCAGCGGTGCCTATGAGCGCACACTCCAAGAGGCCAAGGACATTGCGCTGAAGGAAATGGAAGAGCGTGCCAGAAAGTTGGGCGCCAACGCTGTCGTCGGCATTGATCTCGATTATGAGACAATAGGCCAGTCGTCGTCCATGCTCATGGTTTCCTGTTCGGGTACTGCTGTAGTGCTCTGAGTAGCAGGCGATAAATTGTAAGCCCCGGGAATCCATTCGGATCTCCGGGGCTTTTCTTTCAGCCTTATTTATGCCTCTCCGCCCTTTTTCATGCGGTTCTTTATCTTCTCAACATAGGCATCAATACCTGCCATTGCTGTGATGTTCACCACATCGCGAACACTGCTTCCAAAGTCGGTGAAGTGGATGGCTTTGTTCAATCCCATCTGGATGGGACCTATAATCTCCACGTCTGACTCAAGGGCCTGAAGCATTTTATAGGATGAGCGTGCGCTGGTTAGATTGGGAAATATCAGTGTGTTCACATCCTTACCGAAGAGTCTTGAGAATGGATACAGTTTGTCGCGAAGGTCCTTGTTGAGTGCAAAGTTGATTTGCATCTCACCGTCAATGGCCAGCTGAGGATGCTCCTCCTGCAGTTGTGCCACGGCGTATCTTACCTTTCTTGACCCCTCAGAGGTGTCGGAGCCGAAATTGGAGTGGCTGATGAGCGCAATCTTAGGCACCTCATTGAAGAAACGCACGGTGGTGGCACTCAGTTTGGCGATATCCACCAGGTCTTCTTTGGTGGGGTTGTTGTTTATCAGCGTGTCGGCAATGTAGAAAGTGCCTTTCTGCGAGTTGATGATATGCATGGTGGCAAAATTCTTGTATTCGGGCCTGATGCCGATAATCTCTTTCGCCACCTTGATGGTGTTGGAGTATTTTGTATACAGTCCGGTGATGAAGGCGTCGGCATCGCCCGTCTCCACCATCATCATGCCAAAATAGTTGCGCTCAAACATCTTGTCATTGGCTTCCTCAAAGGTATAGCCGTCGCGCTGTCGTTTCTGTGTCAGCACATGTGCGTAACGCTCTCTGCGTTCTGCCTCGCGGTCGTGGCGCAGGTTCACAATCTCTATGCCTTCCAGGCTAAGGTCGAGCTGCTCGGCCAGTTTCTCAATGCGTTCTTCATTACCCAATAATATGGGGTGGCACAAACCCTCAGCGTGGGCCTGCACGGCGGCTTTCAGCATGGTGGGATGAACACCTTCGGCAAACACGATGCGTTGCGGATGGTTTCTGGCTGTGTCGTAAAGTTTTTGGGTGAGTTTCGTCTCTTGTCCGAGCAACTGTCTGAGCTGGTTCTTATATTCATTCCAGTCGGCTATTTCTTTCCTGGCCACACCGCTGTCGATGGCTGCTTTGGCTACAGCAGCCGACACTTCTGTGATGAGTCGGGGGTCTACGGGTTTGGGAATGAAGTATGACGGTCCGAACGTGAGGTTGTTCACTTGGTATACATTGTTCACCACATCGGGAACCGGCTGCTTGGCCAAGTCGGCTATGGCATGAACGGCAGCCATCTTCATTTCTTCGTTGATGGCCCGTGCATGGACATCAAGAGCGCCTCTGAAGATGTAGGGGAATCCAATGACATTGTTTATCTGGTTGGGATAGTCGGAACGCCCTGTGGCCATCAGTACGTCAGGTCGGGATGCCATGGCGTCTTCATAAGAGATTTCCGGTACGGGATTGGCCAGTGCAAAGACAATGGGCTGCGATGCCATGGACTGAACCATCTCCTTGGTGAGAACGTTGCCTTTTGACAGCCCCACAAACACATCGGCACCTTTGATGGCCTCTTCGAGAGTGTGTACGTCGGTCCTGCTGGTGGCAAAGAATCTCTTCTGCTCGTTCAGATTGGGGCGGTCTTGTGTAATGACCCCTTTTGAGTCGAGCATCAGGATGTTTTCTTTTCTGGCACCGAGAGCCATATAGAGTTTGGTGCAGGAAATGGCGGCTGCACCGGCGCCGTTGACTACTATTTTAACCTTCGAGATATCCTTGCCGTTCACCTCCAAGGCGTTTTTCAGTCCGGCTGCCGAGATGATGGCCGTGCCGTGCTGGTCATCGTGCATCACGGGTATGTCGAGTGTCTCTTTCAGCCGCTGTTCGATGTAGAAACACTCTGGTGCCTTGATGTCTTCCAAGTTGATGCCGCCGAAAGTACAGGCTATGCGTTCCACGGCTTCGCAGAATTTCTCGGGGTCTTTTTCATTGACCTCAATGTCAAAAACGTCAATGCCACCATAAATTTTGAAGAGCAGGCCTTTTCCTTCCATTACAGGCTTGCCGCTCACTGCACCGATATCGCCCAGGCCTAAAACAGCCGTTCCGTTGCTGATAACTGCCACAAGATTGCCTTTGTCGGTATATTGGTAAGCCTTGTCGGCATCCAGCTTGATCTCCTCGCAGGGGAATGCCACACCAGGTGAGTAGGCAAGGCTTAAGTCGGTTTGTGTACGGTAGGGTTTGGTGGGCTTGACTTCTATCTTGCCCGGCCGGCCTTGTTGATGGTAGGCCAATGCTGCTTCTTTTGTGATTTTTGCCATAAGTCTAACTCCTATTGAAATAGTGAATATCCGTTATCCGTATCAGATTCTCGATACTTGTTTCACTCCTTTTACAGTGCGAATTTTTTTGATGAGCGACTCCAGTTTGGAGGTGTCTTCCAGCATGACCACCAGAATACCGCCAAAAAGTCCGTCATGACTGTCTATATTAATGGAGCGCATCACAATTTTTTCTTCTTTCGAGATAATGCTGGTTATGTTGTTTACAATGCCGATGTCGTCGTTGCCAATCACCCGGAGCGTAATGGCATATTGCGATGTTCCCTTGCCGCTCCATCGGGCATTGACGATGCGGTATCCGAACCGCTTTCGCAGTTCGGGTGCATTCGGGCAGTCTGTGCGGTGTATCTTGATGCCGCCGTTCACTGTGACAAAGCCAAATACCGGGTCGCCGTAGATGGGATGGCAGCATGTTGCCAATTGATAGTCTATGCCTTTCAAGTTGCGGTCTATCACAAGCACATCGTCGCTGCTTTGCGCCATCTCCGTTTCCTGCAGTTCGTAGTTGAAGGTATCGGCGCTTCTCGTGGCGGCAGGGGAGTTGTTGTTTAGCAGATGGTCTCTCACAGCAATAAAGGTGTCTATCACCTCATTGGGGTCGAGCTTGTCATCAGCAATCTGCTTGTAGAAGTCAATGGTTTCCTTGAAGCCCAGTTTCTTGACTACATGCGACATAATCGATTCGTCCATCTCCACTTTCTTGTTGCGGAAACGGCGTTCAAGCAATTCTTTGGCATAGAGACTGTCTTTTGCGCGGGTCTCTTTCAGGGCCAGTCGGATTTTGGCCTTGGCTCTCGATGTCTTTACAATATTGAGCCAGTCTTGCTTGGGCTTCTGGCTGTTCTGGGTGATGATTTCTATTTCATCTCCACTGTGCAGCAATTCTCTTACCGGTACAATTTTATTGTTCACACGGCCACCCACACACTTGTTTCCCACATTGGAATGAATCTGGTAGGCAAAGTCGAGTATCGTTGCTCCTTTAGGAAACTTCAGCAAGTCGCCTTTTGGTGTAAATACGAAAACCTCGTCATCATACAGGTCCATTTTGAACTGGTCCATTATCTGAAGGTCGTCGTTGTTCTCCAAGGCCTGGCGAATGTTGTTGAGCCATTCATCAATGCCGCTTTCGCCCTTCACGCCTTTGTAGCGCCAGTGGGCTGCAAGACCCCGTTCTGCCACCTCGTCCATACGTTCGGTCCTTATCTGCACTTCTACCCATTTGTTCTCAGGACCGAGCACCGTGATATGTAGACTTTCGTAGCCATTGGATTTTGGCACGGAGAGCCAGTCGCGCAATCGTTTCGGGTTGGGTTGGTACATATCCGTGATGATAGAGTAGGTCTGCCAGCATTGCATCTTCTCCTTGTCAACGGGAGCATCGAGAATGATGCGTATGGCGAACAGGTCGTAGATGCCCTCAAAACCGCATTTCTGCTTTTTCATCTTCTGCCATATGCTGTGAATGCTTTTGGTGCGGCCTTTCATGTGGAATTTCAGTCCGGCTTCACGGAGCTTTTGGTCTATAGGTCCGATAAACCGTTCTATGTAGGCATCGCGCGACCGTTTGGTGGCGTTCAGCTTGTCCTTGATCATATAGTAGGCATCATGCTCAAGGTATTTCAGGCTCAAGTCTTCCAGTTCGCTCTTCAGTTTGTAGAGTCCGAGCTTATGCGCCAAGGGGGCATAAAGGTATGAAGCCTCTTCTGCCACACGCCTTTTCTCGTCTTGTTTGTCGGTGTCTCTGATTTGCCGCATCAGGTTCACACGGTCGGCTATCATGATAAGAATCACACGCATGTCTTCTGCGAATGAAACAAGCAGGTTGCGGAAGTTCTCGCTTTCAATTACAGGATTGCGTTTGTAGAGCTCCTGTATCCTTTTCAAACCGTGAATGATTTTCGACACACTTCCGCCAAACATGTCGGCTATATGTTCCAGGCTGTAGCGTTCTTCTATCTGGCATGAATAGAGGATGATGGCCAGCACGCCTTCGCGTGTCAGTCCGATTTCATCGATGGTGATTTGGGCTGTTTGAAGACCGAAAAGTATCGGATTAAGACCGAAGATATTAGCTTGAACATATCCGCCCTCAATCGATTCTTCTATTATGCGAAGCAGTTTTTCCCCGTCTTCCGGTTGTAGAATATTCGACGCTGCAACCTTGATTTGGGAGAAATTCTCCAATATCTGTTTTTTCTCTTGCTCAGTTATTTTGGGTGTATCCATAACAATCTAACATTGTAATTGCATAAATGCAGCATATTTATCATAAATGGGGCTTTACGACTACAAAGTTAACGTTTATCTTCGTATTATTATACATAATCCCTTTTTTTTTGGAAAAGTTTTTGTGTTTTAACAAGTTTCCCTACGATATGCTACAATCAAATGACAGGACGTAAAATCTGTATTTTGTAGATTTGATGATATATTTTCGACCTCAGATTCTTTATTGTGCAAAAAAAAAACTACTTTTGCGAAGTGAAGTATATCATTTTTAATCTATCATAACATGTTATCACAAGAAGACCTTAAACAAATCGCCTCTAAAGGAATTACAGAGGAACAGATTATTAACCAACTGAATGAATTCAAGACAGGATTCCCCTTCCTTCGTCTTGAGGCTGCTGCTGCTATCGGAAAGGGTATTATAGCGCCCGATGATGAGGACCGCAAGTGCTATATTGATTGTTGGAACAGTTATAAAGCCCAGGGCAAGCGTATTGTGAAGTTCGTTCCGGCATCGGGTGCTGCCAGCCGCATGTTCAAGGATATGTTTGCATTCCTTTCGGCCGACTACGATGTTCCGACCACTGCTTTTGAAAAAACTTATTTCGACAATATCAAGAAATTTGCCTTCTACGACGCTCTTAATGAGAAATGCATGGCCAATGAAGGGAAGAATATTGAACAGCTTATTTCAGAAGGCAGTTACAAAGCTGTTGTAGCCAATATGCTCGAGGCTAAAGGATTGAATTATGGCCAGTTGCCCAAAGGGCTCCTTCTGTTCCATAATTATGAAGACGGTCCCCGCACTCCGATGGAAGAGCATCTGGTTGAGGGCGCTCTGTATGCAGCCAGCAATGGCGAGGCCAATGTCCATTTCACTGTGAGCCATGAGCATATTCAGCTGTTCGAGGCCAAGGTGGCTGAAAAGCTTGATAAGTATGCTTCAAGATATGGCATTAAGTACAACATCTCTTTCTCTGAGCAAAAGCCCAGCACTGACACGGTGGCTGCCAATCCCGACAATACTCCTTTCCGTACGGAAGACGGCAAGCTGTTGTTCCGTCCCGGTGGACATGGCGCTCTGATTGAGAATCTCAATGAAATCGATGCTGATGTAATCTTTATCAAGAATATCGACAATGTGGTGCCCGACCGGCTGAAGAGTGATACGGTCGACTACAAGCAGGTGATAGCTGGTGTGCTGGTGGCATTGCAAGCAAAGGCATTTGCCTATTTGGAGAAACTTGAAAAGGGCAACTGCAGCCATGAGGAGTTGGTGGAGATTTCCAATTTCCTGCAGGATAATCTCTGCTGTCTAAATAATGAGGTTGCGGGTTATACTGACGAACAACTGGCTCAGTATCTCTGTGTCAAGCTGAACAGGCCTATGCGAGTGTGCGGTGTCGTGAAAAACGTCGGCGAGCCTGGCGGAGGCCCCTTCCTTACCTACAATCAGGACGGTACGGTGAGTCTGCAGATCCTTGAAAGCAGCCAGATAGACAAGAGCAATGAGGCCTACCAGAAGATGTTTACCGAGGGAACCCACTTCAATCCGGTCGATCTGGTCTGTGCAGTAAAAGACTATAAGGGCAATGCTTTCAATCTGCCCGATTTTGTTGACAAGTCTACTGGCTTCATCAGCAGCAAGAGCAAGAACGGAAAAGACCTCAAGGCTCTTGAACTTCCCGGTTTGTGGAACGGTGCTATGAGCAATTGGAACACGGTCTTCGTGGAGGTGCCACTCTCCACCTTTAATCCAGTCAAGACG
>Ga0247608_10004996_pt1 | contig 14570 bp, 16 predicted proteins | sample 176DNAGHGlowgp2_FD_193490 | JGI IMG/M metagenome (GOLD analysis project Ga0247608, IMG submission 193490) | Sheep rumen microbial communities from Palmerston North, Manawatu-Wanganui, New Zealand - 1766 DNA GHGlow gp2 | ecosystem: Host-associated > Mammals > Digestive system > Stomach > Rumen ...
ACTTGTTGGTTCTTATGGAACAGCTGTTGTTGATGCTGCAAACAATCCTAATGGAGCTGCAAATGGTCTATTCGGTGTTGGTATGATGAATATGGCATCTGGTGGAGTTCTAGGTGGAGCTGCTATGGGTGCATTCCAAGATGGAAATAATCAAGCTGCTGCTGCAAATGGATATTGCTCTAAATGTGGAGCACCACTTACTGGACCATTCTGTTCTAAATGTGGAACTAAAGCAGGAGAATAATAATAAATAAAAAGAACTTTTAAAAGTTCTTTTTTCTTTATACAATTTATTTATTGCTAGTTGAAATACCTATTTTGTTTTAATATTGACTTTCTTCTTTTTTCTTTATTTTTCAACAAATTTCGAGTGATAAGTATTTTTTATATCTGTTAAATCGGTAATTTGACAGATATTTTTTTTATGGTAGAATAGTGAATTGTCCCGTGTAAAGAGGTGTAATTTATGAATAATGAAGTATACGAAAAGAGTAAAGAGGACCCGACCCTGATATTTACTTATATTAGAAGAGGTAATTATGAATTGGCTTTTGATTTAGTTAATAAAAATATTGTAAATATAAATACAGTTGATTCTATTGGAAATGATGTAGTTACTAAATTATTAAAGGCTAGACAATATGAATATGTTATTCAATTAATGAAAAAGAAAAATTGGAATGTTAATAATCAAAATGATGAAGGTAATACTTTTGGACATATTCTAGCCATGGATAATTCTCCAATGGCAGTTAAAGTAGTAGAAGAATTAACTAAGAAAAGTAATTATATTCCTAATTTAAAAAATAAACGTCATGAAACAGCTATGGATATAGCTCTTAATAATAATTATTTATGTACTGCATTTAAATTATTAGAAGATAAGAGATTTAATGAAATAGATTTCTCATCATTTATGAATTTATTTACTGCTAGCATAAATAATAAATATTATGGTAAATATTCTAAGATTAATAATCTTGAAATAATAGTAGAAAGCTTAGAGAAAAAAGATTTAAGTGATGTTATGAGAGATTTAATTAATTGTATAGTAGAGAATCTTGAAAAAATAAAAATAGATATTATGAATAATAGAAATTATACAATGGAAGCTATTATTAGTAATTTTGCATAGAGCTTAGGCTCTTTTTTTATTGTATTATTTTTTATTATTTGTTAAAATATATGAGAATGAAATGGAGGGATACTATGCGTATACCTGATTACAATGAAGCTAGAACTAGAGATAAGAGAGAATATAAAAGATTAGAGTTTTCTTTAGATGAATCTGTTTTAGATAAATATAGTGGTAAAAAGTATTTTATTAAAACTTATGGTTGTCAGATGAATGAACATGATAGTGAAAATATAGCTGCTTTACTTGAAAAGTTAGGATTTGAAAGAGTAGATAATTATTTAGATGCAGATTTAGTTTTATTAAATACTTGTAGTATTAGAGAAAATGCTCATAATAAAGCATTTGGTATGTTAGGAAGATTAAAACATTTAAAACTAGAAAAGAAAGATTTAATAATTGGTTTAACTGGATGTATGGCACAAGAAGCTAGTGTAGTTGAAGAAATACTTAGAGATTATAAATTTGTTAATTTTGTATGTGGAACACATAACTTGAATGAATTGCCTAATATTATAGATAAATCTATGGAAACAAATAAACAACAAATAGAAGTATATTCAAGAGAAGGTGATCTATATGAAGGATTACCTGTAGTTAGAACTAATAATTATAAAGCTTATGTTAATATAATTTATGGTTGTGATAAATTTTGTACTTATTGTGTAGTACCTTATACTAGGGGAAGAGAAAGAAGCAGAGCTAAAGAAGATATATTAGCTGAAGTAGATGAATTAATAAAAGATGGTTATAAAGAAATAACTTTATTAGGACAAAATGTTAATGCTTATGGTAAAGATTTATATGAAGATTATAATCTAGGTAATTTACTTGAAGAGATAGCTCTTAAAGATATACCTAGAGTTAGATTTATGACAAGCCATCCATGGGATTTCACAGATAAAATGATAGAAGTTATTGGAAAGTATAAAAATATTATGCCTAGTGTACATTTACCAGTACAAAGTGGATCTTCTAAAATATTAAAACTTATGGGTAGGCGTTATACTAGAGAAAGTTATTTAGAATTATTCCATAAGATTAAAGATACAGTACCTGGTGTAGCTATTAGTACTGATATTATTGTAGGATTTCCTGGAGAAACAGAAGAAGATTTTCTTGAAACTATGAGTTTAGTAGAAGAATGTAAGTATGATAATGCATTTACATTCATATTCTCTGCTAGAGTAGGAACACCTGCAGAAAAGTTAAAGGATGATACTCCATTATCTGAAAAAGAGGAGAGACTTCAAAGATTAAATGAAGTAGTTAATAAATATTTCTTAGAGAATAATGAAAAACTTGTAGGTAAAGTATTAAAAGTATTAGTTGAGGGTGTATCAGAAAAGAAAGATATGTATTATGGATATAGTGAGACTAATAAGTTAATAAACTTTACTAGTGATAGAGAATTATCTTCTGGGGACTTAGTAGATGTAGAAATAGTTGATGCTAAAACATGGAGTTTAGATGGAAAAGTTAAATAAGAGTTTAGACGAAGTAGTTAATTGTATTAAGAATTCTAAGGAATATAAAAAGTGTATTGAACTAAAAGAAAGAATGAAATCTAATGATGAAATTAATTCTTTAGTAAAAGAAATTAAATTAAAACAAAAAAAATATATTAGAAGTAATGATTCTAATATACTTAGGGAATTAAATGAATTAGAAGAGAGACTTAATTGCATACCAATTTATCATGTATATACTAAGAATCTTGAAAAGGTTAATGATTATATTAATTATGTTAAAGATGAATTAAATGATTATTTTGATAAATTATTAAATAAAAAATACTAGATATCTAGTATTTTTTTATTTCTTCTAATATTTTATTTGTAGCTTCTTTGGCAAATTCTTTTATTGAATATATATCAAATGAATAGTTTTTTTCTGTTTTTGAATTTTCTATAATTATACCCATTTTATTTAATAGTATATCTAATTTATTAACAGGTATTTCACTTATTGGAGTATCGGGTTCTTTGAATTCTTCATAGAACATTGATAAATCTAAATTGAATTCTTCTATAACTTGAATATTTAAATTTGTATAATCTGAATATATTAGTTTAAGTATTTCTTCTTCATCTTTCATATTTAATTCAGTACCATCTAAAAGTTTTATCATATTATTAGTAGTTAATTTAGGTATGAATGTTTCATCCCATAATTTATCTGTATATAAGTGAACAAAGTATCCTAAATCAAATGAATTATATTTGAATGTTGGATATCTTTTCACAAATAAATCTATATTAGGAGTTCCATTTCTTGTAGTATTTGAGAAGTGTGATATATTCCTATCTAATCCTATTTGTTTTGCGATATCAGGAGCAATTGATCCTAAATAATAATCTTTATAATTATCAATATCTAATTTGTCTTTTAGTTCTTTAGCTATGGCTAAATGAATAATTGCTGATGCCATAAAACTCCTCCTTATTCTATAAATATTATAACATTATTTTTTATTAGATAAAGATTTTTTGTACTTTTTATTTTGCTTTTACATATATTATGTTAGGAGGATATTATGTCTAATTATAAAGAGATTGTTACTAAGGCAGTTGTTTCTAAAGGAAAAAAATTATTTACTACTAATCATAGTGTAACAGTAAGTAATCCTTCTACTGTATTAGGTTGTTGGGTTATTAATCATAATTTTAAGGGTATTAAAAATTCTAATAATATAGTTATAGATGGAAGTTATGATGTTAATATTTGGTACTCTTATGATAATGATACTAAGACTGATGTAGTTAAGGAAACAAATACTTATCATGAAGTAGTACATATGAGAAGTGTAAATGATGTAGAAGGTGAAGAAATAATAGTTAGAAGTTTAAAACAACCTAATCCGTTGAAAGTAGAAATAGAAGGTAATAGTATTAAATATGTGATTGAAAAAGAATTAGGTATTGAATTAGTAGGAGATGTTAAAGTTAAAATAGAGGCTAATGAAGAAGATGATAATTGGGATGAAATAGTAGAGGAAGAAAAAGTAGAAGAAGAAATTGATAATAATGTTAAAGAAGATTATATAAATGAAGAAATTATATAATCTTTTTTATTGTGTTATAATTAATTTGGTGATTATATGAAAAAGGCTATATTTTTTATAACAGTATTAGTAGGTATTATTTTAATAATAATTACATCTTTCTCTAAACAAGTATTTGATGGAGATGAATTATATTCATATACATTATCTAATGCTAGTAGGGGAATGATGGTTGATAATATAAAATTAAATGAATGGAATAGTAGTGAAGATATAAGAAAAGTATTTGAATTAAATAATAATGAAATACTTAATATAATTCCAATATATAAAAATCAGGCTAGTGATGTACATCCACCATTTTATTATTTATTATTTCATGTAATTTCAATATTCTTTTTAAATACATTTAGTATATTACCGGGAATAATATTAAATATAATTAGTTATGTAATAGTATGTATATATTTATATAAACTGGGTGAAGAATTAGAATTAAAATATAGTATTATTCCATGTATACTTTATACATTAAGTGTAGGAATGATTAGTACTGCGATGTTTTTAAGAATGTATATGTTACTTACAGCTTTTTGTGTAGCATTTACTTATTATTTTATTAAGATAAGTAAAAAAGAAAATAAAAGTGATTTAATAAAATTAAGTATTTGTACATATTTTGGTTTTATGACACATTATTTCTTTTTAGTATATGCTTTTTTTATAAGTGCAATATATGTAGTATATTTATTAATTAAGAAAAAGAAGATATTTAATTATTGTAAGAGTATGTTTATTCCTATTATATTAGGATTTATAACTTTTCCTTTTGCCTATATGCATATATTTAAAGGATATAGGGGGAATGAAACTACTGAGAATTTAGTTAGATCTAGTTTTATAGATAATTTTAATAGTATATATGAAAGATTAAATCAGGATATTTTTTATGGTATTATGATAGGAATAATTGTATTAGTAGTTATTCTTATAATTAAATTAATAAAAGATAAGAAGAGTAATTTTTATATGAATATTATAATTTGTAGTACATTATTATATTTCTTATTAACATTAAAGATAATACCTATATTATCTACTAGATATTTTTACTCAATATATCCGGTCATTATTTTAATTATTTATTATTTAGTAGATAAATCTATTAAGAATAAATATATTAAATATAGTATAGTTTTAATACTTTTAGTATTATCTATTATATCTAAAATAAATTATTCTCCATCATGGATAGGTACGAGTAATCTAAAGAATAATAATATTAATGTAGTATATATAATTAGTAATGATTATAATACTATTACTGATTCACAATATTTAATTAAATATAATAAAGTTTATTATACTAATATGGAGTTTAATAATTATAGTATTATTGATGATAATACTATAATTAAAACTGATGATATTAGTATCTTATATAATATAATTGAGAATACAGAGTATAGTGATTATGAGAAAGTTGATTTTGGATATAAGTTAAAGTGATGTTAACAAAAAAAGGTTGACAGATATATTATTATTTGTTATGATATGTATGCATTTAGAAATGGAGGGATATTAATGGCAGTTAAATTAAGATTAACAAGAATGGGAGCTAAAAAAAGACCAACTTATAGAATTGTTGCTACTGATAGTAGAAGACCTAGAGATGGACAATATCTAGAACTAATTGGTACTTATGCACCACTTGATTCAGAAACAAAAATCAATGAAGAAATCGCTTTAAAATGGTTAAATAACGGTGCAGTTTTATCTGATACAGTTAGAAACTTATTTAGTGAAGCAGGAATCATGAAGAAATTTGCTGATTCTAAAAAGAAAGGTAAGTAATCATGGATTTAGTAAAATTAACAGAAGAAATAGTTAAATCTTTAGTTGTTAATAAAGATAGCGTAAGTGTAAAAGAATTTCCTACAGAAGAGGAAAACGTTATGTTAATTCAAGTAATGGTTGATGATTCTGATATGGGAAGAGTTATTGGAAAAGAAGGACGTACTGCTAATGCTATTAGAACTCTAGTACAAGCAAGTTCAGCTTTATCTGATAATAAATATGTTAAAATTGATATAGATAAATTTTAGAAAGTCTAAGACTTTCTTTTTTTTAACTCTTAGTATATAATTATTTATGAGGTATATAATATGAATAATGATTTAATAATACCTAATCATATTGGAATAATTATGGATGGTAATGGTAGATGGGCTCAAGAAAAAGGTATGATTCGTACTATGGGTCATAAGAAGGCAATTGAAACTTTAAGAGAGCTATGTGTACATATGGCTGAAGTTGGAGTTAAGTATTGCTCATTATATGCTTTTTCTACTGAGAATTTTAAAAGAGATGCAAGTGAAGTAGAATTCTTAATGAATTTGTTTATAATAGCATTTCAAAAAGAAATGGAATTCTTAAAAGAAATGAAGGTTAGAGTAGTATTTTCTGGGAGAAGAAAACCTCTTCCTGATAAAGTATTAGAAGTAATGGATAAGATAGTTGAAGATACTAAAGATAATGATAAATTAGTACTTAATATATGTTTAAATTATGGTAGTCATGCTGAAATAATAGATGCTACTAAGAAGTTATGTGAGATGTATAAATCTGGTAAAATAGAGTTGGATGATATAGATGAAAAATTATTTGAATCTAATTTATATTGTGATTTACCACCATTAGACTTTGTTATTAGAACTAGTGGGGAATTAAGACTTAGTAATTTTATGATGTGGCAGGCAAGCTATGCAGAATTTTATTTTCCAAAAACTTATTTTCCTGATTTTAATAGTGAAGAATTTGATAAAGCTATTTTAGAATTTAATAAAAGAAATAGAAGATTTGGAGGAACAAAATGACAAAGAGAATTTTAGGAGCAATAGTATTAATTGCTATATTTGTACCATTTTTAATAATAGGTGAACTTCCTTTTACTATATTAATGTCTGTACTTAGTATATTTGGTTTATATGAGTTGTTGAAAGTACGTGAAACTAAAAAGAAGTTTCCATTAGTATTAAAAATATTTGCTTATTTATTAACATGTTATTTTTGTTTATATAATACTAATTCAATTGAATTTATTAATAAATTTGATTATAGGGTAATGGCAGGAATTATATTCTTATTTATAAGCCCAATTGTATTTATAAATAATAATGAAGAATATAATATAAATGATGCTTTATTTTTGATAGGATCAGTATTATTTATAGGATTAAGTTTTAATTTAATTATTATTACTCGTAATTATGATATTACATATATCATATACTTATTATTGATAACTACTATTACTGATACATTTGCATTATTTACTGGTATGTTAATAGGTAAACATAAATTATGTCCTAAAATTAGTCCTAAGAAAACAATAGAGGGATTAATTGGTGGAACAATAATGGGTACTTTTGTTGCTACTATATTTTATAATACAATAATTAGTAGTACAGTTCCTTTAGTAACAGTAATAATGTTAACATTTGTATTATGTTTAGTAGGTCAATTAGGTGACTTAGTATTTTCATCTATTAAGAGATACTATGATGTTAAAGATTTTTCAAATTTAATTCCCGGACATGGTGGAATATTAGATAGATTTGATAGTTTAATATTTGTTGTATTGGCATTTACTATTTTAATTGAAATATTATAGGAGGGATTTATGTCAGTTATTATTAATATACTGTTATTTGTATTAATTTTAGGAATAATAGTATTTGTACATGAATTTGGTCATTTTATATTAGCTAAATGGAATGGTGTTTATGTATATGAATTTGCATTGGGAATGGGGCCTAAACTTTGTGGATTTAAAAAAGGTGAAACAGAGTATAATTTAAGAGCTATTCCAATAGGTGGTTTTTGTCAGTTAGCAGGAGAAGATTTAGATACTGATGATGATAAAAAAATACCTAAAGAAAAAAGATTACAAAATAAGAAGGCATGGCAAAGATTTTTAATAATGTTATTTGGTCCAATGAATAACTTTATATTAGCTGTGTTACTTATATTTTTAATTGCTTTTATTTGGGGTGGAGCTACAATGGATCCAGTTATTTATGAAGTAGAAAAGAATTCTGCTTGTGAGAAAGCTGGATTAAAAGCAAATGATAAAGTTATATCTATTAATAATCAGAGAATAGATACAAGTGATGATATTTCTTTATATTTAGCAGTTGCTTCTCCTAAAAAGACTAGTAAGATTGTAGTAGAAAGAGATAATAAGAAAGTAACTATTAAAGTTAAACCAAAAAAAGTAAAAGAAGATGGAAAAGAAACTTATAGATATGGTTTAAGTATAAAGAATAAGAAAACTAAAGGATTTGTTAATGCAATAGTTTATACATTTAGAAAAACTGTATCTATATTTAAACAAATGTATATTACATTAGTTTATCTTTTCACAGGAAGAATTAGTTTAAGCCAATTATCAGGACCTGTTGGAATATATTCAGTAGTTGGTCAACAAAGAAGTGCTGGACTTGCTAGTTTAATTTATTTAACTGCATTTTTAAGTATTAATGTTGGGGTAATTAATTTACTTCCTATACCAGCGTTTGATGGAGGACATATTTTATTTATAATTATAGAAAAGATTAAAGGATCTCCAGTAAAACCAGAACTTGAAAATAAAATACATAGTATATTCTTAATACTATTATTAGGTTTAATGGTAATAATAACATTTAATGATATATTAAGGTTATTTAATTAAGAAAGCATTTGCTTTCTTTTTTTGATATAATAGATTTATATGGAGGTGATACTTTGATAGTAGGTGTTTTAGTAGAATTATCCGCAAAAGCTGTTGATAAAGTTTTTGAGTATAACGTACCTTGTGAATTAGAAGAAAAGATAAAAGTAGGAATCAGAGTATCAGTTCCTTTTGGTAGAATGAATTTAGAAGGCTTTGTACTAGAGATAAAGAATTCTAAGACTACTTCTAAAGATTTAAAAGATATTATTGATGTAATAGATAGTGATATTGTTTTAAATAAAGAATTATTAGAATTAGGTAAAGTAATGAGGGATAAGACTTTATCTACTTTAATAAGCTGTTATCAAGTGATGTTGCCTAAAGCATTAAAAGCAGGAAGTACGGGTAATATTAAATATGATACTTATTATAAGTTAAATGATAAATATGAAGATATTAAGTTTAATGATAAACAAGAAAGAATAATTGAATTAGTTAAGAATGGTCCTATTCTTAGAAAAGAATTAGTTGATATTTCTCTTAGTAGTTTGAATACATTAGTAAAGAAAGGTATTCTTGTAGAGGAGAAAAAGGAACATTATCGTGTTGATTATTTTGATGAAAAACTAGTTAAACCAAAATTAACTTTGGAACAACAAAAAGTAGTGGATGAAGTTATTTCTAGTAACAACACTTATTTATTACATGGTGTTACTGGAAGTGGTAAAACTGAAGTATATATGGAAATTATTGAACATTTTTTATCCTTAGGTAAAACTAGTATTGTATTGGTTCCTGAGATTAGTTTAACTCCACAAATGATAGACAGATTTGAAAAAAGATTTGGTAAGAAAATAGCAGCAATTCATTCGGGGCTTAGTGATGGTGAAAAGTATGATGAATACAGAAGAATTGCTAGGGGAGAAGCAAGTATTGTAATTGGGGCAAGAAGTGCTGTGTTTGCACCTCTTGAAAATATAGGAATAATTATTATTGATGAGGAACATAGCGATTCTTATAAACAAAGTGATCCTAGTCCTAGATATCATGCTAGAGATATTGCTATTCTTCGTAGTAAATATCATAATTGTAGTGTTTTATTAGGAAGTGCTACTCCATCTCTTGAATCTATGGCTAGAGCGGAAAAAGGTGTTTATAAATTACTTACTTTACCTCATAGAGTAAATGGTAAAGAATTACCTAAAGTAAATATAATTGATATGAATAAAGAAATTAGAAAAGTTAAAGGACATTTTTCTAATGAGTTAATTAATGAAATAAAAACTCGTTTAGATAGACAAGAACAGGTAATTCTTTTATTAAATCGTCGAGGATATTCATCTTTTGTAACTTGTAAAAATTGTGGATATACATTTAAATGTCCTAATTGTGATATTACATTAACTTATCATAAGAGTAGCAACACTCTTAGATGTCATTATTGTGGACATGGTGAAAAAGTATTTGATACATGTCCTAGTTGCAAAGAAAAATCATTAAATAATTTAGGAGTTGGAACTCAGAAAATAGAAGAGGAATTAAATAAATTATTCCCTGATAGTCGAGTACTAAGAATGGATTTTGATACTACTAGTAAAAAAGGTATGCATGAGAAAATGATTGAGTCATTTAGAAATCATGAATATGATATTTTACTTGGTACACAAATGGTTGCGAAGGGACTTGATTTTTCTAATGTAACGCTAGTTGGTGTGATTAATGCAGATACATCTTTAAATATTCCGGATTTTAGAAGTAGTGAAAATACTTTCTCATTACTTAGTCAAGTAGCTGGTAGAAGTGGTAGAAGTAATAAAGAAGGTACTGTTGTTATTCAAACATTTAATCCAGAACACTATGCAATAAATCTATGCAAGAATCATGATTATATATCTTTCTATAAACAAGAAATGATGATTAGAAGAAGTTTAAAATATCCACCATATTATTATATTTGTAATATAAGAATAAGTGGAAAAGATTCTAATTATATATTAGGGGAAGCTTTAAAAATAAAAAATAGTTTAGAAAGAAATTTAAAATCAACTATAATACTTGGACCTAGTACATCTAGTCTATTTAAAATGAATAATATTTATAGATATAATGTAATTTTAAAATATAAGAAAGAAGATAATTTATATCCAATACTTTCTAAAGTTATAGAACACTATCTTTCTAATAATAGGATAAAGGTAGATATAGATTTTAATCCTAGTCAAATGATTTAAAATATGATATTCTTATATATAGAATAGAGGTATATGCTATGGACGAAGAAAAAGACGAATTAGAAGTTAATAAAAAGAATAGAGAAGATTTTGAGAATTTAATGCAAGAATCTTCATCAAAAAAAGATGCTTATTGGGATAGTAATAATCCTGCTGTTAGAATAGTTCTATTAATTATTGGTACTATTATAATTATAGGTTCAGCATATTTTATATTTAAATTTATAAATCGTTAGTTTATTCGTTATTCATAGGAGGTGATAAAGTGTTAGATGAATATTTCATTAAAACCAGTGTTATAAGAATGGTAAAAGAAATAAAAAGTAATGAAAGATATTTTAAAAAGAAGAATGATTTTTCTATTGATTCTTTTATTTTAATAGGCAACGAAGTAGCACTTTATATTTTCTATGATGCATTATATAAATATAAAATTATAATTGATGATGAGTTTTTATTTGATGACTATTTAGATCAAGTAGAAAAACTTTATCGTAAATTAGATAGTTTTGAAAGTATTAAATATGGAATTAATAAATTAATTTGTAGTACTTTGATTACTAAATTAGGTATTAAAGATATTAATAATCAAGAAGAAAAAGAAAAAGTTGTTAAGCATGTATATGATAAATATATTAGAAATGGATATTTTATTCATGGATTTAATTCTATATATGTGGAAGATATAAATAAAGATGGATTTACTCCTGAAATTTATGAAAACTATTATGATAGATTTAATAAAGTAAATGATATTTTTAGTAAATATAATTGCTCTAATATAATTAATAAAGATTTTAATTCGAAAGATATTTATTTTACTGATGATGTAGTATTGGGATGTTATTATTCTAATTATGCGCCACTTTTCTATTATAAATTTTTATTCAATGAAGAATGCTTTGGAAATAGAATTAGAAAAGATAATTGTTTGATAAGTGATATAGATGTACTTAATAGACACTTGAAAAGGTTTATGAATAATAATAGTTTTAGTGAATCTGATAAGAAATATATATTAGATTTAGTTTATGATGAATATAAGTTGATACATAGAAGTAATAATAAGATTAGTTTGTTACTTGTAAGAAGAGATAAAGTATTTAGTAAAGATGCTAAAGAGATAGATTTCTTAAATGATAAGAATGATTTATATGAAGTTATTGATAGAATGTTAAGTCCTAAATATAATAATTTAGAGTATGATGAGTTTATATCTAAAGATGAATTTAATATATTAGAATTAGATTGTTATTATGATATAGAAGAAGAAAAGAAGAAAATACAAAAAGAAGAAGAAATGCTAATTAAGAAACAAAAGGAAGTTAATGATGATTTTTCTAATAGATATGGTAATGTTTCATTATTCTTATTATTGGGAGCATTATTTATTAGTTTAGGGGTTATTATAATGGTTATTAATATTTTGAGAGGATGATTAGATGAAAGTTATTTTCATGGGTACACCGGATTTTTCTGTTCCTGTGCTTCAAAGTTTGATTGATAATTATGAGGTTGTTTTAGTAGTTAGTCAACCTGATAAAAGGGTTGGAAGACATCAAGAGTTAAGATATACTCCTGTTAAAGAGTTGGCTTTAAAATATAATATTCCAGTATTTCAACCAGAAAAAATAAGAGTAGAATATGATGATATTCTTGCTTTAGAACCTGATATTATTATTACTTGTGCATATGGACAAATTATTCCTAAAGAAATACTTGATTGTCCTAAATATGGATGTATTAATGTACATGCCTCACTTCTTCCTAAATATAGAGGAGGGGCACCAATACATTGGTCTATTATTAATGGTGATAAGAAGACAGGTATTACTATAATGTATATGGATGTTGGTATGGATACTGGTGATATTATTTCACAAGAAGAAGTTGAAATATTAGATAGTGATAATTTAGAAAGTGTTCACGATAAATTAAGTGCATTAGGTGCTAAATTATTGCTTAGTACTTTACCTAGTATAATAGATGGTACTAATGATAGATTAAAACAAAATGAAGAAGAAGTTACTTTTGCTTATAATATTAAGCGTGAAGAAGAACATATAGATTTTAATAAGACTAGTAGAGAAATATTTAATTTAATAAGGGGATTATCTCCTGTACCTAGTAGTAATGCTATTCTTTTTGGAGAAGAAATGAAAATTCTTGAAAGTAAAATAGGAAATGGTAATTACAATGGTAAATGTGGTGAAATAGTAGATATTTCAAAAGAAGGAATTGTTGTTAAGACTAGTGATGGATGTGTTGTTCTTACAAAAATAAAACCATTTGGTAAGAAATTAATGGATGCTAATAGTTATGTTAATGGTATTGGTAAAGATAAATTAATTGGTGAGGTGTTTGAATGAAAAATGCAATTGAATTTATAAAAGAATTAAGAAAAAAACCATATGGTAAACCTGTTATGTTTTTTGGATTTTATTTAATATTCTTTATAGTAATAGGATTAATACTTTTATTTGGAGATTCAGCATCAAAAGCTTCTGATATGACTAAGATATCTTCATATAAATCTTACTTTAATGGTAAATATAATTTTACTTATAAAGTTTTATTAGATGGAGAGAACTATGTATATAGTGTTAATAAGAAATATAATGAATATAGTTTTATTTATGATAATAAAGAGTATACTACAATAAATAATAAGACTTATGTTGATGAAAATGAGATAGAAAATCCTATTAAATTTAATATTTTATTTAATGAAGATAAATTATTAAAGATATTAGATGATTCATATAGGGAATCTAAAACTACATATGATAGTGGTGATGAAGTTTATAATTTATTAATATCTAGTAATACATTAAATAAAATATTAGATGATAAAGATACTGATTTTGAAGAAATACCTAATAAGATTAAAATGACTATAAGTAGTAAGAAAGTAAAAGAAATTAATTATAATTTAGATAGTTATTGTAAGTTAAATAATTTATGTAAAAAAGGCTTAAATATAATTATTGATTATAGTGAATGATTAATAGCTAATACTTGTCGGTATTAGCTTTTTTTTGTATAATTATATTGGATGTGATCATATGAAAAATATATATGGATTAACTATAGAAGATATAGAAGAATATTTTTTAAACATAGGTTCTAAGAAATTTCATGCTAAACAATTATTTTCATGGTTATATGAAAAAAGAATAGAGTCATACGATGAAGTTACTGATATTAAAAAAGAAGTAATTGAAAAGTTAAAGAATGATTATTCTATAGATAGATTAAAAATAGTAGATGTACAAAATGATGTAGATGTTTCTAAGTATTTATTTGAGCTTAGTGATAATGAACATATAGAAGCTGTTTTAATGAGACATGATTATGGAAATAGTATATGTATATCCTCACAAGTTGGGTGCAACATGGGGTGTAAGTTCTGTGAATCTGGTAGACGAAAAAAGGTAAGAAACCTTGAAACATATGAAATGGTTTTACAAATACTTATGATAG